>Ga0209370_1000066_pt1 | contig 296300 bp, 271 predicted proteins | sample AgamicAtPrz_FD_187164 | JGI IMG/M metagenome (GOLD analysis project Ga0209370, IMG submission 187164) | Agave microbial communities from Guanajuato, Mexico - At.P.rz (SPAdes) (version 2) | ecosystem: Host-associated > Plants > Phyllosphere > Phylloplane/Leaf | place: Guanajuato, Mexico...
CGGCGTCGCCGAGAGAAGTGTACAGGCGGTTGGCAATACGTTGTGCTAGTTCCGGGGTGGCGTTACCAGCAAAAAGCTTCATATCAGGCACGAGAAGAACCTCAGGCATGCGTCCAGTGGTGGATAACCTTCGCCAAAAACTGTGCGGGCCAGGCGAATGCTATCCAGGCGGTGTATTAAAGAGCGCGATGCAACGTCTGGAACAGGGTGACGTTGTCACCGAAACTCAGGTTGCGCCAGAATGGCCTGCTGTAGCGGGGAGATGTTCATACCACGCGCCACAAAACCATGCAGCCATTCCGGGGCCAGCTCGAGCACCTGACGTGCGGCAGTCTCTGTGTCAAATTCAGCAAAGACACAGGCTCCTGTGCCAGTCAGGCGCGACGGCGCGTATTCTAACAGCCAAGAAAGCGCTGCATCAACCTCGCGAAAACGTTTTCTTGCGATATCCTCGCAATCATTGCCGAATTCACAATTTAATAACGTTTCTATTGACCGCACCGGGGTGTTGCGCGTTAACGCCGTATCGCCAAAGATAGCCGGCGTCGGAATGCTGACGCCGGGATGGGCTACCAGGTACCATTTTTCAGGTGGATTAACCGGGGTGAGGATCTCCCCGACGCCTTCGGCAAAGGCCGCGTGCCCGCGAACAAAGACCGGCACGTCGGCGCCCAGCGTCAGGCCCAGCGCGGCCAGCTCGTCAACGGAGAGGCCGCATTTCCACAGATGGTTAAGCACCACCAGCACCGTCGCCGCGTTGGACGAACCGCCACCCAGACCGCCGCCCATCGGCAGGCGTTTTTCAACGCTGATATCCGCCCCGCTGCCCGCAGGCAGGCGGCCGGACCGCTGTGCCGCAGTCATTAGCAGACGCGCGGCGCGCACGATCAGATTATTTTCATTCTCGACCCCTTCGACGGGGGTCAGCAGATTAATCTGTCCGTCCTGGCGCAGATCGATGGAGATAGTGTCGCCATAGTCGACAAACTGGAACAGCGTCTGCAGGGTGTGATACCCGTCAGCACGCTGGCCGGTGATATATAAAAAGAGGTTCAGCTTTGCCGGAGAGGGCCAGTGGGTCATCATTTGACAATCCAGTTGTCCATTTTGAGCTTAATACGCTGGCTACCCTGGGTCAGCTCGAGGTTAGAGGGCAGGGCCGGTGTGGTCTTGCTATCGTAGCCGCCGTATACCACTTTCCAGTTTTTACCGTTCTGGCTGTAGTTCACTTCGCTCAGGCGATACTGGTCGTCGAGTTTGTAATCGGTGGCGTCGCCCGGCAGGCCGAGGATCCACTGGCGCAGGCTGGTAATCGGAATCGGCATTCCGGTCAGCTTGCCGATCATCTCTTCCGCGTCGGTACCGGTATAGCTCTTGCCGTTTTTATCGACGATCTGCGCGGAGCCCGGCTGGGCGTTCAGCTCAAGTTCGGTGCTACCCAGCGGGTTCAGCAGCAGCAGGCGATAGCGATCCTGGCCGGTCTGCTGCCAGAAGAAACGGGCGTAGACCTTCTGCTCATCCGACAGGAAGGCAAAGGCGCCGCGGGTCTGATACTGGTTTAAGGCGCGCACCTCTTGCTGATGCTGGCGCCACTGCGGCGAGTCGGGGCTTTTGCCCGGGCCTTTTGGCGGCGTGATGGAACATGCAGTCAGCACCAGGGCGGCCAGGGGCAGCAGGCGAATCAGTCTGGTCATAATGATCACAAATCCTTGAGATACGTTGTAGTAATATTCTTTAATGCTAGCGTCCGGGTACCGTAGCGTCTACGCTCATATTGTCTTAATTCATGAAATTAAGCGCTTATTTTGCTCTGACGACGTTTTCACCGACATGAATGATTTTTGTTAATGGTATGCAGCTTAGCTATTACTCCGAAAGGGGGCAGTCCCTTTTATTGATCTCGCGCATCCTGTATGATGCGCCCTGCTAACCTTATTAACGCTGGTACTACTCCCGCTCACATGACCCTTTTAGCACTTGGCATCAACCACAAAACGGCCCCGGTTTCCCTGCGAGAACGCGTCACCTTTTCGCCGGATTCGCTCGACCAGGCGCTGGAAAGCCTGCTTGCCCAGCCGATGGTGCAGGGCGGCGTGGTGCTGTCAACCTGTAACCGCACCGAGCTCTACCTGAGCGTGGAAGAGCAGGATAACCTGCACGAGGCGCTGATCCGCTGGCTGTGCGAGTACCATAACCTTAACGAAGAAGAGCTGCGCAACAGCCTCTACTGGCATCAGGATAACGATGCGGTCAGCCATCTGATGCGCGTCGCCAGCGGTCTCGATTCGCTGGTGCTCGGCGAACCCCAGATCCTGGGACAGGTGAAAAAGGCCTTTGCCGATTCCCAGAAGGGGCATCTGAAAGCCAGCGAGCTGGAGCGCATGTTCCAGAAATCCTTCTCCGTCGCCAAGCGTGTGCGAACCGAAACCGACATTGGTGCCAGTGCGGTTTCGGTTGCCTTTGCTGCCTGTACTCTGGCGCGCCAAATCTTTGAATCGCTCTCCACCGTCACGGTACTGCTGGTGGGCGCAGGGGAGACCATCGAACTGGTGGCCCGCCATCTGCGCGAGCACAAAGTCAAAAAGATGATCATCGCCAACCGTACCCGCGAACGCGCCCAGGCGCTGGCGGACGAGGTAGGGGCGGAGGTGGTCTCTCTGACCGATATCTACGCGCGCCTGCAGGACGCGGATATCATTATCAGCTCTACCGCCAGCCCGCTGCCGATCATCGGCAAAGGGATGGTGGAACGCGCCCTGAAAGCCCGTCGCAACCAGCCTATGCTGCTGGTGGATATCGCCGTACCGCGCGACGTCGAGCCGGAAGTGGGCAAGCTGGCCAACGCCTATCTCTACAGCGTGGACGATCTGCAAAGCATCATTTCGCACAACCTCGCCCAGCGTAAAGCGGCGGCGGTGCAGGCAGAGACCATCGTCGAGCAGGAAACCAGCGAATTTATGGCCTGGCTGCGCGCGCAAAGCGCCAGCCAGACGATCCGCGACTACCGCGGCCAGGCGGAGCAGGTTCGAAATGAACTGACTGCCAAAGCGATGGCGGCCCTCGAACAGGGCGGCGATCCGCAGGTGATTTTGCAGGATCTGGCGTGGAAGCTGACCAACCGTCTGATCCACGCCCCAACCAAATCTCTTCAACAGGCCGCCCGTGACGGGGATGACGAACGCCTGACCATTCTGCGCGACAGCCTCGGGCTGGAATAGCGCCCATTACCCCAATTTGATTACAAGGTGCACTTACGCCGATGAAGCCCTCTATCGTCGCCAAACTGGAAGCGCTGCTTGAGCGCCATGAAGAAGTTCAGGCCCTGCTCGGCGATGCCGCGACCATAGCCGACCAGGACCGTTTCCGCGCCCTGTCGCGCGAATATGCTCAGCTCAGCGACGTTGCGCGCTGTTTCACCGACTGGCGTCAGGTTCAGGAAGATATCGAAACCGCACAAATGATGCTGGACGATCCTGAAATGCGCGAGATGGCGCAGGAAGAGCTGCAGGACGCCAAAGCCCGTTCCGAGGAGATGGAACAGCAGCTGCAGGTGCTGTTGCTGCCAAAAGATCCCGATGACGAGCGCAACGCCTTTGTGGAAGTGCGCGCCGGGACCGGCGGTGACGAGGCGGCGCTGTTTGCCGGCGACCTGTTCCGCATGTACAGCCGCTATGCGGAATCGCGCCGCTGGCGGGTGGAGATCATGAGCGCCAACGAAGGCGAGCATGGCGGATATAAAGAGGTGATCGCCAAAATCAGCGGCGAGGGCGTTTATGGCCGCCTCAAGTTTGAATCCGGCGGGCACCGCGTGCAGCGCGTACCGGCTACCGAATCCCAGGGGCGTATCCACACCTCGGCCTGTACCGTAGCGGTAATGCCGGAGCTGCCGGAAGCCGAGCTGCCGGATATCAACCCGGCGGATCTGCGTATCGACACCTTCCGCTCCTCCGGGGCGGGCGGGCAGCACGTTAACACCACCGACTCCGCAATCCGTATTACCCACCTGCCGACCGGCATCGTGGTGGAGTGCCAGGACGAGCGTTCTCAGCATAAGAACAAAGCGAAGGCGCTGTCGGTGCTGGGCGCCCGTATCCACGCGGCGGAGATGGCAAAACGCCAGCAGGCCGAAGCCTCTACCCGCCGCAACCTGCTGGGCAGCGGCGATCGCAGCGACCGTAACCGCACCTATAACTTCCCGCAGGGGCGCGTCACCGACCACCGTATCAACCTGACCATCTACCGTCTGGATGAGACCATGGAAGGCAAGCTCGACGCGCTGATCGAGCCCATCGTGCAGGAGTACCAGGCCGATCAGCTGGCGGCGCTGGCAGAGCAGGATTAATGGATTTTCAGCACTGGCTGCGGCAGGCGGTAAGCGTCCTGACGGAGAGCGAAAGCCCCCGTCGCGATGCGGAGATCCTGCTGGAGCACGTGACCGGCAAAGCCCGGACTTACATACTCGCCTTCGGGGAAACCCCGCTGAGCGCCGAGCAGCAGGCGCGCCTTGACGCGCTGCTGGCCCGGCGTAAAACCGGCGAGCCGGTGGCCCACCTGGTGGGCGAGCGGGAGTTCTGGTCTCTGCCGCTGTACGTCTCCGCCGCCACCTTAATTCCCCGCCCGGACACCGAATGCCTGGTTGAGCAGGCGCTGGCGCGTTTGCCGGCTACCCCCTGTCGGATCCTCGATTTGGGCACCGGCACCGGCGCTATTGCGCTGGCGCTGGCCAGCGAGCGCCCGGACTGCCAGGTTACCGCCGTCGATCTGATGCCGGATGCGGTAGCCCTGGCGCAGCGTAATACCGCCCGCCACGGGCTGACCAACGTGACCGTGCTGCAAAGCAGCTGGTTCGCCGCCCTCGGGAAGCAAACTTTCAGCATCATCGTCAGCAATCCTCCCTATATCGACGAGATGGACCCGCACCTGTCGCAGGGCGACGTGCGTTTTGAGCCGCTCACCGCGCTGGTGGCCGCCAACGCCGGGCTGGCGGATCTCGACCATATCATCACCGCCGCGCGCGGGCATCTCGAGCCGGGCGGCTGGCTGCTGCTGGAGCACGGCTGGACCCAGGGCGAGGCGGTGCGCGAACTTTTTGCCGCGGCGGGCTATGCCGGCATCGAAACCTGCCGGGATTACGGCGGCAACGAACGCCTGACGCTCGGGAGAATGGCATGAGTTTTAGCGCCCTCATCTATCTGCATATTGCCGCCGTGGTGCTTACCATCAGCTTTTTTATTCTGCGCTACTGGTGGCGATACAGTAATAACGGGCTGATTAACGCCCGCTGGGTGCGCGTCGCGCCGCACTGTATCGACACCGTGCTGTTTCTTTCAGGCATAGGATTGATGTGGAAGACGGGCTATCTTCCCTTTACGAATGAAGGCGAGTGGCTGACTGAGAAGCTGTTTGGCGTTATCATCTACATCGTTTTGGGTTTTATTGCGCTGGGACGACGTCGTCCGCGCAGCCAGCAGGCCGGTTTTATCGCCTTTTTGCTGGGGCTGGTGGTGCTGTACATCATCATTAAACTCGCCACCACAAGAATACCGTTATTGGGGTAAGTATGAAGTCCTTAGCCGATTTCGAATTTAACAAAGTGCCGCTGTGCGACGGGATGGTCCAGATATCGGAGATGATCCGCGATGATTTCAGCGCGCAATACGTCTACGACGAGCTGGAAAATCTGGTCAGCCTGGCGCGCGAAGAGATCAGTGAAGCGCGCCCGCAGGAGTGGCAGCTTGAGAAGCTTATTGCGCTTTTCTACGGCGAATGGGGCTTTGGTGATAAGCGTGGGGTTTATCGCCTTTCCGACGCCCTGTGGCTCGATCAGGTGCTGAAATATCGCCAGGGCAGCGCGGTGTCGCTGGGGGCGATTCTGCTGTGGGTGGCGCACCGGCTGGATATTCCGCTGGTGCCGGTTATTTTCCCGACCCAGATGATCCTGCGCGCCGAGTGGCTGGACGGCGAGATGTGGTTAATCAACCCGTTCAACGGTGACACCCTCGACGAACATACCCTTGAGGTGTGGCTGAAGGGCAATATCAGCCCTGTGGCCGAGCTGTTCAATGAAGATCTGGACGAGGCCGACAACGCCGAGGTGATCCGCAAGCTGCTGGATACTCTCAAGTCCGCGCTGATGGAAGAGCGGCAGATGGAGCTGGCCCTGCGCGCCAGCGAGGTGCTGCTGCAGTTTAACCCGGAAGATCCGTACGAAATCCGCGATCGCGGGCTGATCTACGTTCAGCTCGAGTGCGACCACGTTGCCCTGAGCGATCTGAGCTATTTCGTGGAGCAGTGTCCGGAAGATCCAATTAGCGAGATGATCCGCGCGCAGATAAATTCCATCGCGCACAAACCAATTACACTGCATTAATCGTAATTCCGATTCATACCTGAATAAGGCGATCCTATGAAACAAAAAGTGGTTAGCATTGGCGATATTAATGTAGCGAACGACCTGCCGTTCGTGCTGTTCGGCGGCATGAACGTTCTGGAATCTCGCGACCTTGCCATGCGCATCTGCGAACACTACGTGACCGTCACCCAGAAGCTGGGCATCCCGTACGTGTTTAAAGCCTCTTTTGATAAAGCCAACCGCTCCTCAATTCACTCTTACCGTGGCCCGGGCCTGGAAGAGGGGATGAAAATTTTCCAGGAGCTGAAGCAGACCTTCGGCGTGAAAATCATCACCGACGTGCACGAGTCCGCTCAGGCGCAGCCGGTTGCCGACGTGGTTGATGTGATCCAGCTGCCGGCGTTCCTCGCTCGCCAGACCGACCTGGTAGAAGCGATGGCGAAGACCGGCGCGGTCATCAACGTGAAGAAACCGCAGTTCGTCAGCCCTGGCCAGATGGGCAACATCGTCGACAAATTTATCGAAGGCGGTAACGACAAGGTGATCCTCTGCGACCGTGGCGCGAACTTCGGTTATGACAACCTGGTGGTGGACATGCTGGGCTTCAGCGTGATGAAGAACGTCTCTAACCAGTCGCCGGTTATCTTTGACGTTACCCACGCCCTGCAGTGCCGCGACCCGTTTGGCGCCGCGAGCGGCGGCCGTCGTGCGCAGGTTGCCGAGCTGGCGCGCGCCGGTATGGCAACCGGCCTGGCGGGCCTGTTTATCGAAGCCCACCCGGATCCGGCCAACGCTAAATGCGATGGCCCGTCCGCGCTGCCGCTCGATAAGCTGGAGCCATTCCTGAAGCAGATTAAAGCCATTGACGATCTGGTCAAAAACTTTGAAGAGCTGGATACCAGCAACTAAGTATCCCGCACGATAAAAGCAAAACGGCAACCCTCGGGTTGCCGTTTTTTTTGTCTTCTCCCTCAGACTAAAGGAGAGAGCATCAGGCAAATATCGTCATCAGATAGGCGATAAACAGCGCCATATGCGCCGCGCCGTTCAGCACGTTGGTGCGCCCGGTCGAGAACGAAATCTGGCACAGCATCAGCGAGGCGAGCATCACGATCATCTCCGGTGCCCCCAGCGCAAACTGCAGATCGTTGCCGGTGAGGAAGGCGATCAGGGTTACGACCGGCACCGTCAGGGAGATAGTCGCCAGCACCGAACCGAAGAACAGGTTCATCGCCCGCTGCACCTGATTATTCAGCACCGCCTTCAGGGCACCCAGCCCCTCGGGGGAGAGGATCAGCAGCGCCACCAGGAAACCGGTAAAGGCCACCGGAGCGTTCAGCTCGGTTAACAGGGTCTCCAGCGGGTTGGCGTTCATTTTGGTAACCGCAATCACCGCAATCAGGTGAACAATAAGCCAGACGGCGTGCCACAGGCTGCTGTGGGCGGAGGGCTTGCCGTGGTGCGGATCGTCATCGTCGGCCTCGTCTTCATGCTCGTAAACAAACAGGCTCTGGTGCGTTTTGGTCTGAATAAGCAGAAATACCCCGTACATGGCCGCGGAGATCAGCGCCACCAGCAGCGCCTGGCCGGTGGTGAAGTTGGCTCCCGGCAGCGCCATCGGGAACACCAGCACGATAATGGCCAGCGGGAAGAGGGCAATCAGATACTGTTTGATGCCGAACAGGTTCATGTACTGGGTGGCAAATTTGCGCCCGCCCAGCAGCAGGGAGAAGCCCACCAGCCCGCCGGTGACAATCATAATGATCGAATAGAGCGTATCGCGCATTAGGGTGGGGGCGGCGTCGCCGGTCGCCATAAGGGCGGAAATCAGGCTTACCTCAAGGATCACCACGGAAAGGCTTAAAATAAGCGAGCCGTAGGGTTCGCCAAGGCGGTGGGCCAGCACGTCCGCGTGGCGCACAACGCTAAAAGCGCTGGAGAGAATACCCACCAGCGCCAGAATATTAATGCCGATGACCACTGGCAATGACTGACTGCTTCCCCAGAAGAGCAGCACGGCCAGTGCCAGAACCGGGAAAATGAGCGACGTCTCCTTGTGGCGGGTCTTTACCGCCTCTTGCGTGGTTGTCATATGAATCTCCGTTTGTGCAGGTGTTGTCATTATAGATAGAAAAATAAGTACTTAAATTAGCAGAAATGCGACAAACGCATTTTATTATTTACTTTATTTTACTGTTTTAATGATTTATTTGGCTAGTTAGTCGTTATTTGCTGTTTTCGTTAATAAAATATTAAATAACAATGGATTATAAATAAATTTCCTACAGAAATTTTGTCGGGCTGGCGCATCTTTTGGCGGTGAGCCACACTTAATGAGTGTTCAAAAAGAGAGGTTTGCTATGCCATATCAATCAAAAAGCGATTTACCCGACAGCGTCAAACATGTTCTCCCGGCGCATGCCCAGGAGATCTACAAAGAGGCCTTTAACAGCGCCTGGGATCAATATAAAGACAAGGACGAGCGCCGGGGCGACGCCAGCCGGGAAGAGACGGCCCACAAGGTCGCCTGGGCGGCGGTAAAACACGACTACGAAAAAGGGGACGACGACAAATGGCACAAGAAAAAATAGGCCGTTTGGCCGGCGTTTAAAAACGATCGCACCGCGCCCGTTAGCGAATAGGGCGGTTCCTGCGCCGCTCTGTTGCAACTGGCGGCATAATTGCATATCGTCACTGTGACTGCTTTCTAAATGAGCAGTAAAAAGACCTGGATGGTTCATAAAAGTTGTCGCAAGGAAGCACGCAGTGGCGGAGGTGCAAAGTGTTAACACGTGATTTTCTAATGAAAGCGGACTGTAAAACCGCTTTCGGCGCGATTGAAGAGTCGCTCCTGTGGTCGGCCGAACAGCGCGCGGCATCGCTCGCCGCCACCCTGGCCTGCCGCCCCGACCAGGGGCCGGTATGGATCTTCGGCTATGGCTCACTGATGTGGAACCCGGCGCTGGAGTTCGTTGAGTCCGCCACCGGCACGCTGCCCGGCTGGCACCGCGCCTTCTGCCTGCGCCTGACCGCCGGGCGCGGCAGCGCCTGTCAGCCTGGGCGCATGCTTGCACTAAAAGAGGGCGGCCGCACCACCGGCGTGGCCTACCGCCTGCCGGACGCCTCCCTTGAAGAGGAGCTGGCGCTGCTGTGGAAGCGCGAAATGATCACCGGCTGCTATATGCCGAGCTGGTGCAAGCTGGATCTCGACGATGGCCGCAGCGTCAACGCGCTGGTGTTTATTATGGATCCGCGCCATCCGCTGTATGAGTCCGATACCCGCCCGCAGGTTATCGCGCCGCTGATTGCCGCCGCCAGCGGGCCGCTGGGCACCAACGCCCAGTATCTTTTCTCCCTCGATCAGGAGCTGACGCGCCTCGGCATGCAGGATGATTGCCTGCATGAGCTGGTGCATAAAGTCCGAACGCTTGTGGAGTGCGCGCCGCCCGGGAGCCACCTGCGCCCCGGCTACGCCTGAAAAAACGCCCGGTTTTCCGGGCGTTTTGCTTATCGGCTAAGGCTAAACGCGGAAATGGCCCGCGGTTTCCGCCAGATCTCCCGCCTGGCCCTGCAGGGCGCTGGCCGCGGCGGCGGACTGCACCACCAGCTCGGCGTTCTGCTGCACCATGCGGTCCAGATGATTGACCGCGTGGTTTATCTCCTGGATCCCCTTCATCTGCTCGCTGGTGGCGATGGTTATCTGGCGCATAATGCCCGATACGCTGCCGATACCGGCGACGATCTCCTGCATGCTCTCCCCGACAAGGTGCACATAGCGTGAACCCGTGGCCACGCTCTGGGTGGTGGAGTCGATCAGGCTTTTGATCTCTTTTGCCGCCTGGGCGCTGCGGCTGGCAAGGTTACGCACCTCGCCGGCGACGACCGCGAAGCCGCGCCCCTGTTCCCCCGCCCGGGCCGCCTCTACCGAGGCGTTGAGCGCCAGGATATTGGTCTGGAAGGCAATGCCGTCGATAACGCTGGTGATATCGCCGATCTTCGCCGAGGCGCTCTCGATGGTCTGCATGGTGGCGATAGCCTGAGAGACCACGCTCCCGCCGCGCGAGGCCGCCTGCGAGGCCTTCTGCGCCTGATCGTTGGCTTCCAGCGCAGAATCGGTGGACTGGGCTACCGAGGCGGTGATCTGCTCGATGGCGCTGGCGGTTTCCCGCAGGCTGGAGGCGGCCTGCTCGGTACGCCCGGAGAGATCCTGGTTGCCGGCGGCGATCTCCTGCGCGGCGGTCTTCACCGAGGCGCTGGCGTCGCGCAGTTGCATCATTACGCCGGCGAGCTTATCGCTGAAGGCGTTAAAGGCGTGGGCAATCCCGGCCACCTCGTCCTGGCCCTGTTCCGGCAGGCGTCGGGAGAGATCGTTGGTGCCGCTGGCGATGGCGTCCATGGCGTCGCGAATGGCTGAAAGCCGCTTCAGCAGGCGGGCAATGGTGAAGTGCACCACCGCGGCGGCTATCAGCACCAGCACCACCAGCGACAGGGCGGAGGCCTTCAGCATGGCGCGCAGCCCGCTGGAGGCATCCTGTTCATCCAGCGCAACCACCAGCTGCCAGCGGGTACCGGCCACCGGGGTAGCGGCCAGCAGCTTTTCGCCGCCGTTATAAAGGCCTGAGGAGAGCTGGCCCTTTTGCAGCGCGCTCAGATCGGCGCCGCTGACGGCCTCGCTAAACGGCTTCAGGGTGAGGGCCGGATCGCTGGCGGCGATCACGCTGCCGTCGCTGTTAATCAGCAGGCCGCCGCTGGCCGGGGTGGGGCGGATGCCGCGCACGTTGGCAACCACGCTGTCCATCACCACATCACCGGCCACCACCGCCTTCAGTACGCCGTTCTCTTTGACCGGCACCGCAAAGGTCACCACCAGCTTGCCGGTACCCGCATCCACGTAGGGGGCGGTCACCGCCGGGGCATCGCTGCTTAGTACCTGCTGGTACCAGGGGCGCACGGTAGGATCGTAATCTGCCGGCACGCCGGTGGGATCGGCGAATTTGGCCGTTTTACCGGCATAGCCGACGTAGACGTTGCTGAATCCGGCCGCCTGCGCCAGCTGTTTAAACACCGGCACCGGATCCTCGCTCAGGGCCACGCTTTGCAGGGAGTTAATGGCGGTCATTTTGCCCGCCACCCAGTCGCCAATCGCCATGCCGTGGCTGGCGCCGCTGCTGGCCAGCAGGTCGCGTTGGGTTTGCAGGTTATCCTCGCGGGCAACCAGGTAGTTAATAACGGTGTTGAGAAGCAGCGCGACGAACAGACACCCGACTGCCGCCGCGATAATGCGCGCGCGAATTGACCTGAACATAAGTGAAATACCTGCTGAGTGGAGATAACAAGCCTATCGGCAACCCGCAGGTAAACTTGATGCTGCAACCGCGTCCATAAGTAAAAACTATTAACGCTGGTTTATTATTAAAAAGTTAATACTTTGTCGGCGGCGAGGGTCCACTGGGCCAGCTCCACCAGGGTGCCGATGCCCACGCCGTCAATCAGCGGCAGGTCGGTGATGCCGCGCCCGTCGGTGCAGGTTTTGCAGAGCTTAACCGGCACCTGCTGGGCGGTGAGGATCTCCAGCATCTGCTGAATGTTATAGCCCTCGGCGGGCTTCTGGCCGCGCAGCCCGGCGGTGACCGCATCGGACATTAAAAACAGCTTCAGCTCCGGGGCCTCGTCCTGCTCGCGCAGGGCAATCGCCAGCCGCAGGCTGTTAAACAACGACTCGCTACCGTAGGCCGCCCCGTTGGCGACAATCACAATCTTCTGCATCTGAACTCCTCTGAGCCGTTAAGGCACGGTTATTGCTTTATTACCCGGATAATACCGACCGGGAGACAAGTATGAATATGACCCACGCAACCGACTGGCTGGCACAGGCGAAGCTGCTGCGTAAACAGCAGCTGTGCAAACTGGCGCAAACGGGCGCTCTGGTGGGCCGCATCAGCCATCTGGCGCACATGCTCCAGTGCGAGCGCGGGGCGTCTAACGTCTGGCTCTGCTCACAGGGTGCGCTTTACGCGCCGGAGTGTAAAGCCAGCCGGGCGCTGGTGGATGAGCAGCTGCTGGCGTTCGGGCAGGCGCTGGGCTCGCCGATGGCCGCCGGTGCCGCCCTCTGCGAGCGGGTCGCCAGCGCGCTGGAGGCGCTGGAGCAGCTGCCCGCCCTGCGGGAGAGCATTATTTCCCGAACCATCCCCGCCGCCGGGGCCATGGAGCACTACGGCCGGGCCCTGCGCCAGCTGCTTAGTATCGTACCCCGGCTCAATGACAGCATTGACGATCCGCAAATCGCCGGGCGGTTTGTGGCGCTTTATAGCCTGATGCAGGGCAAAGAGCTGGCGGGGCAGGAGCGGGCGCTGGGGGCGATCGGCTTTACCCAGGGCTATTTTAGCGAGGAGATGCGCCAGACCCTGGTGGACCGCATCGACGGCCAGCAGGCCTGCTTTGAGGTCTTTCTGTCGCTCACGCCTCCGACGTTGCAGGAGCATTTCACCCTCAGCGTTCCCGGCGTGGAGACGGAGCAGCTGCGGCGTCAGGCCTGCACCCGCCAGCCGGCGGCGGATAACGGGGAGCTGGCGCTGCGCTGGTTTTCGCTGCAAACCGCGCGTCTGGAGCAGCTGCGCGCCCAGGAGGAGCTGTTGATCGCCGATTTGATGACCGCGGTCGACGAGCTTATCACCCGCGCGGATGAGCATCCGCTGCGGGCGGCCCTTCCGGATGAAGCTCTGGCCCACTATCCCGCCCGGCCCCTGCTGCCGCTGGTGCGCCAGCAGGCCCAGGAGATAGAGCAGCTCTCCCGCCAGCTCGCCTCCATGCGCGATTCCCTTGAGGAGCGCAAAATCATCGATAAGGCCAAAAGCGTGCTGATGACCCATCAGCAGATGAGCGAAGAGCAGGCCTGGTGCAGGCTGCGCAAAATGGCGATGGACAAGAACCAGCGGATGGTCGATATCGCCCGGGCGCTGCTTACCGTTAAGGCGCTCTGGCAGGTAACACCAAAGGAGTAGCTGCACGCCGGCCGGGCACGGGCTGCATGATTGCGGTGCGTTCTGCCGGGCAGTCCGCCGAAAAGACCCGCTAAACAGGGCCTTAAAAGCTGGCATCTAAATTGCAGTATTTCATTTAACAATTTCGACCACGGGCCAACGGCGGCGCGTCGGTCTTCTGGATAAAGGCGTCCTGCGGTGCTTAGCACCGCCGGGCGCTTTTTTTTGGCTTTTTTAAGGAGTGGGCATGGTGGAGTGGACGAGACGGCGTTTTTTACAGGCCAGCGCGCTGGCCGGCGGGGCGATGCTGCTGCCCGGCGTAATGCAGGCGGCATGGGCCGCAGGCTCGGATAAGCCCGAGCTTGCGACGGTGCGCGTCGGTTTTATTCCGCTGACCGACTGCGCGCCGGTGGTTATCGCCGCGCTGAAGGGGTTCGATAAAAAATATGGCATCACCATCGTCCCCACCAAAGAGGCGAGCTGGGCGGCGGTGCGCGACAAGCTGGTGGCCGGGGAGCTGGACGCCGCCCACGTGCTCTACGGCCTGCTGTATGGCCTGGAGCTGGGCATCGCCGGCAAAGCCCAGCCGATGGCGAACCTGATGACCTTAAACCAGAACGGCCAGGCCATTACCCTCTCGTCGGATCTGGCCGAACGGGGGATCCGCGATAGCGAAGGATTAAGCAAACGGGTTCGCCAGCAGGCGCCCGGCACGTACAGCTTCGCCCATACCTTTCCCACCGGCACCCACGCCATGTGGCTCTACTACTGGTTGGCGAGCGCCGGGATCGACCCCTTTAAGGATGTGCGCACCCTGGTGGTGCCGCCGCCGCAGATGGTGATGAATATGCGCATCGGCAACATGGTGGGCTTCTGCGTGGGCGAGCCCTGGAACGCCCGGGCCATCAACGACCGCATCGGCTTTACCGCCGCCACCAGCCAGTCGGTGTGGCCGGATCACCCGGAGAAGATCCTCGGCACCCGCCGGGCCTGGGTAGAGCAGAACCCGAACACCGCCCGGGCGCTGGTGAGCGCGGTGCTGGAGGCCCAGCGCTGGATCGACGCCTCGGCGGAGAATAAGCGCGAAACCGCGCAGATCCTCGCCCGCCGGGCGTGGCTCAACACCAAAGAGCAGTACCTCACCGGGCGGATGCTCGGCGAGTACGACAACGGCCTGGGGGCGCGCTGGCAGGACAAGCATCCGATCCGCTTCTTTGACGAGGGGGCGGTGAGCTATCCCTGGCACTCCGACGGCATGTGGTTCCTCACCCAGTTCCGCCGCTGGGGGCTGCTGAAAACCAGCCCGGACTACGCCGCCATCGCCGGGCGCATCAACCGCACCGATATCTGGCAGCAGGCGGCCACCGCCGTGGGCGGGATCGCCACGCCCGCTTCACCCATGCGCAGCAGCCGCCTGATGGACGGCACCCTCTGGAACGGTACCGTTCCAGAGGGCTACGCCAGCAGTTTCGCTATTCACCGTACAGGGGTCTGATATGAAACAGATGCAACAAACCCAAGCGGCGCCGGATGCGCCGGTAACCGCAGATGTGATCGTCCTACCGCCGGTGCAGGTGCGCCGCCGCGCCCCGGCCTTGGCCCGGCGAATTAACGCCTTTTTACAGCAGCTGATCCCGGCGCTGCTCGGCCTCGGGCTGCTGGTGCTCTGCTGGCAGCTGGCGGCCATCAACAGCAAAGGCTTTCCCACGCCGCTCAGCACCCTCGACTCCGCCATAACCCTGTTTGCCGATCCCTTCTACCGGGACGGCCCCAACGATATGGGCATCGGCTGGAACGTGCTGGCCTCGCTCCAGCGCGTGGCGGTGGGCTTTGGCCTCGCCGCCGTGGTCGGCATCCCCCTCGGCTTTCTGATTGGCCGCTTCACCTTTTGCGCGCGCATGTTTACGCCGCTGATCGCGCTGCTGCGCCCGGTAAGCCCGCTCGCCTGGCTGCCGATCGGCCTGCTGCTGTTCCAGAAGGCGGAGCCGGCCTCCAGCTGGACCATCTTTATCTGCTCCATCTGGCCGATGGTGATTAACACCGCCGAAGGGGTGCGCCGCATTCCCGAGGATTACCTCAACGTGGCGCGGGTGCTTCAGCTCTCCGAGTGGACGGTGATGCGCCGCATTCTGTTTCCGGCGGCGCTGCCCGCCATGCTGACCGGGGTGCGCCTCTCCATCGGCATCGCCTGGCTGGTGATCGTTGCGGCGGAGATGCTTACCGGGGGCTTAGGCATCGGCTTCTGGATCTGGAACGAGTGGAACAACCTCAACGTGGAAAACATTCTCATCGCCATCGTCATTATCGGCGTGGTCGGGTTGCTGCTGGAGCAGGGGCTGATGCTCATCGCCCGCCGTTTCAGCTGGCAGGATAAGTAAGGAGCAAAGATGAAACCTTTAATTCAGGTCCAGGCCGTCAGCCAGCGTTTTTCTACCGCCGGCGGCGAGTTTCTGGCGCTGCAAAACGTCTCTTTTGATATCCACGAAGGGGAGACCGTCAGCCTGATCGGCCACTCCGGCTGCGGTAAATCAACCCTGCTCAACCTGATTGCCGGCATCACCCTGCCGACCGAGGGCGGGCTGCTCTGCGATAACCGCGAGATCGCCGGCCCCGGCCCGGAGCGGGCGGTGGTATTCCAGAACCACTCCCTGCTTCCCTGGCTCACCTGTTTCGACAACGTGGCGCTGGCGGTGGACCAGGTCTTTCGCCGCAGCATGGGCAAAAGCGAGCGCCGGGAGTGGATTGAGCACAACCTCGACCGGGTGCAGATGGGCCACGCCCTGCACAAGCGCCCCGGCGAGATCTCCGGCGGCATGAAGCAGCGGGTGGGCATCGCCCGGGCGCTGGCGATGAAGCCCAAAGTGCTGCTGATGGACGAGCCCTTTGGCGCCCTCGACGCCCTGACCCGCGCCCATCTGCAGGACGCGGTCATGAAAATCCAGCAGGAGCTGAACACCACCATCGTGCTCATTACCCACGACGTGGACGAGGCGGTGCTGCTCTCGGACCGGGTGCTGATGATGACCAACGGCCCGGCGGCGACGGTAGGGGAGATCCTGCAAGTCGATCTGCCGCGCCCGCGCAACCGGGTGCAGCTGGCGGACGACGGTCGCTATCACCATATGCGCCAGCAGATCCTCCACTTCCTCTATGAAAAACAGCCGAAAGCGGCCTGAGGAGCGCCCATGCGACTGGTCATCATTGGTAACGGTATGGCGGCAACAAGGTTGATTGAGTCGCTCACCGCCCGCGCCCCCGGCCGCTTCGCCATCACCGTGATTGGCGACGAGCCGGGCCACGCCTATAACCGCATCCAGCTCTCGCCGGTGCTGGGGGGCGAAAAGCCCCTTACGGCCATCGGCTATCACGATGACGACTGGTACCGGCAGCGCGGGGTCAGGGTGCTCAGCGGCGAACGGGTGCTGGCGGTAAATATCGCCGCCCGGGTGGTGCAAACCGACGCGCGCTACCTCGGCTGGGACGAGCTGGTGTTTGCCACCGGGTCGCAGCCCTTTGTACCGCCGATCCCCGGCGTCCACCAGCCGCACGTTTTTACCTTTCGCACCCGCGCGGACGTCAACGCCATTCTGGCGACGCCCGGCCCGGCGGTGGTGCTGGGCGGCGGCGTGCTGGGGGTGGAAGCGGCGGCGGCGCTTGGGCGCTTGAGTGACAACGTCACATTGGTGCACCGCGGCGAGTGGCTGATGGAGCAGCAGCTGGATCGGCAGGCCGGGCTGCTGCTGGAGCAGTCCCTGGGCGAGCGCGGCATTGCCTGCGAGCTGGGGTGCGGCATCGCGGAAATTCACCCGCAGCACGTCAGGCTCGGCAGCGGGCGCGAGCTGCCCGCCGGCCGCATCCTGCTGGCAACCGGCGTTACCCCGCGCATTGCCCTGGCCCGGGCCAGCGGCGTGCCCTGCGGGCGCGGCATCCTGGTGGATGACCGGCTGCGCACCGGCATCGGCAGCGTGAGCGCCCTCGGCGAGTGCTGCGAAATCAACGGCCAGACCTGGGGGCTGGTGGCCCCCTGCCTGGCGCAGGCGGAGGTGCTGGCAGCAAGGCTGGGAGGGGAAGAGACCGCACCCTTCGTCCCGGCGCAGAGCGGGATGCGCCTGAAGGTCTCCGGCATAGAACTCTACAGCGCCGGGGAGGTGGCGGCGCGAGAGGGAGATGACCTCTGGAGCTCATGGGATCCGCTCACCCAGCACTATCGCCGCCTGCTGGTCCGTGACGGCAGGCTGGCGGGGGTGCTGCTGCTGGGGGAGTGCCGCAGCGCGGCAATGCTCACTGATTTACTGGCGACGTCAGAACCCGCCCGGGCGGACTGGCTTTTCGATCGATTCTCAACGCAGCCGCAGGTTGCAGGACAGAGCGCTATGACAAAACCAACGCTGGTGGTGGTTGGACACGGTATGGTCGGCCACCATTTTCTCGAAGAGTGCGTAAACCGCAGTCTGCATCAGCAATACCAGATCGTAGTCTTTGGCGAGGAGCGCTACGCCGCCTATGACCGCGTCCATCTTTCCGAATATTTCGCCGGGCGCAGCGCCGACTCCCTGTCGATGGTCAAGGGCGACTTCTTTGCCGACCACGGCATTGAGCTGCGCCTTAACCAGCGGGTTGTAGCGGTCGATCGCGACGCCCGGGTGGTGCGCAACGAAAGCGGGCATGAAACCCACTGGGACAGGCTGGTGCTGGCGACCGGCTCCTATCCCTTTGTGCCGCCGGTGCCGGGGCGCGATCTGCCGGGCTGCTTTGTTTATCGCACCCTCGACGATCTGGACAGTATCGCCGCCCACGCCAGAAACGCCCGCACCGGGGTAGTGATCGGCGGCGGGCTGCTGGGGCTGGAGGCGGCCAACGCCCTGAAACAGCTGGGCCTCGAGACCCACGTGGTTGAGTTCGCCCCCAACCTGATGGCGGTGCAGCTCGATAACGAGGGGGCGGCGATGCTGCGGCGCAAAATAGAGGCTCTTGGGGTGGGGGTTCATACCAGCAAGGCCACCACCGAAATCGCCGACACCGGGGCGGGGATGGTGCTGCGCTTTGCCGACGGGAGCGAGCTGGCCACCGATATGGTGGTCTTCTCGGCGGGGATCCGCCCGCAGGATGCGCTGGCGAGCGCGGGCGGGCTGGCGCTCGGCGAGCGGGGCGGCATCTGCATTGATAACCAGTGCCGCACCTCCGATGAAGATATCTACGCCATCGGCGAATGCGCCCTGTGGCAGGGCAAAATCTACGGCCTGGTGGCGCCGGGCTACCAGATGGCGCGGGCGGCGGCGGCCACCCTCGCCGGAGAAGAGCAGGCCTTTACCGGGGCGGACATGAGCACCAAACTCAAGCTGCTGGGGGTGGACGTGGCCTCCTTTGGCGATGCCCACGCCCGCACCCCCGGCGCCCAGAGCTACCAGTGGAGCCACGGCCCGCGGCAGATCTACAAAAAGATCGTGGTTGATGCCGACAATAAAACCCTGCTCGGCGGGGTGCTGGTGGGGGATGCGGCGGAGTACGCCACCCTGCTGCAGATGATGCTTAACGGCATCGCGCTGCCCGCCGACCCCGAAACCCTGATCCTGCCCGCCGGCGGCGGCGCGCCTAAAGCCCTCGGCGTGGCGGCCCTGCCGGAGAGCGCGACGATCTGCTCCTGTCACAACGTCACTAAAGGGGATATCTGCCGGGCGGTGAGCGCGGGGGCGGGGGATATGGCGGCGATCAAAGCCTGCACCAGGGCGGCCACCGGCTGCGGGGGCTGTAGCGCGCTGGTGAAGCAGGTGATGGAGTATCAGCTGGCGGCCCAGGGGGTGGAGGTGAAGAAGGATATCTGCGAACACTTCCCCTGGTCGCGGCAGGAGATCTACCACCTGGTGCGCGTCAACCATATCCGCACCTTTGACCAGCTGATTAGCCGCTACGGTCAGGGGCACGGGTGTGAAATTTGTAAACCGCTGGTGGGCTCGGTGCTGGCCTCCTGCTGGAACGAATATCTGCTGAAGCCGGCGCACCTGCCGCTGCAGGACACCAACGACCGCTACTTCGCCAATATCCAGAAAGATGGCACCTATTCGGTGGTGCCGCGCATGGCGGCGGGCGAGGTGACGGCGGACGGGCTGATTGCCATTGGGCAGATCGCCAAACGCTATCAGCTCTACAGCAAAATCACCGGCGGCCAGCGTATCGACCTCTTTGGCGCCCGGCTGGAGCAGTTGCCTGAGATCTGGCGCGAGCTGGTGGCGGCCGGGTTTGAGACCGGACACGCCTACGGCAAGTCCCTGCGCACCGTGAAATCCTGCGTCGGCTCGACCTGGTGCCGCTACGGCGTGCAGGACTCCACCGGCCTCGCCGTCACCCTGGAGAACCGCTACAAGGGGCTGCGCGCGCCGCATAAAATCAAGATGGCCGTCTCAGGCTGTACCCGGGAGTGCGCCGAAGCCCAGAGCAAAGACGTGGGGGTGATCGCCACCGACAAGGGCTGGAACCTCTACCTGTGCGGCAACGGCGGCATGAAGCCGCGCCACGGGGATCTCTTTGCCAGCGATCTCGACGACGCGACCCTGATCCGCACCGTGGATCGCTTTCTGATGTTCTATATCCGCACCGCCGACCGCCTGCAGCGCACCAGCACCTGGATGGATAACCTTGAGGGCGGGCTGGCGTACCTGCGCGAGGTGATCCTTGAGGACAGCCTGGGCATTGCCGCCGAGCTGGAGCAGGAGATGGCCCGCATCGTGGAGAGCTACCAGTGCGAGTGGCAAACCACGCTGGCGGATCCGGGCAGGCTGGCGCTGTTCCGCAGCGACGTTAACGAGGCCGCGCCCGAGGCGAACGGGCGCTGGCAGGCCATCTGCGCCATTGAGGCGATCCCCGAGCAGGCCGGGATCGGCGCCCGGCTCGGCGAGCAGCGGATTGCCCTGTTCCGCTTCGGCACGACCATCTACGCGCTGGAGGATCGGGAGCCGGGCAGCGGTGCCAGCGTGCTGTCGCGCGGCATCCTCGGCGATGCGGCCGGCGAGCCGGTGGTTATCTCCCCGCTCTACAAAACCCGTATCCGCCTGCGCGACGGCCGCCAGTGCGACACCGGCGAACCGGCGGTTCGCGCCTGGCCGGTCAAAGTCGAAGGCGACCGGGTGTGGGTGGGTAAAGAAGAGCTGGTACTGCGCGCGGAGGCCTCATGAGTGAAACCCGAACCACCTGTCCTTACTGCGGCGTTGGCTGCGGCGTGGTGGCCCGCACCGAGGCGGGAAAGGTAATTGTGCGCGGCGACGAGCAGCATCCGGCCAACGTTGGCCGGCTGTGCGTCAAAGGCGCGGCGCTGGGGGAGACCACCGGGCTGGCGGGCCGCCTGCTGAGCCCCGAGCTGGATAACCAGCCGGTGGGCTGGCCCGAGGCGCTGGATGCGGCAGGCTCGCGGCTGCGGGAGATTATCGAGCGCCACGGCCCGCAGGCGGTGGCCTTTTACGCTTCCGGCCAGCTGCTGACCGAGGATTACTACGCGGCGAACAAGCTGATGAAGGGCTTTATCGGCGCGGCCAATATCGACACCAACTCCCGGCTGTGCATGTCCTCCGCGGTAGTGGGCTATAAGCGCGCCTTCGGCGAGGATATGGTGCCCTGCGGCTATAGCGATATTGAAAACAGCGACCTGGTGGTGCTGGTGGGCTCGAACGCCGCCTGGACCCACCCGGTGCTCTACCAGCGGCTGGCGCAGGCGCGGGCGGCTAGCCCGGCGATGCGGGTGGTGGTGGTGGATCCGCGCCGCACCGCCACCTGCGACATTGCCGACCTGCACCTCAATCTGGCCCCCGGCAGCGACGCCGGGCTCTTTGTCGGCCTGCTCAACGCCATCGACGGCGACGGCGACTGGCCGGTTGAGCGGGTGGCGGCCTTCTGCGATCTGGAACCCGGGGCGGTGACCACTTTTTACCAGTGGTTTATCGCCGCGCCGCGCGCCATCACGCTCTACACCATGGGCATTAACCAGTCCGCCAGCGGCAGCGATAAGTGCAACGCGATAATTAACGTGCATATCGCCAGCGGCAAAATCGGCCGCGAGGGCTGCGGCCCCTTTTCGCTGACCGGACAGCCAAACGCCATGGGCGGGCGCGAGGTGGGCGGGCTGGCCAACCAGCTGGCGGCGCACATGAACTTCGAGCCGGAGGATCTCAGCCGGGTGGCGCGCTTCTGGGGCAGCGAGCGGCTGGCGCAAACCCCGGGCCTGATGGCGGTGGAGCTGTTCGACGCCATCGCCCGAGGCGAGGTGAAGGCGGTGTGGATCATGGGCACCAACCCGGCGGTCTCCCTGCCGGACAGCCACGCGGTGTGCCGGGCGCTGGCCGCCTGCCCGCTGGTGATCGTCTCTGAGGTAATGCGCGACACCGACACCAGCCGCTTTGCCCATATCCGCTTTCCGGCGCTGGGCTGGGGGGAGAAGGACGGCACCGTTACTAACTCCGAGCGGCGCATCTCCCGCCAGCGCGCTTTTCTGCCAACCCCCGGCGAGGCGAAGCCCGACTGGTGGATAATCGCCGGGGTGGCGGAGCGGCTGGGGCACGGGGCGGCCTTTGCCTGGCAGCATCCGCAGGAGATCTTCTGCGAACACGCGGCGCTGACCGCCTTTGAAAATCGCGGCGAGCGGGCGTTAAACCTCGGCGAACTGGCCGGCCTTACCCGGGAAGGCTGGGATGCCCTGACCCCCTGGCAGTGGCCGGTGGACGGCCAGCGCCTGCGCCACGCCCGGCGGGTGGCGGTGGAGCCCCGGATCCACGGGGCAGAAGCGGACGCGCTCTATCCCTTTATCCTTAACAGCGGGCGCATTCGCGATCAGTGGCACACCATGACCCGCACCGGCTATGTGGAGAAACTGATGCAGCATATGGACGAGCCGCTGCTGGAGATTGCTCCTGCCGACGCGCGGCGCATCGGGGTAGAGGAGGGGCAGCTGGCGCGCATCAGCTCCCCGCGCGGGGTGATGGTGGCCCGGGCGCGTATCACCGCGGGCCAGCGCGACGGGGAGCTGTACGCCCCCATGCACTGGAACGGGGTTTTTGCCCGCCAGGGAAAGGTAAACGCCCTGGTGGAGGGGCGGCGGGATCCGCTCTCCGGCCAGCCCGAGTACAAGCAGACCGCCGTGCGCGTTATGCCCTGGCGGCCGGCCTGGCAGGGGGAGCTGTACAGCCGCGAGGCCATCGATGTACCGGGCTTTGTCCACGGGTGGCGCAAAGCGGCGGGCGGAATACACCGGCTCACGCTGGCGGGGGATAAACCGCTGCTGGCGTGGCTGACGGACTACTGCAGCGGCCGGGGCTGGCAGCTGCAGGTGGCCCGGATGGGGGGGCAGAACAACCTGCTCGCCTGGCACGACGGGGCATTAATGCTGGGGTTCTGGAGCGATAGCGGGCGGGTGCAGGTTGCGCACGCGGTTATCCGCGCGGCCTTTGACCAGCCCCCGCAGGCGCTGGCGGAACGGCACGCGCTGCTGGGCGGGCAGGGGGCGGGGGAGCGCCCGGCGCAGGGGCGCACGGTTTGCAGCTGCTTTGGCGTGGGGGAGATAGCCATCCGCGAGGCCATCGCCCAGGGCTGCGACTCGGCGGCGGCGCTGGGGGCGGCGCTTCGCTGCGGCACAAACTGCGGCTCCTGTATCCCGGAGCTAAAGGCGCTGCTGGCCGAGCGTCAGGTTATTCCTGAAAATTCCCCTTAAGGCTGCAAAGGGGGGCAGAAAACGCTAAGGTAAGAGGGTCTCAGGTTTTACAGGACCCTCCCTACGACAGTAATGGCCGCTTTACCCCGCTTCAGAACCCTTGTTCCGCTTCTCCTGTCGCTTGCTACGGGCGCGTATGCCGCGCCGAAATCTTTTATTTATCAGGCGCAAAACCCTTTCGATAACAACGAAGATGGCCTGCCGGATCTGGGCATGGCGACCCCCACCGGCGAGAGCGAAAAGCACCTGGCCGAAATGGCAAAAGCCTTTGGCGAAGCCAGCATGACCGACAACGGCCTCACCACCGAGGAGCAGGCCAGGCTGTTCGCCTTCAGCCATGTGCGCGACGCCGTCAGCGAGCAGGTTAATCAGCAAATTGAGTCCTGGCTCCAGCCCTGGGGCAACGCCAGCGTCAACCTGCTGGTGGACGAAGAGGGCAAATTTACCGGCAGCCACGGCAGCTGGTTTATCCCCTGGCAGGACAATAACCGCTATCTGAGCTGGAGCCAGCTGGGGCTGACCCAGCAGGAGGAGGGGCTGGTGGGCAACGCCGGGATCGGCCAGCGCTGGGTGGCCGGCAGGTGGCTGCTGGGCTACAACACCTTTTACGACAACCTGCTGGATGAGAACCTTCAGCGGGCCGGGCTGGGGGCAGAGGCCTGGGGCGAAAATCTGCGCCTGTCGGCCAACTACTACCAGCCGCTGGTCGGCTGGCGCGACAGCTCGATGGTTGAGGAGCAGCGCATGGCCCGCGGCTACGACGTCACCGCCAAAGCCTGGCTGCCTTTCTTTCATCATCTCAATACCAGCGTCAGCTTTGAGCAGTATTTTGGCGATAACGTCGATCTGTTCCACAGCGGTACCGGCTATCACAACCCGCTGGCGGTGAACCTGGGGCTCGATTACACTCCGGTGCCGCTGCTGACCTTTACCGCCGCCCACAAGCAGGGGGAGAGCGGCGTCAGCCAGAATAACCTCGGCATGAAGGTTAACTACCGCTTTGGCGTGCCGCTCAAAAAACAGCTCTCCTCAGGCGAAGTGGCCATTACCCGCTCCCTGCGAGGCAGCCGTTACGATCCGCCGGAGCGGCAAAACCTGCCGGTGCTGGAGTTCCGCAAGCTGAAGACGCTCTCCGTCTGGCTGGCGACCCCGCCCTGGGATCTGAAACCGGGGGAGACGGTGATGCTAAAAATGCAGATCCGCAGCGCCCACGGCGTGCGCGCCCTGCACTGGCAGGGAGACACGCAGGCCCTGAGCCTGACCTCGCCGGCTAACGCCAGCGACAGCGAGGGCTGGAGCATTATTATGCCCGCCTGGGACTACAGCGAAGGGGCCAGCAACCGCTGGCGGCTGCAGGTGGTGGTGGAAGATAAAGAGGGGCAGCGTGTCTCTTCCAATGAGATCACGCTCGCGCTGACCGAGCCGCTGCTGGCGACGCCGGACGAGGATCCGCGCTGGAAACTGCTGCCGGACGATTAGCGTTAGAAAATACGCTCCTGATGCACCCATACCGCCGCCTCGACGCGTGATTTCAGCTTCATCTTCTTCAGCATATGTTTCACATGCACCTTCACCGTGCTTTCGGTGATATCCAGGCGGCGGGCGATCATTTTGTTCGGTAGCCCCTGGGCAATCAGCTTGAGGATATCGCGCTCGCGCGGGGTCAGCTGGCTGACGTCGCGATCGGAGGTGGCGCGGTTGGCGCGCAGGCTGGCGGCCAGCACCGGGGTCAATGCTTCGCTCAGCACCATCTCACCGGCCGCGGCCTGCTGGAGCGCTTTGAGCAGATCTTCCGGCTCCATATCTTTTAACAGGTAGCCGTCGGCGCCGCGCTTGAGGGCGGTTACCACGTCCTCTTCGTGATTGGAGACGCTAAAGACCACCACCCGGCCCGAGAGGGAGCGTTCGCGCAGCTTATCCAGCGTCTCCAGCCCGTTCATGCCGGGCATATTCAGATCGAGCAGGATCAGGTCGGGATCGAGGGCGTCGGCAAGCTCAATACCCTGTTCGCCGTTGCTGGCTTCGCCGACGACGGTGATGTCCTGCGCCATGCTGATAAGCTGTTTTACGCCGGTGCGCAGCATCGGATGGTCGTCGATCAACAGAATCGTTGCCGGCTCCTGGTTAGTCATGATGTTCTCCTTGGGCAGTTGAAAGGGGCTTTTCAGGGATAAAGGTCACCACTACTTCTGTACCGCCGGTCTCGATTCGGCGCACCTGACAATCGCCGCGCAGGCTTTGCGCGCGGTCCCGCATAATGATTAAACCGTAGTGGTTACTTCTTTCGGCATTTTCCGGCAGGCCGCGGCCGTTGTCCTGGATCCTGAGCTTCACCTGGTTATCGTGCTGGGTCACGCTCAGGGAAACCGCCGTCGCCCCGGCGTGCTTCAGCACGTTGCTGAGCGCCTCCCGGGCGATTTGCAGCAGGTGAATAGCCTGGTGCGAGGGCACAAAGCGCGGCGGCAGCTGGTAATCAAGCTGTACCGGGAAGCCGAGCCGGGCGCTAAACTCCTGGCAGCTGGCCTCCAGCGCCGGACGCAGGCCGGGCTCGGTCAGCTGCAGGCGGAAGGTGGTTAACAGCTCGCGCAGCTGCACCCAGGAGGTGTTGAGCTCGTTGCGGATCTGGCCGAGCAGCTGTTTGCTGCTCTCCGAGAGCCCCTCATCCTGCATCTGCAGGCAGCTGACCTGCATCTTCATGCAGGAGAGCGACTGGGCGATGGAGTCGTGCAGCTCCCTGGCGATGGTGGTGCGCTCTTCCATTACGATCAGCTGCTGCTGTTTCTCCTGATGGCGGTCGAGGGCGAGGGTGGCGGTCAGCTGCTCCACGAGGGTATCGACCAGCTGCTGCTGATCGTGGCTGAGATGCCGCCCGGCGGGCAGCGTCGCCAGCAGAATGCCGTACTGATAAAGGTTATCCGCCAGCCGCCACTTCAGGGTGGTACCGCTGGTGGTAAGCGTCGGCTGGGTGCGCGGGCAGAGATGGCAGCCGATCTCATCGCAGCTGATGTCCGACTGGCAGGTAAACTCCTGATGGTTCTCTTCATCTTCCATGTCGTAGACGCGCAGTTCGATATCGTGCAGCTGGGTGAGGTTCTGCAACCCGTTCAGCACCGGCGAGAGGCGCTCGCACAGCGGCACCTGCGAGTGCAGACGGCGGTTGGCCTGCCAGAGGAAGGAGAGAATTTCGTTTTTCTGCTCAAGGCCGGCGGTCTTTTCCCGCACCCGCTGCTCAAGCACCGCGTAGCTTTCGGCCAGCTCGCCGGACATGGTGTTGAGGGCGTCGCCGAGCATCGCCATTTCGTTGCGTCCGCTAATGTGCGCCCGCCGGGTAAAATCCCGCATCGTCACGGCCCGGGCCATGGCCAGCAGCTGCCGCCAGGGGTTGAGCAGGCGGGCGCGCAGCCAGATGATGGTAAACACCAGCAGCAGACACATAAACACGGCCATCAGCCGGTGCATCAGCACCACGCGCTCGATGCGCTTTTCGGTATTCAGATCGAAGGCGGAGACCAGATCGTCGATGCGGGCCACGAAGGTGGCCACGTCCCCGGCGACGGTATCGGGGCTTTGCGCCTGCTTCAGCCCCGGCGCCAGCCGGCTGTGCCAGTAGCCCTGCAGGGCTTTGAGCTGCGCCTGCTGTCCGTCGCGCTCGGCGGCCCGCTCCAGCACCGGGCTGAAGGCGGTCTGTTCCATCTCATCCACCAGGCGCCGATCGTTCGCCTGCAGCGGAACGGCCGCCAGCAGGCGGTAGCTCTGCATGCGCAGCGAACCCGCTTTATTGATGGCGTGGGCGCTGCCCTGTACGCCCTGCACCAGCCAGCCGGAAATAGCCATGCCGGTCACCCCAATCGCGGTTGACAGCAGGACGATCAATACCAGTTGATTGACCAGCGTGAGCGGTGAAAAGCAGCGTTTAAACATAGTAAAGTCTGGCTCCTGACAATGCCCTGGCCCGGAAGTGGCCTTATTCTCAGCTATACCCTGGAGTATACCCATACCCCAAAAGGATTACCCCTTAATTGCCATCAGGATGGTGAATGGGAGGAGGCAACAAGCGGGACGAAGCAGCGCCGTGAAAAACCACACCTTTTTTGCCGAAAAATGCTACTCACTAAGGAGGAGAGGTAAAATTTTGGCTTTAATAAGCCCACTTTTCCTTTGATTTATATCAACTTACCGCCAGCTTAAAACCCTAATGTTTGCAGCATCTTTCAAGAATCAGAGGTGTCTATGAGTCACTCATCCGCCCCCGAAAGGGATAGTGGTGCTGTTATTACGGATTGGCGTCCGGAAGATCCGGAGTTCTGGCAACAGCGCGGGCAACGCGTTGCAAGTCGTAATCTGTGGATCTCCGTTCCCTGCCTGCTGCTGGCGTTCTGCGTCTGGATGCTGTTCAGCGCCGTAGCCGTTAACCTGCCAAAAGTGGGCTTTGCCTTTACTACCGACCAGCTGTTTATGCTGACCGCGTTACCGGCACTTTCCGGCGCGCTGCTGCGCGTGCCTTACGCCTTTATGGTGCCGCTGTTCGGCGGTCGCCGCTGGACGGCGTTCAGTACCGGGATCATGATCGTTCCCTGCGTCTGGCTCGGCTTTGCGGTGCAGGATACTTCTACGCCCTTTAGCATCTTTGTGATTATCTCCCTGCTGTGCGGCTTTGCCGGGGCAAACTTTGCTTCCAGTATGGCAAACATCAGCTTCTTCTTCCCGAAACAGAAGCAGGGCGGGGCGCTGGGTATTAACGGCGGCCTGGGCAACATGGGCGTGAGCGTGATGCAGCTGATTGCGCCGCTGGCGATCTCGGTCTCCATCTTCGCAGCCTTTGGCGGCGCGGGCGTTGAGCAGGCGGATGGTTCATTCCTGTACCTGCAGAACGCGGCCTGGATTTGGGTACCGTTCCTGGTGCTGTTCACCCTGGCGGCATGGTTCGGCATGAACGATCTGGCGGCGTCCAAAGCCTCGTTAAGCGAGCAACTGCCGGTGCTGAAGCGCGCGCATCTGTGGATCATGGCGCTGCTCTATCTGGCAACCTTCGGCTCCTTTATCGGTTTTTCAGCGGGCTTCGCCATGCTCTCTAAAACCCAGTTCCCGGATGTACAGATCCTGCATTACGCCTTCTTCGGGCCGTTTATTGGCGCGCTGGCGCGCTCTACCGGCGGGATGATCTCCGACCGTCTGGGCGGTACCCGCGTGACCCTGGTCAACTTCATCGTGATGGCCATCTTCTGCGCGCTGCTGTTCTTCACCCTGCCGACTAACGGCCAGGGCGGCAACTTCATCGCCTTCTTCGGCGTGTTTATGGTGCTGTTCCTGACCGCCGGGCTGGGGAGTGCTTCCACCTTCCAGATGATCTCCGTTATCTTCCGTAAGCTCACCATGGACCGCGTGAAAGCGCAGGGCGGCAGCGAAGAGCAGGCGATGCGTGAAGCCGCAACCGATACGGCGGCCGCGCTGGGCTTTATCTCGGCGATTGGCGCCATCGGCGGCTTCTTTATTCCGAAAGCCTTTGGTATCTCCCTGGATATCACCGGCTCGCCGGCCGGGGCCATGAAGGTGTTCCTTGTTTTCTATATCGCCTGCGTCTTTGTGACCTGGCTGGTGTATGGCCGCAATTCCAATAAAAAATAAGTAATAGTTGATTATCCATTTGCGCGGCTCCGGCCGCGCTTTTTTTACGCCTTTTTTAGTTACAACATACTTATGACTGCCGGCAGTCGGCAGCGAGGCGGCACCGCGATCGCCATCACACTGCAGGATGCTCTACCCCTTAATACCCGAGATGTTAAATTTTACCGGGTTTATTGTACGATAAATATAATTTATCTATATATATCAATGATATATAAAATTAAAAATCATACCGCTTTGGTGGTATAGAGGTGGTAACCCTCTTTCAAAGACCCCGCTCGCCTTGATCGTTATCAATTCCCGCCATCTTTCATAGCGTTACCTTCGCGGCAAATCAGCAATGTCGATTTAGAGAGCCACAGGCTCCACACAGGAGATACCCGATGAGTAAATTTCTGGACCGGTTTCGCTACTTCAAGCAGAAGGGCGAAACCTTTGCCGACGGGCACGGCCAGCTTCTCAATACCAACCGGGACTGGGAGGACGGATACCGTCAACGTTGGCAGCATGACAAAGTGGTGCGTTCTACCCACGGCGTAAACTGCACCGGTTCATGTAGCTGGAAGATTTTTGTTAAAAACGGTCTGGTGACCTGGGAAATGCAGCAGACCGACTATCCGCGCACCCGCCCGGATATGCCGAACCACGAGCCTCGCGGCTGCCCGCGCGGTGCCAGCTACTCCTGGTATCTCTACAGCGCCAACCGCCTGAAATACCCGCTGATGCGTAAACGCCTGATGAAGATGTGGCGTGAAGCGAAAGTGAAGCACAGCGATCCGGTGGATGCCTGGGCCTCCATTATCGAAGACGCCGATAAAGCGAAAAGCTTTAAGCAGGCGCGCGGCCGCGGCGGCTTTGTTCGCTCCTCCTGGCAGGAAGTGAACGAGCTGATTGCCGCCTCGAACGTCTATACCGTCAAGACCTACGGCCCGGACCGCGTGGCGGGCTTCTCGCCGATCCCGGCGATGTCGATGGTCTCCTACGCCTCCGGCGCGCGCTACCTCTCGCTGATTGGCGGCACCTGCCTGAGCTTCTACGACTGGTACTGCGACCTGCCGCCGGCCTCTCCGCAGACCTGGGGCGAGCAGACCGACGTGCCGGAATCCGCCGACTGGTACAACTCCAGCTATATCATCGCCTGGGGCTCTAACGTGCCGCAGACCCGTACCCCGGACGCCCACTTCTTTACCGAAGTGCGTTACAAAGGTACCAAGACAGTGGCGGTGACCCCGGACTACGCCGAAATCGCCAAGCTGTGCGATCTGTGGCTGGCGCCGAAGCAGGGTACCGATGCGGCGATGGCGATGGCGATGGGCCACGTGATGCTGCGCGAGTTCCACCTCGACAAGCCGAGCCAGTACTTCACCGACTACGTGCGTAAGTACACCGACATGCCGATGCTGGTGATGCTGGAAGAGCGCGACGGCTACTATGCCGCGGGCCGCATGCTGCGCGCCGCCGATCTGGTGGACGCGCTGGGCCAGGAAAACAACCCGGAGTGGAAAACCGTTGCCTGCAACAGTAACGACCAGCTGGTGGCGCCAAACGGCTCTATCGGTTTCCGCTGGGGCGAGAAGGGCAAATGGAACCTCGAACAGCGCGACGGCACCTCGGGTGAAGAGACCGAGCTGCGCCTGAGCATGCTGGGCAGCCACGACGATATCGCAGAAGTCGGCTTCCCGTACTTCGGCGGCGAAGGCTCCGAGCACTTTAATAAGGTCGAGCTGCAGAACGTCCTGCTGCACAAGCTGCCGGTAAAACGCCTGCAGCTGGCGGATGGCTCCACCGCGCTGGTGACCACCGTTTACGACCTGACCATGGCCAACTACGGCCTGGAGCGCGGCCTGAACGATGAAAACTGCGCCACCGGCTACGACGACGTTAAAGCCTACACCCCGGCCTGGGCCGAGCAGATCACCGGCGTACCGCGCGCGCATATTATCCGCACCGCCCGCGAGTTTGCCGATAACGCTGATAAAACCCACGGCCGTTCAATGATTATCGTGGGTGCCGGTCTCAACCACTGGTATCACCTGGATATGAACTACCGCGGCCTGATCAATATGCTGATCTTCTGCGGCTGCGTAGGCCAGAGCGGCGGCGGCTGGGCGCACTATGTGGGCCAGGAAAAACTGCGTCCGCAGACCGGCTGGCAGCCGCTGGCGTTTGCCCTCGACTGGCAGCGTCCGGCGCGCCACATGAACAGCACCTCCTACTTCTATAACCACTCCAGCCAGTGGCGCTACGAGACGGTGACTGCCCAGGAGCTGCTGTCGCCGATGGCGGATAAATCCCGCTACAGCGGCCACCTGATCGACTTCAACGTGCGTGCAGAGCGCATGGGCTGGCTGCCGTCCGCGCCGCAGCTGGGCACCAACCCGCTGCGCATCGCCGAAGCGGCGAAGAAAGCGGGCATGAGCCCGGTGGACTACACCGTTAAATCCCTGAAAGAGGGCTCCATCCGCTTTGCGGCCGAACAGCCGGAAAACGGTAAAAACCACCCGCGTAACCTCTTTATCTGGCGCTCCAACCTGTTGGGCTCCTCCGGTAAAGGCCACGAGTACATGCTGAAATACCTGCTCGGTACCGAAAACGGTATCCAGGGCAAAGATCTCGGCAAGCAGGGCGGCGTGAAGCCGGAAGAGGTGGAGTGGAAAGACAACGGTCTGGACGGCAAGCTGGATCTGGTGGTGACCCTGGACTTCCGTCTCTCCAGCACCTGCCTCTACTCCGACATCGTGCTGCCGACCGCTACCTGGTATGAGAAAGACGACATGAATACCTCGGATATGCATCCGTTTATTCATCCGCTTTCCGCCGCCGTGGACCCGGCCTGGGAATCGAAAAGCGACTGGGATATCTACAAAGATATCGCGAAGAAGTTCTCCGAAGTCTGCGTCGGCCACTTGGGTGTGGAAACCGACGTGGTGACCCTGCCTATCCAGCACGACTCCGCCGCCGAACTGGCGCAGCCGCTGGACGTAAAAGACTGGAAAAAAGGCGAATGCGACCTGATCCCGGGTAAAACCGCACCGCACATTATTCCGGTGGAGCGCGACTACCCGGCCACCTACGAGCGCTTTACCTCTATCGGCCCGCTGATGGAGAAAATCGGCAACGGCGGGAAAGGGATCGCCTGGAACACCCAGAGCGAAATGGATCTGCTGCGCAAGCTCAATTACACCAAGGCAGAGGGCCCGGCGAAAGGCCAGCCGATGCTGAACACGGCGATTGATGCGGCAGAGATGATCCTGACCCTGGCGCCGGAAACCAACGGCCAGGTGGCGGTAAAAGCCTGGGCGGCGCTCAGCGAGTTTACCGGTCGCGACCATACGCATCTGGCCCTGAACAAAGAAGACGAGAAGATCCGCTTCCGCGATATTCAGGCCCAGCCGCGCAAAATTATCTCCAGCCCGACCTGGTCAGGCCTGGAAGATGAGCATGTCTCTTATAACGCCGGTTACACCAACGTTCACGAGCTGATCCCATGGCGCACCCTGTCCGGCCGTCAGCAGCTGTATCAGGATCACCAGTGGATGCGCGACTTCGGCGAAAGCCTGCTGGTCTATCGTCCGCCAATCGACACCCGTTCGGTAGCGGCGGTAATGGGTGCCAAATCCAACGGCAACCCGGAGAAGGCGCTGAACTTCCTGACGCCGCACCAGAAGTGGGGTATCCACTCCACCTATAGCGACAACCTGCTGATGCTGACCCTGTCGCGCGGCGGCCCGATCGTCTGGATGAGCGAAGCGGACGCCAAAGATCTGGGTATCGAAGATAACGACTGGATCGAAGTGTTCAACAGCAACGGCGCCCTGACCGCCCGTGCGGTGGTGAGCCAGCGCGTGCCGGCCGGGATGACCATGATGTACCACGCGCAGGAGCGTATCGTGAACCTGCCGGGTTCAGAGATTACCGAGCAGCGCGGCGGTATTCACAACTCCGTGACCCGTATTACGCCGAAGCCGACCCACATGATCGGCGGCTATGCGCAGCTGGCCTACGGCTTTAACTATTACGGCACCGTAGGTTCTAACCGTGATGAGTTCGTGGTGGTACGTAAGATGAAGAATATTAACTGGTTAGACGGTGAAGGTAATGACCAGGTACAGGAGAGCGTAAAATGAAAATTCGTTCACAAGTCGGCATGGTGCTGAATCTGGATAAGTGCATCGGCTGCCACACCTGCTCGGTCACCTGTAAAAACGTCTGGACCAGCCGCGAAGGGATGGAGTACGCCTGGTTCAACAACGTGGAGAGCAAGCCGGGTACCGGCTTCCCCACCGACTGGGAAAACCAGGAAAAATGGAAGGGCGGCTGGATCCGTAAAATCAACGGCAAGCTGCAGCCGCGCATGGGTAACCGCGCGATGCTTCTGGGAAAAATCTTCGCTAACCCGCATCTGCCGGGCATCGACGATTACTACGAGCCGTTTGACTTCGACTACCAGAACCTGCACAACGCGCCGGAAAGCAAACACCAGCCGATCGCCCGTCCGCGCTCGCTGATCACCGGCCAGCGGATGGATAAAATTACCAGCGGGCCAAACTGGGAAGAGATTCTGGGCGGCGAGTTCGAAAAACGCGCCAAAGACCAGAACTTCGACAACATGCAGAAGGCGATGTACGGCCAGTTTGAAAACACCTTCATGATGTATCTGCCGCGCCTGTGCGAACACTGCCTGAACCCGGCGTGCGTGGCGACCTGCCCGAGCGGTGCTATCTACAAGCGTGAAGAAGACGGCATCGTGCTGATCGACCAGGACAAGTGCCGCGGCTGGCGTATGTGCATCACCGGCTGCCCGTACAAAAAGATCTACTTCAACTGGAAGAGCGGCAAGTCCGAGAAGTGCATCTTCTGCTATCCGCGTATCGAAGCCGGGATGCCGACCGTCTGCTCTGAGAGCTGCGTTGGTCGTATTCGTTACCTCGGCGTGCTGCTGTACGACGCGGACGCCATCGAAAGCGCCGCCAGCACCGAGAACGAAAAAGATCTTTACCAGCGTCAGTTGGACGTGTTCCTCGATCCGAACGATCCGCAGGTGATCGCCCAGGCGCTTAAAGACGGCGTGCCGCAGAGCGTTATCGACGCGGCGCAGCAGTCCCCGGTGTACAAAATGGCGATGGACTGGAAGCTGGCCCTGCCGCTGCATCCGGAATACCGCACCCTGCCAATGGTCTGGTACGTGCCGCCGCTGTCGCCGATTCAGTCCGCCGCCGATGCGGGCGAGCTGAGCAGCAACGGTATTCTGCCGGACGTGGAGAGCCTGCGTATCCCGGTTCAGTACCTGGCAAACCTGCTGACCGCGGGCGATACCCAGCCGGTGCTGCTGGCGCTGAAGCGCATGCTGGCGATGCGTCACTACAAACGCGCTGAAACCGTTGACGGCGTAAATGATACCCGCGCGCTGGAAGAGGTCGGTCTGACCGAAGCCCAGGCGCAGGAGATGTATCGCTACCTGGCCATCGCCAACTACGAAGATCGCTTCGTGGTACCGAGCAGCCACCGCGAACTGGCCCGCGAAGCCTTCCCTGAGAAGAGCGGCTGCGGCTTTACCTTCGGCGACGGTTGCCACGGTTCAGACAGCAACTTCAATCTGTTCAACAGCCGCCGCATCGACGCCGTCGATGTGACCAGCAAAACGGAGCCGCACCCATGATTGAACTGGTGATTGTTTCCCGCCTGCTCGAATACCCGGATGCTGCCCTGTGGCAGCATCAGCAGGAGCTGTTCGATGCGCTGGCGTCGTCTGAACATCTTGCTAAAGAGGATGCCCAGATGCTGGGCGTCTTCCTGCGCGACCTGCTGGCGCGGGATGTGCTGGACGTGCAGTCCGATTACAGCCAGCTGTTCGACCGCGGCCGCGCTACCTCGCTGCTGCTGTTCGAGCACGTGCACGGCGAATCGCGCGATCGCGGCCAGGCGATGGTCGATCTGATGGCCCAGTACGAGCAGCACGGCCTTCAGCTCGACAGCCGCGAGCTGCCGGACCATCTGCCGCTCTACCTGGAGTATCTGGCGCAGCTGCCGAAAGAGGAAGCGCTGGGCGGGCTGAAAGATATCGCCCCGATCCTGGCCCTGCTTGGAGCGCGCTTACGGCAGCGGGAGAGCCGCTACGCGCAGCTGTTCGATCTGCTGCTGAAGCTGGCCAATACGGCGGTGGATAGCGACAAAGTGGCTGAAAAAATCGCCGGCGAAGCCCGGGACGACACCCCGCAGGCGCTGGACGCGGTCTGGGAAGAGGAGCAGGTGAAGTTCTTTGCTGACCAGGGTTGCGGCGAGTCGGAGATCTCGGCTCACCAGCGTCGTTTTGCCGGAGCCGTGGCCCCGCAATATTTGAATATCTCTAACGGAGGACGGCAATAATGCACTTCCTGAATATGTTCTTCTTCGATATCTACCCGTATATCGCGGGCACCGTCTTCCTGGTGGGCAGCTGGCTGCGCTATGACTATGGCCAGTACACCTGGCGCGCGGCCTCCAGCCAGATGCTGGACCGCAAGGGGATGAACCTCGCTTCTAACCTGTTTCATATCGGGATCCTCGGGATTTTTGCCGGCCACTTCCTCGGCATGTTAACCCCGCACTGGATGTACGAGTCCTTCCTGCCGATTGAAGTGAAGCAGAAGATGGCGATGATCGCCGGCGGCGCCTGCGGCGTGATGACCCTGGTGGGCGGCCTGCTGCTGCTCAAGCGTCGCCTGTTCAGCCCGCGCGTACGGGCCACCACCACCGGGGCGGATATCCTGATCCTCTCCCTGCTGATGGTGCAGTGCGCGCTGGGTCTGCTGACCATTCCGTTCTCTGCCCAGCATATGGACGGCAGCGAAATGATGAAGCTGGTTGGCTGGGCGCAGTCCGTGGTGACCTTCCACGGCGGGGCCTCTGAGCATCTGGACGGGGTGGCGTTCGTCTTCCGCGTGCACCTGGTGCTGGGTATGACTCTATTCCTGCTGTTCCCGTTCTCGCGTCTGGTGCATATCTGGAGCGCACCGGTAGAGTACCTGACGCGCAAATACCAGGTGGTTCGCGCCCGCCGCTAATTTGCCGCTTTGCTATCAACCCCGCTCCGGCGGGGTTTTTTTTCGCCCCAGCCGAGGTTATTTCCCGCCGCCGCCAGCAATATCAGCGCGCCGCCCGCCAGCTGGCTGGGGCTTAGCGCGTGGTCAAACGCCAGGTTATCGACAATCAGTGCGACAACCGGATAAATAAAGGAGAGCGAGCCGATGATGGGGGTAGGGAGCTTCTGGATGGCGCCGTAGAGCAGTTGATACATGATCCCGGTGTGGACAATACCCAGCGTTAATAATATCCCCCACGGGAAATCGGCGGAGAGGGCGGGCATATGGGCCAGCGGCAGCAGCATCACCACGCCGGTCAGAACCTGAATAAAAGCGATGTGCTGCGGGGCGAGGCTCTTTAATTTGCGCGTAATGATAGCGGTCAGGGCGTAAAAGAAGGCAGCGCCCAGCGCCAGGCCGATGCCGGCCGGCCATCCCGCGTCGTGCCCGCCCGTCAGCTCGCTGGAAAGCAGAATAACCACACCGCCGAAGGCAAGGACTAGCCAGCCCCATTTTACCAGGCTCACCCGTTCGCCCAGCAGCATCCCCATCAGCACCAGCATAAAAGGCTGGGTGTTATAGACCACAGTCGACAGCCCGATCGAGATCCGCGCAAAGGCGGCAAACAGCAGCAGCCAGTTCAACACCAGCGCGACGCCGCCGAGAATGGCGAGGCCCAGCGTGACTCTGGTTAACGGGCTGAAAGGGCGTTTACTGAATCGAATAAAAAGAAATAGCGCAACGGCGCCGATCAGACAGCGCCAGAACACCACTTCCGTCACCGGTAAGCCTGAAAGTAAAACAAAGGCCCCGATCGAGCCGGATATCAGCATCGCCAGACTCATCTGCCAGACGCCTTTCTGCATGTCACCCATTATGCACCTCCTGAGTAAGAGTGCTTATTGTGGAAAAAAGCTCACCGGCTTTACATGGGTAAGATAAGCTCAGGAGGGTGAATGGCTTTTTTTAATAAGGTAAAAAGCATGGATAACCTTCCGGATGATATCGATCGGCTCATTGTGGCTTGCCTGGTGGAAGATGCGCGTATGTCCCTGAAGGTGCTGAGCGGGCGGGTCGGCCTCTCTTCGCCTGGCACCGCCGAGCGGTTAAAAAGGCTGGAGGAGCGGGGGATAATTCAGGGTTATAGCGCCCGGGTTAATCTTGCCGCCCTGGGATATACCTTGCAGGCGCTAGTGCGCGTGCGGCCGCTGCCGGGGCTGCTTCAGAAGGTAGAAAAATATATTCAGGCGATGCCGGAGTGTATCGAGAGCGATAAGGTGACGGGGGAAGACTGCTTTGCGATCAGGCTGGTGGTGCGTTCAATAGAGCAGCTGGATACGCTGCTGGACGGCCTGGCGGAACATGCCCAGTGCAATACGTCGATTGTGAAAAGCTCGCCGGTAACGCGCAGATTACCACCGATGTAGGCCCATACGCTCGAATCGAACCTTAGTTGAAGCTTCTCATCCTTCCCTGCATCGGAAGAACATGAGGCATTTTGCATATATGAGATATGGAGCGATTTGCAAGTGATGGTGGTGGGGGAAGGATTACTCGGCTGCGCCTCGCCCTTCGGGTCGTTGCCTGCGGCAACGCTTTCTCGCTACGCTCGAATCGAACCTTGGTCGAAGTTTCTCATCCTTCCCTGCATCGGAAGAATATATGGCATGGTGCCAATATGAGGTTCAAAAAGTTCTGGGAGAGATGGTGGTGGGGGAAGGATTACACGGCTGCGCCTCGCCCTTCGGGTCGTTGCCTGCGGCAACGCTTTCTCGCTACGCTCGAATCGAACCTTGGTCGAAGCTTCTCATCCTTCCCTGCATCGGAAGAATATATGGCACGGTGCCAATATGAGGTTCAAAAAGTTCTGGGAGAGATGGTGGTGGGGGAAGGATTACTCGGCTGCGCCTCGCCCTTCGGGTCGTTGCCTGCGGCAACGCTTTCTCGCTACGCTCGAATCGAACCTTAGTCGAAGCTTCTCATCCTTCCCTGCATCGGAAGAACATGAGGCATTTTGCATATATGAGATATGGAGCGATTTGCAAGTGATGGTGGTGGGGGAAGGATTCGAACCTTCGAAGTCGATGACGGCAGATTTACAGTCTGCTCCCTTTGGCCGCTCGGGAACCCCACCAGGGGTAATTCATATTTTGAGAGATGGTGGTGGGGGAAGGATTATTCGTCGCTTCGCTCCTCACGCTTCGGGCCGTTGCCTTTGGCAACGTTGTCTCGCTTTCGCTCGACCTGAACCTTAATCGAAGGTTCTCACCCTTCCCGATAAGTGCAAACTTCACATTCTCTCATCGGGTTTACCACATCGCTGTGGTGAATAATGGTGGTGGGGGAAGGATTCGAACCTTCGAAGTCGATGACGGCAGATTTACAGTCTGCTCCCTTTGGCCGCTCGGGAACCCCACCACGGGGTAATGCTTATACTGGCCTGCTTCTGGCTGGAAGCGGGGCGCATCATATCAAATGACACGCCCCTGTAAAGCATTCCTTTAGATAAATGAAGCTGTTTGCCTGCTTTTTATCCGTAAAGGCGCAATGCTAATCACTTCATTTCATAAAGGATTAAAGAATAATCGTTCTGTTACCGTACACGAATACGCGCTGAGCCAGCACCTGATACAGGGCACGGCTTAACACGTTCTTCTCCACGTCACGCCCGGCACGCATCATATCTTCAGCGGTGTAGGTGTGATTCACGTGGATCACGTCCTGCATAATGATCGGACCTTCGTCCAGATTGTCATTCACGTAGTGGGCGGTCGCGCCGATGATTTTCACGCCGCGCTCATAGGCCTGGTGATAGGGACGGGCGCCGATAAACGCCGGCAGGAACGAGTGGTGAATATTGATTATCTTGTTCGGGAAACGCGCCACGAATGAAGGGGTCAGCACGCGCATATATTTTGCCAGCACCACGTAATCCGGGTTGTGGGCTTCAATGGCGTCCGCCATCAGCTTATCGTGCTCTTCACGAGTGTGCCCTTCATGGCTCACCAGTTCAAACGGAATATCGAAGCGCTCAACCAGGGTGCGCAGGGTATCGTGGTTACCAATCACCGCCGCGATCTCCACGTCCAGCCCGCCGTAGTTGGCTTTCATCAGCAGATCGCCCAGACAGTGCGCCTCTTTGGTGACCAGAATCACCACCCGGCGACGCCCGGCAGAGTTCAGCTCGCGAACGGAGCCTTCCGGCAGCGCGCCGTCCAGATCGGCCAGTAAAGTGGCATCGTTAAAAATCCCCTCCAGCTCGGTGCGCATAAAAAAGCGACCGGTGCGATGATCAACAAACTCGTTGTTCTGCACGATATTCAGTTCGTGCTTGTAACAGATGTTGGTGATGCGGGCGATAAGGCCCTTCTGGTCGGGACAAATAGTGCGCAAGACTTTGCGTTGGATTGATTGCATTGCCGGTAAATCCTGTTGAATGTTTGCTTGTTATAGGCGGTCAGGGCTATTGCCCACAACACTTTTTAAATTTCTTACCTGAACCGCAGGGGCAGGTGTCATTACGACCAAACTGCGGACGCGTACCATCGATATAGTACCATCGTCCGTCTTCCTTTAAGAAACGGGAGCGCTCGATAATCGCGCCTGCTTTTCCCTGCTCCTTAAAACGGGCCACAAAGCTGACGTAACCTTCGTTGTCATCGCCCCCCGGGGCGGTGGCAAAAAGCGTCAGCCCACACCATTCGGTGTTGGCGAACCCGGCTTCGATCTCCGGGCGAAAATCAGCGGCATGACACGACGGATGCCAGGTCTTGATCAGATAGTCTGCGTCATGCTTCACAAAAGCGCAGTAGCGGGAGCGCATAAGGTGCGACGGCTCGGGAGCATCCTGCTCGCCAGAAAGATATCGCTGGCAACATAGGCTATACTCCAGAGCGCTGCCGCAGGGGCAGAGTTGAGACACCATTCTGTTCCTGAATGTAAAAAAATTAACGGCGATGTACGCCAGGGTGGCACTATGTTAACTGAGCGGCTGCAATGACGCTATTGTCGGGACATCAGGGGACGCTAAACTGAACGCATGAGAAAGGTTAAAATTGGACTGGCTTTAGGCTCAGGTGCAGCCCGCGGCTGGTCGCATATTGGCGTAATTAATGCCTTACAACGCCTTGGCATCGAAGTAGATATAGTTGCAGGCTGTTCCATTGGTTCCCTGGTGGGGGCCGCCTTCTCCTGTGGCAAATTACCCGAACTTGAACGCTGGGTGCGCTCATTCCGTTACTGGGATGTGCTCCGCCTGATGGACCTCTCCTGGCAGCGCGGCGGCCTGTTGCGCGGCGAACGCGTCTTTAACCAGTATCGCCTCGTGATGCCCTGTACCGAATTCTCTGACTGCCAGCTTCCGTTTGGCGCGGTCGCCACTAATCTCAGCACGGGACGCGAGCACTGGTTCACCGAAGGGGATATCCACCTGGCGGTGCGCGCCTCCTGCAGCATGCCTGGCTTAATGGCTCCGGTACCGCACAATGGTTACTGGCTGGTGGATGGCGGGGTGGTCAACCCTGTTCCCATCTCTCTGACCCGGGCCATGGGAGCCGATATCGTTATTGCCGTCGATCTGCAGCACGACGCGCATCTGATGCAGCAGGATTTAATGCCGGTAAATCTCCAGCCTGAGGCCGCCAGCAGTGAAGAGCGGGCCTGGCATGAGCGTTTACGTGAAAGGCTAGGGCGCTTTACGGCGCGCAAACCGGTTGCCGCTCCGGGTGCCATGGAGATAATGACCACCTCTATCCAGATCCTGGAAAACCGGCTCAAGCGGAATCGTATGGCAGGCGATCCGCCTGATATCCTGATTCAACCTCTTTGTCCGCAAATTTCGACGCTCGATTTTCATCGGGCCGAGGCGGCTATCACTGCAGGTATGCAGGCCGTCGAAAAGAAAATGGACGAGTTGTTACCTTTGGTGCGGGCTTAGGCCCTGCATCCTTTTTGATTACTTCAGCAAAATCTGACAGGCGATAGTACTGATAGCATGCCACTATTGATCTATCGTGACCCTTGGGAGAAAACATGACGCAGCCATTAGCCGGAAAACACATCCTTATTGTTGAAGACGAACCTGTTTTCCGATCGCTGCTTGATTCGTGGCTCTCATCGCTTGGGGCAACGACAGCACTGGCCAGCGACGGTATCGATGCGCTGGAAATTCTGCGGAACACCGCCTCCGATCTAATCATTTGCGACCTGGCCATGCCCCGCATGAATGGTCTCAAGCTGGTAGAGCAGTTACGCAACGACGGCGACCAGACGCCGGTCCTGGTGATCTCGGCGACTGAAAATATGGCCGATATCGCCAAAGCATTACGACTGGGTGTGCAGGACGTCCTGCTTAAACCGGTAAAAGATCTCAACCGACTGCGTGAAACGGTTTTTGCCTGCCTCTATCCCAATATGTTCAATTCACGGGTAGAAGAAGAGGAGCGCCTGTTCCAGGACTGGGACGCGCTGGTCAATAATCCTCACGCGGCGGCGAAGCTGTTAAAAGAGTTACAACCGCCGGTGCAACAAAACATGTCCCATTGTCGGGTTAATTATCGTCAGCTGGTTGCTGCCGATCGGCCGGGGCTGGTGCTGGATATTGCGCCATTATCGGATAATGACCTCGCGTTTTATTGTCTGGACGTTACCCGCGCCGGCGATAATGGCGTTTTAGCCGCATTATTGTTGCGCGCGCTTTTTAATGGCCTGCTTCAGGAACAGCTTTCCCAACAGCGCCAGCGGCTGCCGGAGTTAGGCAGTTTACTTAAACAGGTTAATCAGCTGCTGCGGCAGGCTAATTTACCCGGCCAGTTTCCGTTGCTGGTGGGTTATTACCACAGCGGCTTAAACAATCTGATTCTGGTTTCGGCGGGTCTTAACGCCACGCTTAATACCGGCGAGCACCATATTCAGGTAAGTAACGGCGTTCCGTTAGGCACCCTGGGTAATACTTATCTAAATCAAATTAGCCATCGCTGCACCGCCTGGCAGTGTCAAATTTGGGGGGCGGGTGGACGGTTGCGCTTAATGTTGTCCACGGAATAAGCAGTTGTAATATATATCTTCAGATAGCTTTACCTTCGTTTCATCGGCAGTGCTACTATCACTGCCAGTTTCATTCGTATTTATCCTAATTAAGCGGTAGCGCGTCCTTTTCAGACCCGGACTTCTTACTGAGACTGATATACTTAAACGCGTTATTAATGCAGATAAAAGTTCAAAACTTGAACAGTTCAGGAGAGTTTCAATGGCTGCCCTAAATTCTAAAGTCACTAAAGCCGTTATCCCGGTTGCTGGGTTAGGAACCCGTATGCTGCCGGCAACGAAGGCAATTCCAAAAGAGATGCTGCCGCTCGTTGATAAGCCATTAATCCAGTATGTGGTCAACGAATGTATTGCCGCTGGCATTACTGAAATTGTGCTGGTTACGCATTCGTCCAAAAACTCTATCGAAAACCATTTCGATACCAGTTTTGAACTTGAAGCCATGCTGGAAAAACGCGTTAAGCGTCAGTTACTGGAAGAAGTACAATCTATTTGCCCGCCGCACGTCACTATTATGCAGGTCCGTCAGGGTCTGGCTAAAGGCCTCGGCCATGCGGTGCTTTGTGCTCACCCGGTAGTGGGTAATGAGCCTGTGGCAGTTATTCTGCCGGACGTTATTCTCGACGAATTTGAATCCGATCTCTCTCAGGATAACCTGGCAGAAATGATCAAACGCTTCGACGACACCGGCAGCAGCCAGATTATGGTCGAGCCGGTTGCCGACGTGACCGCCTATGGCGTTGTGGACTGCAAAGGCGTTCCGCTTCAGCCTGGCGAGAGCGTACCTATGGTAGGCGTTGTTGAGAAGCCTAAGGCGGACGTAGCGCCGTCTAATCTCGCGGTAGTAGGGCGTTATGTCCTTAGCGCAGAGATCTGGCCACTGCTGTCTAAGACCCCTCCAGGCGCGGGTGACGAGATCCAGCTGACCGATGCCATTGATATGCTGATCGAGAAAGAGACCGTTGAAGCTTACCATATGAAAGGTAAGAGCCATGACTGCGGTAATAAGCTTGGTTATATGCAGGCATTTGTAGAATATGGTATTCGTCACCAGTCACTGGGTGAAGAATTCAAAGGCTGGCTGAAAGAGACGCTGGGTATTAAAAACTAAGCGACCCTTTCAGACTAAGGAAACCGGTGCCAGCGTTGCTGCACCGGTTTTTTTATGTCAGGGAAAGGGAGTAGTAATATGTCATTGGGTAACGGGATGTGTCGGTCCGTTATAAAAGGACATAAAAAATCCCGCACGTGGCGGGATTTTTTTAAATCTTTCAGGATTAATCCTTGATCAGGAAATCGTCCAGCTGTTTACCTTCTTCGTCCATGGCTTTTTTGATTACAGCCGGAGTACGGCCCTGGCCAGTCCAGGTTTTAGATTCGCCGTTCTCATCAATGTAGCTATATTTAGCCGGACGTGCTGCGCGTTTAGCTTTAGTGCCAGATTTAGCAGCAGCCATGCTGTTCAGCAATTCGTTTGGATCAATACCGTCAGCAATCAGCATTTCACGATATTGTTGCAGTTTACGAGTGCGCTCTTCGATTTCAGCAGCTGCGGCGTTTTCTTCTTCGCGGCGCTCATTCACAACGACTTCTAATTTTTCCAGCATTTCTTCGAGCGTTTCAAGGGTGCATTCTCTTGACTGCGCGCGAAGAGTACGGATGTTGTTCAGAATTTTAAGTGCTTCGCTCATTGTAGTAATCTCAAACTTATATTGTGGGGTTTGTTGGGGTAATAATAGAGGCTTAATTTGATATGTGCAATAGTGTGGAATGTAAGGAATTCAAAAAATACCTAATATTCGACGCTATTATTAAATACGCTAACTTAAATTTTGCGGTTTGAAAGCGTAGTCTGTTATCCAAAAATGCGGGTTAAACCTGACGGTGAACAGTTTTTTGTGACCATTCCCGCAGCAATTATAGTTGCTCAGGATAAATATCAACCTTTTGTATTAGTTGGTTATAGTCGACGATTGAGAAGAAAATTTTAATTAATTCGGAAACAATTTTCCTTCAATGTATCACGATAAAAAACTGTCTTTTCCAGAACTTAGCGCATTTATAGTACCTTCAAACGATAACCTGGCACTTACATCTTTGCCGGCACTATTACAATATCGCCGGAGGCACTACCCTGGTGCGGTTACCCTTCAGACTAAGCATCGGCCGGAAGACCCGACAAAATATGATACAATGCGGCATCGGGAATAATACACATTAATTAGGGTTTTTCGGCTAATGGCACAACTTTATTTCTACTACTCGGCAATGAATGCAGGTAAGTCCACAGCGCTCCTGCAGTCCTCTTACAATTACCAGGAGCGTGGCATGCGTACGCTGGTATACACCGCCGAGATTGACGACCGGTTCGGCTCGGGGAAGGTGAGCTCGCGTATAGGGCTCTCCTCGCCGGCTAAACTTTATAATCCGCAGACGGCTCTGTTGGAGGATATACGTGCAGAGCATGCCCGTCAGGCTATTCACTGCGTGCTGGTCGATGAAAGCCAGTTCTTAACCCGCCAGCAGGTCCACGAGCTTTCTGAGGTTGTCGATGAGCTGGATATTCCCGTGCTCTGCTACGGGCTGCGTACTGATTTTCGCGGCGAGCTATTTACCGGTAGCCAGTATTTACTGGCATGGTCAGATAAGCTGGTTGAATTGAAAACCATCTGTTTCTGCGGACGTAAAGCGAGCATGGTATTGCGTCTCGACCAGGCAGGGAAACCCTATGCAGAGGGGGAGCAGGTGGTTATAGGAGGCAATGAGCGCTATGTATCGGTGTGCCGTAAACATTATAAAGATGCGCTGGTGGCCGGCTCTCTGACAGCGGTACAGGACGCAAACCGGCGTTAATCATTGTGCATTGTAATTGCGCCAGATATAAAAAACCCGCCATCAAGGCGGGTTTTTTATTAGGCCGTTAATTAAGCGCTTTTCTTCGCTTTTTTATCGGCTTTAATAGCCACTACAGGCTGCGCTGCGGTTTCACCTTCGGAGTACTCACGACCGTAGTAAGTATCCAGCAGGATCTGTTTCAGCTCGGCGATAAGCGGATAACGCGGGTTCGCACCGGTACACTGGTCATCGAACGCATCTTCAGACAGCTTATCAACGTGGGCCAGGAAGTCGGCTTCCTGAACGCCTGCTTCACGGATAGATTTCGGAATACCCAGTTCAGCTTTGAGGCTATCCAGCCATGCCAGCAGTTTCTCAATCTTCGCAGCAGTGCGATCACCAGGTGCGCTCAGGCCCAGATGGTCAGCAATTTCTGCATAGCGGCGACGAGCCTGCGGACGGTCGTACTGGCTAAATGCGGTCTGTTTGGTTGGGTTATCGTTCGCGTTGTAACGGATAACGTTGCCAATCAGCAGGGCGTTTGCCAGACCGTGCGGGATATGGAACTGGGAGCCCAGTTTGTGCGCCATTGAGTGGCACACACCGAGGAAGGCGTTCGCAAACGCGATACCTGCGATGGTAGCAGCACTGTGAACGCGTTCACGGGCAACCGGATTTCTGGAGCCTTCGTTGTAAGAGGCTGGCAGGTTCTCTTTCAGCAGTTTCAGCGCCTGCAGAGCCTGACCGTCAGAGAACTCAGAAGCCAGTACAGAAACGTAAGCTTCCAGGGCGTGAGTCACGGCGTCCAGACCACCGAACGCGCAGAGTGACTTCGGCATATCCATCACCAGGTTGGCGTCAACAATCGCCATATCCGGGGTCAGGGCATAGTCAGCCAGCGGATATTTCTGACCTGTAGCGTCGTCGGTAACTACCGCAAACGGTGTAACTTCAGAACCGGTACCGGAAGTGGTAGTGACGGCGATCATTTTCGCTTTCACGCCCATTTTCGGGAACTTGTAGATACGTTTACGGATGTCCATAAAGCGCAGCGCCAGCTCTTCGAAGTGGGTTTCCGGATGCTCGTACATGACCCACATGATTTTCGCTGCGTCCATCGGGGAACCGCCGCCCAGCGCGATAATCACGTCTGGTTTGAAGGAGTTCGCCAGTTCCGCACCCTTACGTACTACGGAGAGGGTTGGGTCAGCTTCTACTTCAAAGAACACTTCAGTTTCAACGCCAGCCGCTTTCAGCACAGAGGTGATCTGGTCTGCATAGCCATTGTTGAAGAGGAAGCGGTCGGTCACGATGAGCGCACGTTTGTGGCCATCAGTAATCACTTCATCCAGCGCAATTGGCAGGGAGCCACGGCGGAAGTAGATAGATTTCGGAAGTTTATGCCACAACATGTTCTCAGCTCGCTTAGCAACGGTTTTCTTGTTGATCAGGTGCTTAGGACCAACGTTCTCAGAGATGGAGTTACCACCCCATGAACCACAACCCAGAGTCAGGGAAGGCGCGAGTTTGAAGTTGTACAGGTCACCGATACCACCCTGAGAAGCAGGGGTGTTAATCAGGATACGGGCAGTTTTCATTTGCTGACCGAAATAGGCCACGCGCTCCGGCTGGTTGTCCTGGTCGGTGTACAGGCAAGAGGTGTGACCGATACCGCCCATGGCAACCAGTTTCTCTGCTTTTGCTACCGCATCGTCGAAATCTTTCGCACGGTACATTGCCAGAGTAGGGGAGAGTTTCTCGTGTGCGAAAGGTTCGCTTTCATCAACCAGAGAGACTTCGCCGATCAGGATCTTAGTGGTGGCCGGTACGGTGAAGCCTGCCAGTTCAGCGATTTTGTAAGCCGGCTGGCCAACGATGGCGGCGTTCAGCGCACCGTTTTTCAGGATGATGTTCTGAACTGCTTTCAGCTCCTGGCCCTGCAGCAGGTAGCCGCCGTGGCTGGCGAAACGCTCGCGTACAGCGTCATATACTGAGTCAACGACAACGACAGACTGTTCCGAAGCACAGATAACGCCGTTGTCGAAGGTTTTGGACATCAGTACGGAAGCAACCGCACGTTTGATATCGGCGGTTTCGTCGATAACAACCGGCGTATTACCTGCACCTACGCCGATAGCTGGTTTACCAGAGCTATAGGCCGCTTTAACCATACCTGGACCGCCGGTAGCAAGGATCAGGTTGATGTCCGGGTGATGCATCAGAGCGTTAGACAGTTCGACGGAAGGTTGATCGATCCAGCCGATAAGGTCTTTCGGAGCACCCGCTGCGATTGCTGCCTGCAGCACGATGTCTGCCGCTTTATTGGTCGCGTCTTTTGCACGCGGGTGTGGAGAGAAGATAATTGCGTTACGCGTCTTCAGGCTAATAAGCGATTTGAAGATAGCGGTAGACGTTGGGTTAGTGGTTGGGACGATACCGCAAATGATGCCGATAGGTTCAGCGATGGTGATGGTGCCGAAGGTATTATCTTCAGACAGCACGCCGCAGGTTTTCTCGTCTTTATAGGCGTTGTAGATATACTCTGAAGCGAAGTGGTTTTTAATCACTTTGTCTTCAACGATACCCATGCCAGATTCGGCAACGGCCATTTTAGCAAGAGGGATTCGAGCATCTGCGGCAGCCAGAGCGGCAGCGCGGAAGATTTTATCAACCTGTTCTTGGGTGAAATTGGCATATTCACGCTGGGCTTTTTTTACGCGCTCTACAAGTGCGTTAAGTTCAGCGACATTAGTAACAGCCATAATGCTCTCCTGATAATGTTAAACTCTTTTAGTAAATCAGCTGCTCGACAAGACAACAGTATAGTCAGTGTCATGCCACGTGCTTAACTCAGAATAAAAACAAATACTTAACGTAAAGCTTTTGCCCCTGACTTACTAAAAGAGCCTCCCTTCAACACCCTACAGCGTGGTACTGAAACTCCCTGGCGGCGTAAGCAAGGTTACTCACTTCTGAGTACGGAAAACATGATCTACATCAATTTATCCATAAGCTGATACCTTTCAGCAGGGGCATTTTGTGTCATTTACATAGATGTTAAATAATTGCAGGAGTAAATGAATCATTCTCACTCATCCAGTATACAAATATTTTACATCGTATCATCATCTAAAATCGTAAGTTTGTGGTGAAGTATGGCGTCAAAAGGCGTATCTTCGGCGCGGTTATTCTTCTTCTATCTTGCTTGTTTAAGTATCGCTTTTTGGCGGAGTGCACAGTGGATCTATCGCTCTTTGATGTACAAACCTGCTTTAAATTTTTTATTGGTCTTTTTGCGTTAGTAAACCCGGTGGGCATTATCCCGGTGTTTATTAGTATGACCAGCTATCAGTCGGCAGCGGCCAGGAATAAAACGAACCTGACTGCCAACCTCTCGGTGGCGATAATTCTTCTTACGTCGCTCTATCTTGGCGATTCTATATTGCAGATTTTTGGCATCTCGATTGATTCATTTCGCATCGCCGGGGGGATTCTGGTTGTCACCATCGCCATGTCGATGATCAGCGGCAAGCTGGGGGAAGATAAACAGAACAAACAGGAAAAATCAGAAACCGCTATTCGCGAAAGTATTGGCGTCGTTCCGCTGGCGCTTCCTTTAATGGCGGGACCGGGAGCCATCAGTTCAACCATCGTCTGGGGAACGCGCTTTCACAGCTGGCCATATCTGATTGGCTTTTCTTTGGCGATTGCCTTTTTTGCATTCTGCTGTTGGGGGCTGTTCCGGATTGCACCCTGGCTGGTTCGTCTGCTTGGCCAGACGGGCATCAACGTTATTACCCGTATTATGGGCCTGCTGCTGATGGCGCTCGGTATCGAATTTATCGTTACCGGAATTAAATCCATTTTCCCGGGTTTATTGAGTTAAGCATTTCATCTGAAAGCGCAGAGTAAAGACTCTGCGTTTTTTTCGACATTATTAGTAAATCATATAATAAAAGTTGAATATCTCATTAAGGATAACAACTCCGCATGATCAGTTTCTTCTTTTGATTTTCAATGCCTTGCCGGATAACCCCTTCCGCTATTGTTCATATAGCACGCAACCCGTCTGTTATTTTCTTCACACGATACTCTGGGGCTTGCTGAGGGTTTAATGAAATGATATTAGTACTTTGCTAGTTCATATAGAAGAATGTGCTAAATAATAGACAATTGTTAAATTTTTGTGCAAAAAGGGCATCGTCACCAGCATAAGGATACTCAGGTCGAGTTATTGCTCTATATCCTTTTGAATATCATTGCTTTTTGCTCATTTTTGATAGGCCTCTGGGCAGCCCGCAGAGCAGGTTTTTCTTTCGTAAAAGAGAATTGCTTAACAAATTTGCAAAATGTATTGGCACCGGTCAGAGCCATTTGATACTTTCCGGCCTTATAATTTCAGCAGATATCACGAAGATGAGAATTATTGTTATTTGATATTCTTGTCTGCGCCAGTAAATACACGCCCCGGACAGGAGAGGTGTGTCAGTAATCGACATAAGGCAGCCAGACGAGCTGCCGGTAATAGTAAAGTCGGTGATAGCAAGCAGTAAAAACACCTGACAGCAGCATAAACTCCTACGTTGTCAGGAAACCCCAACAGGGGAATTAAACAGGCTGGTAAAAACCAGTAATTATAAAGAGTGGAGTATCAACACAATGTCCAACATCACAAAAAAAAGTCTGGTAGCGGCGGGAATTTTGACTGCGCTAATCGCGGGCAACGTTGCAATGGCTGCAGACGTTCCTGCTGGGGTTCAGCTGGCGGAAAAACAGACGCTGGTGCGTAACAACGGTGCTGAGGTTCAGTCTCTGGATCCGCACAAAATTGAAGGTGTACCTGAGTCAAACGTTAACCGCGACCTGTTCGAAGGTCTGCTGGTTACTGACGTAGACGGCCACCCGGTCGCCGGCGTTGCTGAAAAATGGGAAAACAAAGACTTTAAGGTCTGGACCTTCCATCTGCGTAAAGATGCAAAATGGTCCGATGGCTCCCCGGTTACCGCCCACGATTTCGTTTATAGCTGGCAGCGCCTGGCAGATCCAAACACTGCCTCTCCGTATGCGAGCTACCTGCAGTATGGCCACATCGCCAATATCGATGACATCATTACCGGCAAAAAACCGATTACCGACCTCGGCGTGAAAGCGATTGATGACAATACTTTCGAAGTGACCCTGAGCGAGCCGGTTCCTTATTTCTACAAGCTGCTGGTGCACCCGTCCGTTTCACCGGTGCCAAAAGCCGCGGTTGAGAAATTTGGCGACAAGTGGACCCAGCCTGCCAACATCGTTACCAACGGTGCTTACAAGCTGAAAGCCTGGGTCGTTAACGAACGTATCGACCTGGAACGTAATACCAACTACTGGGATAACGCTAAAACCGTTATCAACCAGGTGACCTACCTGCCAATCTCTTCTGAAGTGACCGACGTTAACCGCTACCGCAGCGGCGAAATCGACATGACCTATAACAACATGCCGATTGAGCTGTTCCAGAAGCTGAAAAAAGAGATCCCGGCTGAAGTCCACGTTGACCCGTATCTCTGCACTTACTACTACGAAATCAACAACCAGAAAGCGCCGTTCACCGACGTTCGCGTGCGTACCGCCCTGAAGCTGGCGCTGGACCGCGACATCATCGTTAACAAAGTGAAAAACCAGGGCGACCTGCCGGCCTACAGCTACACCCCGCCTTATACCGACGGTGCTAAGCTGACCGAGCCAGAATGGTTCAAAATGACCCAGGAACAGCGTAATGCCGAGGCGAAGAAACTGCTGGCGGAAGCGGGCTATACCGCAGACAAGCCGCTGACCTTCAGCCTGCTGTACAACACTTCAGACCTGCATAAGAAACTGGCTATCGCCGTCTCCTCGATCTGGAAAAAGAACCTGGGCGCGAACGTGAAGCTCGAAAACCAGGAGTGGAAAACCTTCCTGGATAGCCGTCATCAGGGCACCTTTGACGTGGCGCGTGCGGGCTGGTGTGCGGACTACAACGAGCCGACCTCCTTCCTGAACACCATGCTGAGCGACAGCTCGAACAACACCGCGCACTATAAGAGCGCAGAGTTCGACAAGCTGATCGGCGATACCCTGAAGGCAACGGACGACGCGCAGCGTTCTGCACTGTACGCGAAAGCGGAACAGCAGCTGGATAAAGACTCCGCGATCGTGCCGGTCTACTACTACGTGAACGCCCGTCTGGTGAAACCGTGGGTAGGTGGATACACAGGTAAAGACCCGATGGATAATATCTACGTTAAAAACTTGTATATTATCAAGCATTAATGGCAATAAGTGGGGCGGGCGAAGCTCGCCTCACTGTGTCTAATCATCGTCATACTATATAGGCACACGCCAGAAGGTACGGGCAATGTTGAAATTTATCCTGCGTCGCTGTCTTGAAGCGATTCCAACGCTATTTATTCTTATTACGATCTCTTTCTTTATGATGCGTCTCGCGCCGGGCAGTCCTTTTACCGGTGAACGCACATTACCTCCGGAGGTAATGGCCAATATCGAGGCGAAATACCATTTGAACGATCCGATCTCCACCCAGTACTTCAATTATCTGAAGCAGCTGGCGCACGGCGATTTTGGTCCGTCATTTAAATATAAAGATTATTCCGTTAACGACCTGGTGGCCTCGAGCTTCCCCGTTTCGGCAAAACTGGGGGCGGCGGCCTTTTTACTGGCCCTGATCCTCGGCGTGACGGCGGGCGTTATCGCCGCGCTTAATCAAAATACCAAATGGGATTATGCGGTAATGGGGGTGGCAATGACCGGGGTGGTAATACCCAGTTTTGTCGTCGCGCCGTTGCTGGTGATGATATTTGCCATCACGCTGAAATGGCTGCCCGGCGGCGGCTGGAACGGCGGGGCGCTGCAGTTTATGATCCTGCCGATGGTGGCCCTGTCGCTGGCCTATATCGCCAGTATTGCGCGTATCACCCGCGGTTCGATGATTGAAGTGCTGCACTCTAACTTCATCCGCACCGCCCGCGCCAAAGGGCTGCCGATGCGCCGGATCATCTTCCGCCACGCGCTGAAACCCGCGCTGCTGCCGGTGCTCTCTTATTTAGGCCCGGCCTTCGTCGGTATCATCACCGGCTCCATGGTTATCGAAACTATTTACGGCCTGCCGGGCATCGGCCAGCTGTTTGTTAACGGGGCCCTTAACCGTGACTATTCGCTGGTACTTAGCCTGACCATTCTCGTCGGCGCCCTGACGATCCTCTTTAACGCGATCGTTGATGTGCTGTACGCCGTAATCGATCCGAAAATTCGCTACTGATACTGGAGCCCGCGATGATAGTAAGTAAGAAAAATAGCGAGGCGCTGGAAAACTTCAGTGAAAAGCTGGAAGTCGAAGGACGCAGCCTCTGGCAGGATGCCCGCCGCCGCTTTATGCACAACCGCGCGGCGGTAGCCAGCCTGATCGTGCTGGTGTTCATTGCGCTGTTCGTGGCCCTGGCGCCGATGCTGTCGCAGTTTACCTATTTCGATACCGACTGGGGCATGATGTCCAGCGCGCCTGATATGGAATCCAGCCACTACTTCGGCACCGACTCTTCCGGCCGCGATCTGCTGGTGCGCGTGGCCATCGGCGGTCGTATCTCGCTGATGGTGGGGATTGCCGCAGCCTTTGTGGCGGTGATTCTGGGTACCCTGTACGGATCGCTCTCCGGCTACCTCGGGGGCAAAGTGGACTCGGTAATGATGCGTCTGCTGGAGATCCTCAACTCCTTCCCGTTCATGTTCTTCGTGATCCTGCTGGTGACCTTCTTCGGTCAGAACATCCTGCTGATCTTCGTGGCCATCGGGATGGTGTCATGGCTGGATATGGCGCGTATCGTGCGCGGCCAGACCCTGAGCCTGAAGCGCAAAGAGTTTATCGAAGCGGCGCAGGTTGGCGGTGTCTCAACCCGCAATATCGTGGTGCGCCACATTGTGCCGAACGTGCTCGGCGTGGTGGTGGTCTACGCCTCGCTGCTGGTGCCAAGCATGATCCTGTTCGAATCCTTCCTGAGCTTCCTTGGCCTGGGCACCCAGGAGCCGCTGAGCAGCTGGGGCGCACTGCTGAGCGACGGCGCCAACTCGATGGAAGTTTCACCCTGGCTGCTGCTGTTCCCGGCTGGTTTCCTGGTCGTGACGCTGTTTTGTTTTAACTTTATCGGCGATGGCCTGCGTGATGCCCTCGACCCGAAAGACCGTTAAGGAGCGCCGTCATGACGATTATTGAAACGGCATCTGTACCGCTAGCACAACAGCATGACAACGCGCTGCTGGATGTGAAAGATCTGCGCGTCACCTTCAAAACGCCCGATGGCGATGTGACGGCGGTAAACGATCTTAACTTCAGCCTGCGCGCAGGCGAGACGCTGGGGATCGTGGGGGAGTCGGGGTCGGGTAAATCCCAGACCGCGTTTGCGCTGATGGGCCTGCTGGCCCAGAACGGCGTCATCGGCGGCTCGGCGAAGTTCAACGGCAAAGAGATCCTGAACCTGCCCGAGCAGGCGCTCAATAAGCTGCGCGCCGAGCAGATTTCGATGATTTTCCAGGATCCGATGACCTCTCTGAACCCGTACATGCGCGTCGGCGAGCAGCTGATGGAAGTGCTGATGCTGCACAAAGGGATGGGAAAAGCCGAAGCCTTCGAAGAGTCGGTCAAAATGCTTGATGCGGTCAAAATGCCGGAAGCGCGCAAGCGCATGCGCATGTATCCGCACGAATTCTCCGGCGGTATGCGCCAGCGCGTGATGATTGCCATGGCGCTGCTCTGCCGGCCTAAGCTGCTGATCGCCGACGAACCGACCACCGCGCTGGACGTTACCGTTCAGGCGCAGATCATGACCCTGCTGAACGAGCTGAAGCGGGAGTTCAACACCGCCATTATCATGATCACCCACGATCTGGGGGTGGTGGCGGGCATCTGTGACAAAGTACTGGTGATGTACGCCGGTCGTACCATGGAGTACGGCAAAGCGCGCGATGTCTTCTATCAGCCGGCGCACCCGTACTCTATCGGCCTGCTGAATGCCGTCCCGCGCCTGGACGCGGAAGGCGAATCCCTGTTAACCATCCCGGGTAACCCGCCAAACCTGCTGCGCCTGCCGAAAGGCTGTCCGTTCCAGCCGCGTTGCCCGCATGCGATGGAGATCTGTAATAGCGCTCCGCCGCTGGTGGAATTTGCTCCAGGCCGTCTGCGCGCCTGCTTTAAGCCGTACGAGGAGCTGGTATGAACGCGACCGATGAAAAAAGAAATGTTCTGCTCGAAATCGCCGATCTGAAAGTGCATTTCGACATCAAGGACGGCAAACAGTGGTTCTGGCAGCCGGCCAAAACCCTGAAAGCGGTGGATGGCGTCACCCTGCGCCTGTACGAAGGTGAGACCCTGGGCGTGGTGGGTGAGTCCGGCTGCGGTAAATCGACCTTTGCCCGCGCCATTATCGGACTGGTTAAAGCCACCGACGGTAAGGTGGCCTGGCTGGGTAAAGATCTGCTGGGCATGAAGCCGGAAGAGTGGCGCGACGTGCGCAGCGATATCCAGATGATTTTCCAGGATCCGCTGGCGTCGCTGAACCCGCGTATGACCATCGGCGAGATTATCGCCGAGCCGCTGCGCACCTATCATCCGAAGATGCCGGGCACCGAAGTGCGCGACCGCGTCAAAGCGATGATGATGAAGGTGGGCCTGCTGCCAAACCTGATTAACCGCTACCCGCACGAGTTCTCCGGCGGCCAGTGCCAGCGTATCGGCATTGCCCGGGCGCTGATCCTTGAGCCGAAGCTGATTATCTGCGATGAGCCGGTTTCGGCGCTGGACGTCTCTATCCAGGCGCAGGTGGTGAACCTGCTGCAAAAACTGCAGCGTGAGATGGGTCTGTCGCTGATCTTTATCGCCCACGACCTGGCGGTGGTGAAGCATATCTCCGATCGCGTGCTGGTGATGTATCTGGGCCACGCGGTGGAGCTTGGCACCTACGACGAGGTGTACCACAATCCGCTACACCCTTATACCAAAGCGCTGATGTCGGCGGTGCCGGTGCCCGATCCGGATCTGGAGAAGAATAAAACTATCCAGCTGCTGGAAGGGGAGCTGCCGTCGCCGATTAACCCGCCGTCAGGCTGCGTGTTCCGTACCCGCTGTCCGATTGCCGGGCCGGAGTGCGCCAAAACGCGTCCGGTGCTGGAAGGCAGCTTCCGCCATGCGGTGTCGTGCCTGAAGGTGGACCCGCTGTAATTACCTGGGTCCTGAATGAAAAAAGGCTGCAATCGCAGCCTTTTTTATTATTCGCGCCAGAGGATGTGGCACAGCTTGTGGTCTTTCTCCCGACAGAGCAGCACGCGGGCAAAGATGTCGTTGATCTCGCCGCCGTCCTCGTCTGCCAGCCCGATGACCACTTCGGCGAAGAAGTCCGGGTTGAGGTCAAAGTCCACGTGCTCCGCCCAGTCTTCGGACGGGTCGAACAGCTCGGCGCCGCCGCGCTCTTCAAACTGCAGGTTAAAAAGAATCACGTCTGCGGGATCGAGGTTATCAACCGCCAGTTCGAGAAAAATGTCGTAGGCCTGCTCGAGCGTTTCGTCTTCGGTCAGGCGATTGTTCAGATCCATTTCCATGATGACTACCTGGTTAACATCGTTGGGCACGTTTTACAGCAACGGGCTAAAGAAGTAAAACAGTCGTTCGGTAATTCGCTGCCACAGCGGGCGTTTCAGCCACAGGCGCGCATCCAGCAGGCGAGAGCGCGAAATATAGTCGTCCTGCACCGCGGCCAGATCGCCGCCGAATCCGGCGTCGTCAATCACCAGGGTTATCTCGAAATTGAGCCACAGGCTGCGCATATCCAGGTTTACCGTGCCCACCAGGCTCAGCTCACCGTCCACCAGCACGCTCTTGGTATGCAGTAAGCCGCCCTCAAACTGATAAATCTTCACCCCGGCCGCCAGCAGTTCGCTGAAGAAGGCCCGGCTGGCCCAGCCTACCAGCACCGAGTCGTTCCTGCGCGGCAGGATAATACTCACGTCCACGCCGCGCTGGGCGGCGGTGCAGATAGCGTGCAGCAGATCGTCGCTCGGCACGAAGTAGGGGGTGGTCATAATCAGGTATTCGCGGGCAGAGTATGCCGCGGTAAGCAGGGCCTGATGGATTAAATCCTCCGGGAAGCCGGGGCCGGAGGCGATGGTGTGTATGGTATGCCCGCTGGCCTGCTCAAAGGGCATGATATTGGCGTCCGGCGGCGGGGGCAGAATACGCTTGCCGGTTTCGATCTCCCAGTCGCAGGAGTAGACCACACCCATGGCGGTTGCCACCGGGCCTTCCATACGGGCCATCAGATCCACCCACTGACCCACCCCCGCGTCCTGTTTAAAGAAGCGCGGATCCACCATGTTCATGCTGCCGGTATAGGCGATGTAGTTGTCGATCAGCACCATCTTACGGTGCTGGCGGAGATCCATGCGGCGCAGGAAAACGCGCAGCAGGTTTACTTTTAACGCCTCAACGACCTCGATACCGGCGTTGCGCATCATCGAGGCCCAGGGGCTACGGAAGAAGGTCACGCTGCCGGCGGAGTCGAGCATCAGTCGGCAGTGCACCCCCCGGCGGGCGGCGGCCATCAGCGACTCTGCCACCTGGTCGGCCATGCCGCCCGGCTGCCAGATATAGAACACCATCTCGATATTATGCCGCGCCAGCTGGATATCGCGGATCAGGGCATTCATCACGTCATCGGAGGAGGTAAGCAGCTGCAGCTGGTTGCCCTTAACCCCGCCGATGCCCTGGCGGCGCTCGCAAAGCTTAAACAGCGAGGTCGCCACGCTGCTGTTCTCTTCGGCAAAAATATGCTTACAGGATTTCAGATCGTTTAGCCACTTGGCGGTAGAGGGCCACATGGCGCGAGCCCGTTCGGCGCGCCGCTTTCCAAGGTGCAGTTCACCGACGGATAAATAGGCGATAATACCTACCAGCGGTAGAATATAGATAATAAGCAGCCAGGCCATGGCGGAGGGAACGGCGCGGCGCTTCATGAGAATGCGCAGCGTGACCCCCGCAATCACCAGCCAGTATCCCAGAATGACCAGCCAACTCACCACGGTGTAGAAGGTTGTCATAATAAAAAATCCTTTTGAAAGCGTATTGTTATGAGTTTACGCATCAGGAATGTTCTGGCAAATAAAAACGGCAGATAAAAGCGCTGGTTTGCCGCGGGCAAGGGTCTATAATGTGCGCTCTGTTTAAGGCAAGAGTTGTAGACATGAAGCGCAGTAGAACAGAAGTAGGGCGCTGGCGCATGTTGCGACAGAGCAGCCGGCGCAAAGCGCGCTGGCTGGAAGCACAATCCCGCCGCAATATGCGTATCCACGCGATCAGAAAGTGTAGTGTGAACCGTCAACGTAATTCGTTGCTGTTCGCCGTTCAGGTTCACTGAATGGAATGAGGGCACCCTTTGCGGTGCCCGATGTTTTTATTATTCCCGCGCTACCAGTATTCATGGTTTTTCTTCATCCGCAGGTTAAAATTCTGCCTCCGTGCGGTATGATGGCGCCCTCACACCGCAGCATAAAAAATTATGAATCCTTTTTACTGGATAATTATTGCGCTATTTACGGTGGATGCATTAAGGGAATATTCAGGACAGCCGACGCTTTCGGCATGGGGTGAGCATATTTACACGATAATAGCTCACTGGTCGACGATATAAGGGATAGTCGGGCGTCTGTTTGCCGTCAGATCAGGTATATCCCCGGGCTCAGCCGGGGTTGCAATAGCAAAAGGAGTTTATGTGTTTACGGAATTCGGAGTGGTTAATTTTTGGACATACGTTGTCGGCGCTATCTTTATTGTGCTGGTGCCGGGGCCAAATACCCTCTTTGTATTAAAAACCGGTATCGGCCACGGCGTGAAGAAGGGCTATCTGGCCGCCAGCGGCGTATTTATTGGCGATGCGGTACTGATGTTCCTCGCCTGGGCAGGCGTTGCGGCCCTGATCCAGACCACGCCGGTCTTATTTAACGTGGTTCGCTATCTCGGGGCATTTTATCTACTGTGGCTCGGGGGCAAAATGCTCTGGTCGGTGCTTACCCATCATCAGCAGAACGACGCCGGCGGTACCGAGCCCGCGAAAACCATCATGAAACGTTCGCTGGTATTAAGTATGACCAATCCAAAAGCGATCCTGTTTTACGTCTCCTTCTTTGTGCAGTTTATTGACGTAAATGCGAAGCATACCGGTATTTCATTTATGATTCTCGCCGCCACGCTGGAGCTAATCAGCTTTATTTATATGAGCTTCCTGATCTTCTCCGGCGCATTTGTTACGCGTTATCTGAAAACCAAAAAGAAGCTGGCGAAGCTGGGGAATGGTTTAATCGGGTTATTATTTGTCGGCTTTGCGGCCAGGCTTGCGTCGCTGAACTGATATAAGGCTCCCGCGGGAGCCTTTATATTTTCTGAAACAGCAAACGCAAGACTTACCCAACGCTTTCGAGGCTTTTCATAAAATCTTCCACCTGTTCCGCCGTGGCGGTGTCTGCCTCATAAAGAATATTCAGCTTAACGTCCTTCAGCCCGCAGTAGCCGAAAACGCCTTCCACGAGCTGGGTCTGGATCGCCGTCGAATAGCCGTGCTTATCAAAGCCTTTAAGGTCGCTGCCGGCGGTTGCCACCAGGCGCACCGGAACGTCGCGCAGATTACCCACGATCTTGCCGTTTTCTGCCGTTTTATAGGCCCAGCCGGGCGTCAGGACCCGGTCAAACCAGCCTTTCAGGATGCCAGGCACTGACCACCAGTAAATGGGAAAGACGAACACCAGCATATCCGCGCGCTCCACCCGCTGCTGCTCGCGCAGAATATCGGCGGCAAGGGCGCGCGTCCTGCCGCGATACAGCTCAAGATCCGAATTTACCATCGCCGGAGCAAAGGCTTCAGCATGGAGATCGGCAATCTCTACCCGGGTACCCTGTTCGCGCAGGCGCCCGGCAATGCGCGCCGTCAGGGCGTGGGTTAATGAATCTGAAACCGGGTGCGCCGTGACGATCAGCGCGTTGTTCACTGGATTGGCTACTAACATAATGACCTCGGTACAAAAATTAAGAGGAGAGATTTGCATCAGCCGGGATACGGGCAATGACCTTAATTTCGAAATCGAATCCCGCCAGCCAGGTGACGCCCACGGCGGTCCAGTTCGGATAGGGCGCCTGCGGGAAAATCGACTGTTTCACCTGCATGATGGTCGGGAACTGATTCTGCGGATCGGTATGGAAGGTGGTGACGTCAATCAGATCGTTGAAGGTGCATCCGGCGGCGGCGAGCGTTGCCCGGAGATTATCGAAAGCAAGCTGCACCTGAGCGGCAAAATCCGGCTCCGGCGTGCCGTCGGCGCGGCTTCCCACTTGGCCGGAAACGAACAGCAAATCACCGGAACGGATGGCGGCAGAGTAACCGTGCTCCTCATAGAGCGCATGGCGGCTGGCGGGGAAAATGGGTTCGCGCTGGATCATAAAATTTCCTTTACAGGGTCAGGGTGAAAAACCTCAGGCGCAGCGCGTATAAATGATTTAATATACGCGGCGTATGTAGAATAAATCACACATACGCCGCGTATGTCAAATGAAGATGGAGACGCTATGGCTGTTAAACGTCGTGCCGAAACGATGGCGGAAAACCGCACAAAACTATTGCTGGCAGCGCGAAAAGCCTTTGCCGAAAAGGGCTTTGCCGCGGCATCAATGGACGAGCTCACGGCCAGCGTGGGCCTTACGCGCGGCGCGCTTTATCACAATTTTGGCGATAAAAAGGGTCTGCTCGCCGCGGTGGTCGCCCAGATGGACGGTGAAATGGCACAGCGCGCCAGAGAAGAAGCGCAGGGCGTGGATGACGACTGGGAAAGGCTGTTGGCCGAAGGGGTCGCCTATATCAGGATGGCGCTGGATCCCGAGGTGCGGCGTATTGTGCTGCTGGACGGCCCGGCGTTTCTTGGCGATCCCGCCCAGTGGCCCGGACAAATAAGCTGCCTGCAAGCGACCCGTGAGACCGTCGTAAAGCTGCTTGAGCGCGGGGTATTGAAATCCGTAGATGCCGACGCGGCGGCCTGGATGCTGAACACCGCCGCCATGAACGCCGCCCTGCGGATTGCCTCAAGCGAGGATCCGGCGCAGGCGCTGCCGAAAATTATTGCGGTGTTTACTGAGATGGCCGGTGGCCTGTTGTTGCCGAAGGCTGCAAAAAATTAAAAAGCTCCCGCAGGAGCTTTGACTATTTTTAGAAAACTTTTTTGTACGGCTTAACGGTTACCTTTTGGTAGACTCCCGCCGCAACGTAGGGATCGGCCTCGGCCCAGGCCTGGGCCGCTTCCAGCGATTCAAACTCCGCAATCACCGTTGAGCCGGTAAAGCCTGCTACGCCGGGATCGTTGCTGTCGACCGCGGGCATCGGGCCGGCGGTCAGTAATCTGCCTTCATCATGCAGAAGCTGTAAACGTGCCAGGTGGGCAGGGCGGACGGAAAGGCGTTTTTCCAGGGAATCAGCAATATCTTCAGCGTAAATCACGTAAAGCACGGTGGAACTCCTGAACCATTGAATGTGCGATTACGTTATGTGAAACGTCATGTGACTGCAATGTAAAGATAAACAGGATGTGAAAACCATAACGTTGGTGCGCCTTTTTTCACCATCTGAACCCTTAAGTGACTCGAAGATGAACAGGCTTATTGAATATGATTGCTATTTGCATTTAAAATCAGGGTCTGGTTTTTAAACTGAAACGATTATGACTTCAATGACCTTTGATTCACCTCGCCGTTTTCCATGGCCGACGCTGTTGTCCGTTGTTATCCACGGAGCCGTAGTGGCGGGCCTGCTCTACACATCGGTTAATCAGGTTATTGAAATGCCCGCGCCCGCGCAGCCGATTTCCGTGACCATGGTAACGCCCGCGGATTTAGAGCCGGTGCAGGTGGCGCCGCCGCCGGAGCCGGTCGTTGAGCCGGAACCCGAACCTGAGCCGGAGCCCGTTCCGGAGCCGCCCAAAGAGGCGCCGGTAGTGATCCATAAGCCAGAACCCAAGCCAAAGCCTAAGCCGAAGCCAAAACCGGTGAAAAAGGTGGAGGAGCGCCCGAAACGCGAACCGCGTCCGGTCGAGCCGCGCCCGCAGGCGGTGCAGAACACCAATACCGCGCCGGCCCGTCCGGTACTGAGTAATACGCCGTCCACCGCGAAGCCGGTTGCCACGGCGCCTGCCGGCCCGAGGGCAATCAGCCGCAACCAGCCGGTCTATCCGGCGCGCGCCCAGGCGCTGCGTATTGAAGGGCGGGTGCGCGTGAAGTTTGACGTCACCTCCGACGGCCGGGTGGAAAACGTGCAGATAGTTTCGGCCCAGCCATCGAACATGTTTGAACGCGACGTCAAAAACGCGATGCGTAAATGGCGTTACGAACCGGGCAAGCCGGGCAGCGGCCTGATCGTTAATATCGTCTTCCGCCTGAACGGCGGGGCGCAGATGGAATAAACAAAAAAGCCTCCGGACGGAGGCTTTTTTTTGGCTACGTTTCAGGCAGCCGGCAGCGGACGCGGTTTTCCTTCGTTATCTACAGCGACATAGATAAACAGCGCTTCGGTCGCTTTATAGCGCTGGCCAATAGGCTCAGAAGAGACCTTCTTCACCCATACTTCGATATTAATCGATACCGAGGTGTTGCCACGCTTTACGCAACGCGCGTAACAGCACACCACGTCGCCCACCGCCACCGGGCGCAGAAAAGTCATGCCATCGACCCGCACCGTGACCACGCGGCCATGGGCAATCTCTTTGGCGAGGATCGCCCCGCCCATATCCATTTGCGACATAAGCCAGCCGCCAAAAATATCACCGTTTGCATTGGTGTCTGCGGGCATGGCAAGGGTGCGTAAAACCAGTTCGCCCTGCGGGGCGTTCGTTGTTGTCATTATGTACTCTACTCATTACGGAGGACTTCAGGCGGGATGCTACTATGATTTACAGCCGGTGAGAACAGAAGAAAACGCCCGCGAAGCGGGCGTGGAAGGGTCAGAAGGACATGGTAACGCCGGCGTAGTAGGCGCGGCCAGGCTCGTTATAGGTCGAAGCCCCGTCGTTCTCACGATAAATTTGCTTATCGAAGAGGTTGCTGATGCCCGCGTTGAGGCGCAGATTTTTCGTCATCTGATAGTTACCGCCGATGCCGACGATGGAGTAAGCCCCAATCTCTTTATCCGACATTGAGTCCGCTTCGTTGCGGATCTCCGCGTTATCCCGCGGCTTCTGGCGGCCATACATGGTCCAGTTCACATTTGCAGACAGCTTGCTGTTCACCTGCCAGTCCAGCATGGTGTTGATGGTGTATTCAGGAATGATCGACAGCGGGTTGCCGGTCTTTTTGTCTTCGGAGGTGATCATATAGGTAGCGTTGGTGCGCCAGTTCAGGGTATCGGGCAGAACGGGCACCACCAGGTTCCCCTCAAGGCCCTCGACCACCGCTTTGCCGCCGTTTTTCCACTGTAAAATGTTAGCGCCGTTGGAGGCATAGCCCAGCACCTCGGTGCCCGACACGATCTTGTTTTTGTAATCGTTGCGGAACCAGGTAATGCCCGCGTCATAGCCGTTGTGGTTAAACTCAAGGCCTATCTCTTTGTTGATGCTGATTTCCGGGTCCAGGTCCGGGTTGCCGAGCAGGAAGCAGCTCCCGGAGACGATGCCCACCGGGCAGCCGTTGCCGCGGGTGGAGAGCAGATAGCCTTCGCTGGACTGGTACAGGTTTGGCGCTTTAAAGACGCGGGCGATCCCGGCCTTCAGCTTGAACATGTCGCCCAGCTCCTGCTGCATATTCAGGCTCGGGCTCCAGTTGCTGCCAAACTCGTTGTGATAATCAAAGCGCAGGCCGGGGATCAGATTGGTGCCGGGACGGGCCTCGATATTATCCTCCAGATAGATGCCGGTCAGATCGGCGCTATTCTTGCTGCTGCGGTTAGCGGCGTCGCCGGAGACGTCGCCGACGGTCACCCCCGCGCTGTTGGTAGCCTGCATCGAGGCCGGGTCGTTCAGCTCGTCACGGTTCCATTCGGCGCCCAGCGTCAGGGTCTGATCCACCAGCCAGAACAGCGGCACGTTGAGCTCCCCGGAGGCGCGATAGGACTCCAGGCGGCTGGTGTTGTACTGGTCGCTGTTAATCATCCCCTCTACCTTGCCGGTAGAGCCTTCACCCAGGCGGGTGTTGTTGGTCTTCTCATAGTTGAAGGCCAGCTTCGACTGCCCCCAGTCCCAGATGCCGTTGTGGGTAATACCGTACGACTGGCGGTACATCCTGTTAGTCTCATCGCCGTACAGGGACTGCACCAGCCCGCCCGGGCTGACGTTGCCGTTGCTGTACTGGGTATCCCCGGCGTATATGTTGCCCTGGCGGCTGTAGGCGTAGTCGAAATCGATAATCTGCTGCGGCGAAAGTTTCCAGGAGAGCAGGGCGTTGATGTCTTTATTACGCACCCCTTCGCGCCCGGCGGCGTAGGAGCCGTTCTGCGCGGTGTTGATGTCGTACGCGTCGGCGTCGGTTTTATTGATATTGCCGTACAGGCGCATGGTCAGCGCATCGCCGGCCAGCGGGCCGCTGAGGTTGAAGTTGGCGCGCTTTGTCGCCCCCTCTTTATCGTTCTCCGGCTGGTTGGTGAAGAGGGAGAGCGAGCCGTGCCAGTCGTTGGTGGGGCGTTTGGTGATGATGTTTACCACGCCGCCCGCGGCGCCGGAGCCGTAGCGGGCGGCGGCCGGGCCGCGCAGCACTTCGATGCGCTCGACCATCTCCGGCGGTACCCAGTTGGTATCGCCGCGGGTATCGCGCTCGCCGCGCCAGCTGTAGCGCACGGCGTTGCGGGAGGTGACGGGCACGCCGTCCACCAGAATCAGGGTATTTTCCGGGCCCATGCCGCGAATGTCGATCTGGCGATTATTACCGCGGCTGCCGCTGGCGCTGTTGCCGGTGAGGTTGACGCCGGGCATTTTGCGGATGATCTCAGAGAGATCGTTCACCGGCGGCTCTTTGGCGATATCTTCCGCGGTGATCACCGACACTCCCGGCTGTTGTTTTAGCGCCTCTTCTGCGGTGGCCTGCACCACCATGGTTTCACCGTCGTGAACGACTTCGTCATCCGCCTGCGCGTAGGAGCAAAACGCGGCGGCAACTGCCAGAGCCAGCGGAGCGGGGCCGCAGGTAATTTTTCTTTTCATCAACACATGTCCATTTGTTAAAAATGCGATGACGAATATTAATGACAATCATTATCATTACAAGTAATGCGGCAAATCTTCATAATTTCTTCAAGATTCAGCCATTTTCAGCGGGTGCGACAGAAAGTGTGGAGGATTTAACAAAGGAGAGGAGAAATGCCGGGCTGAAGGCCAGCCCGGCGGAGGAGGTTAGTGCTTATCGTCCTGCGGCATATGGCGGTAGATATAGACACCACTCAGCAGGGTAAAGACCAGGGTGAGAGCGGTGAGGCCAAAGACTTTGAAGTTCACCCAGATATTCTGCGGCAGCCAGAAGGCGATATAGATATTCGCCAGCCCGCAGAGGATGAAGAACACAGCCCAGGCGATATTCAGGCGCGACCACACTTCCTGCGGCAGGGTCAGCTCTTTGCCCAGCATGCGCTGAATCAGCGGCTTTTTCATTACCCACTGGCTGACCAGCAGCGCGCCGGCAAACAGGCCGTAAATCACCGTCACCTTCCACTTAATAAACTCATCGTTATGGAAGAAGACGGTAAGGCCGCCGAATACCGCCACCAGGATGAAGGTAATAAGCGCCATTTTTTCTACTTTACGATAGCGCACCCAGCTGTAGATCAGCACCACGGCGGTGGCAACGATAAGCGCCGTGGTCGCCGCATAGATGTCGTAGAGCTTGTAGAAGGCGAAAAAGACGACCAGCGGTAAAAAATCAAGAAACTGCTTCATTCTTCAATTCCATTATCTGTGATGGCCCGCGGGCGGCGCGGGCCATGAAGGAAGTTACTGACGAATCAACATATACAGGCGGAACAGGTATACAAGTAAGATGGCCGAGATGAGATTGCTCAGCGTGTTCGCCACCACCGCGCCCACGTTGGGCGTCAGTACGGCAAAGTTCGGCGCAAACAGCAGCAGCGCGGTTTTGGCCAGCAGCCAGCCGATCACCGCCGGCGCAACCAGACGCATATTGGCCCAGGCCAGGCGAAGACTGCTGCGCATAGCGGCAAAAATGCCCATTTTATCCTGCACCACCATCACGGGCGCGAAGGCCAGCACGATGGCCAGCAGCACGCCCGGCACTACCACCAGCATAATGCCCATCTGTACCAACAGCGTGGTTAAGAAGATAAGGATAAAGAGCTTCGGCAGCACCGGCGCGCTGGCGCCAATGGCGCGCAGGGCGCTTACGCGCTGGCCTGCTGATACCAGCTGAATCATCAGCAGCACGCCGCCGGCCAGGATGGCATTGCCAATCAGGCCGGAAAAGGTCGATGCCGCAGAGGCGCGCAGCAGAATTTGCTGCTGCTCCGGCGTCATGTTCTGTACCAGCTCAAACAACCCGACGCTTCCCGCGAGATTATCGCCATCGCTCAGGCTGGCGATCTGCGCGTCACTCGGCGAAAAGAGATGGCCAAGTATCACCGTGATAAATGCGCACAATAAGGCAATCAGTAAAAAGGTAATGAACTGATTGCGGAAAAAATTCCCCGTGTCACGGTAGACAGACTTCGCCGTGATAGACATGCACTCTCCTTGGGTATTGCAGGTATTAATTAGCGGGCAATTGTACCCTGGATAACTCCGCGGTGGCAGCATCAAGCCTTGTATGGAATAGCATATCTTTGTAAAGCGCCGGTAATGAACCGCTGCAATTTTGCCCGTTTGAGATCATGCCGTCTTCCGTTTGCCTGATGTGGCAAATTTGATCCAGACACTAACTACCATTTTTTGCTAACTGTTATAAAAATTAATTCAGATCAATGAATGTTAAATTACAGAATTCAATGTGATCTGCGCACGATCACTTATTAATCATTTGTGAGTATATTCCCTGCGTCAATAAAACCATAACGAGGGAATGGATATGAAAAAGCGCGCGCTAGCAGCATTAATTCTGGCCGGTTTATCCGGCGTGGCTTCGGCACACGAAGCGGGAGAGTTCTTTTTCCGTCTGGGATCCGCCACGGTTCGCCCGACGGAAGGGTCTGATAATGTGCTGGGCCTTGGCGGCTTTAACGTGGATAACAACACCCAGGCCGGGATGACCTTCACCTGGATGGCCAGCGACAACGTCGGTGTCGAGCTGCTGGCCGCCACGCCGTTTAAGCATAAGGTAGGGACGGGCCCCACCGGAGAGATCGCCACCGTGCACCATCTGCCGCCCACCCTGATGGCCCAGTGGTACTTTGGCGATGCCGGCAGCAAGCTTCGCCCCTATATTGGCGCCGGGGTCAACTACACCACCTTCTTCGACGAAAAGTTTAACGATAACGGTAAAGCGGCGGGCCTCTCCGATCTGAGCCTGAAGGACTCCTGGGGCATGGCGGGGCAGGTGGGAATGGACTATCTGATTAACCGCGACTGGCTGATTAATATGTCCGTCTGGTACATGGATATCGACACCGAAGTGCGCTTTAAAGCGGGAGACCAGCAGCAGAATATCAGCACCAGACTGGATCCGTGGGTGTTCATGTTCTCGGCGGGCTACCGTTTCTGACCGCAGGCTTAGCGTCGTAGAAATAAAAAAAACGGGCTGGAGCGACATCACTCCAGCCCGGTAAGACTACTTGTTCATAGGTCTGTTTGCCGCGGATTGTGATCTAAGTCACACTGAAGTGCACCTTTTTTATACTTTTTTAACCATAAATGGTAGTTAACGAGGGCCGTAAGAGGGATCTTAAGGGAAATTTCGACCCGAGCGGGTCCGGGCAAGCGAGGAGTTAAGAAGGCCCCGAAGGGCCAACCCGTATTATTTACGACCCAGCAGCAGGCCGAGAACAATACCTACCGCACCCGCGGCGATAAGGCCGGTAAGTGGGTTATTTTTTACCGCATCGGTAACTTCAGTCACAACATCGCTGGCCTGTGCGGCATATTTACGTCCGGCACCCTTCAGCTGATGTTTTGGAGAATCAACAAATTCGCCAAACTGCTGCTGAGCAGCACCAGCTACCTCATCCAGCTTGTTCTGAGCTTTGTCACCAGCATATTTTGCATCGTTATCAAGATTGTGGTCTGACATAACGTTCTCCTTTGGTTGTCAGTCTTAAGCATAGACCCAACCGGGAGATCCTGAACAAAATGGGATTAATACCTAAGACCTGGCGTTTTAACAGGGGAAGGTCAGGCAGGCACAGAGAGAAAAAAGGGTGGCTCGTCGCCACCCTGTAATTACTTCTGAATCAGATAGCGAATGGTCGGCCCGTCCTGCTGGATATCCAGTACGGTGTAGCCGTGGTTCTTCGCGTCCAGCGGGATATTATTGATGGATTGCGGACAGTCGCTTACCACCTCCAGAATCTCCCCTTTTTTCAGCTGCGGCATGGCCTCAAGGGTCGCGACGGCCGGGTAAGGGCAGGGTTCGCCCACCATATCCAGACGATAGTCAGGCACGATCTCTTTCATGCTACCTCCTCCCGGGTTGCGGTCGGTATTGCGGCGCGGCGGAAGAAGCGTTTTTCCTGCGCCAGCACCAGTAAGAAGGCGATTAACAACAGGCCATAGGTCACGAGCAGGCCGCCCAGCGGCCCAAAGGTGCTCAGCAGGTTAACCTTGTCCCAGCGGGTGGCCAGCGTCGGGGCGAGATCGTCCCAGCACAGGGCCAGCAAGGTAGAGCCGATAACGTTGCCCAGTCCCACCCACCAGTAGTGCACCTGGCCCTCAACGGCGCGGTACATCCAGCCGGTTTCGCAGCCGCCGGCCAGCACGATACCAAAACCAAACAGCAGCCCGCCGATAATGGCGTTCGGCCCCGCCCACATGATTTTGGGTTCAACCCCCAGCTGCACGTAGCTGAAAATACCGATGGCGCTTACCGCCATCCCGGCGATGATCGCTTTGGCCATCATGGTGCGCCCGGTGATCCACATATCGCGGAAGGCTGAGGTAAAACAGATTTGCGCCCGCTCAATCAACAGGCCAAAGCCGACGCCAAAGAGCATCGCCAGCCCCAGCTTAGGCTGGTTCATCGCCGTGCACAGCGCCCAGGCCAGCATGCCGAAGAACACCAGCATTCCCAGACGAAAGCGGCGGCGCGCCTGGTCCGGCTTTTGCGTCAGCGGCGAGGCGGCGCTCACCTTCTGGATTTTGACCGGAATACGGAACAGCGGCAGCAGGGTAAAGCGGGCCCCGAAGTACGAGCCAACGGCGGTCGCCAGCGCGAAGAACCAGGCGTGGAGCGAGAACTGCGGGATGCCGGTGAAAAAGGCGGCCAGGTTACAGCCCATCGCCAGACGGGCGCCAAAGCCGGCAATAATCCCGCCGACCACGGCCTGAGCAATACGGATACGGCTCTGGGGCATACGAAGTTTGACGTTATTGGCCCAGAGCGCGGCGGCAAAGCAGCCCCCAAACATGCCGATGATCATCATTCCGTCGATGCGGGTCAGAGGGGTGCCCTCGAGGTGGATCAGCTTGTAATAGCCCCACTCCTGCGCATTCACGCCTGCCAGTTGCAGAAGCTGCCCGCCCCAGCGGGTAAATTCGCCGGTGACGGCCCAGAAGGTGCCGGTAATGCCAAAATAGTAGGTAGAGAGAATACCCGCAGCGATAACCGCAGGGACGGGGGACCAGAACTTAATAAGGTAAGTCTGCTTAAAGTACTGCCAGGACATAATTAAACCTCTGAACTCAGAAGGGTTAAGCGAGAAAGAGGGGGATAATACGCCTGCAGTGCCGTTTGAAAAGGAAAAAGCACGCTAAAGGTCGAAGGGATCAAATTATGTCACCCGCCGTCCGGGAAACCGGACGGCGGGTATGTTATCAGGCGCGGGTGGCGGCCTTCATGGCGCTGACGAAGCTTTTCAGCTCGCTGACCATTTTATCCGGGTAAGCAATGTTGTTTTCGATGATCTTCACAATCGCCGAGCCGGAAATGGCGCCCGCGGCCCGGGCCTCGAGCGCGGCGGTCACCTGATCGGGCGAAGAGATGCCAAAGCCCTGCAGCGGCGGCGCGGCGTGATACTCCTCCAGCTTTTCCACCAGGTGGTGCAGCGGCAGCGCCGCCTTGTTCTCGGCGCCGGTAACCCCCGCCCGCGAGAGCAGATAGGTATAGCCGCGGCCGTAAGAGGCAATCTGGCGCAGCAGCTCGTCGTCGGCGTTCGGCGGGCAGATAAAGATCGGCGCCACGTTGTGGCGCATTGCCGCCTGGCGGAACGGGGCGGACTCCTCAACCGGCACGTCCGCTACCAGCACCGAATCAACGCCTACGCGGGCGCACTCGGCGTAAAACTCGTCGATACCGCGGCTAAAGACCAGGTTGGCGTACATCAGCAGGCCAATTGGGATGGTCGGGTATTTCTGGCGGATGGTCGCCAGCATCTCAAAACACTGGGTCGGGGTGACGCCCGCGGCGAAGGCGCGCAGGGTGGCGTTCTGAATGGTCGGGCCGTCCGCCAGCGGATCGGAGAAGGGAATACCCAGCTCCAGCGCGTCGGCGCCGGCTTCGATCAGCGCGTCGATAATTTTCAGCGACTGCTCGGGAGAGGGGTCGCCCAGGGTCACAAAGGGAACGAAGGCGCCTTCCCGGCGGGATTTCAGTTCAGCAAACAGGTTGTCGTAGCGTTCCATCAGATTTCCCCTCGTGCTTTCAAAATATCGTGAACGGTGAAGATGTCTTTATCGCCGCGTCCGGAGAGGTTCACCACCAGCAGCTGCTCTTTTTCCGGGTTTTCTTTAATCATTTTCAGGGCATGGGCCAGCGCATGCGAGGACTCCAGCGCCGGAATGATCCCCTCTTTGCGACAGAGGGTCTTGAACGCCTCCAGCGCTTCGTCATCGGTAATGGAGACGTAATCCGCCCGGCCGGTGCTGTTTAAAAAGGCGTGCTGCGGCCCCACGGACGGGAAGTCCAGCCCCGCGGAGATGGAGTAAGATTCTTCGATCTGCCCTTCGTCGGTCTGCATCATCGGCGCCTTCATGCCGAAGTAGATCCCCACGCGGCCGTGCTTCAGCGGCGCGCCGTGCTCGCCGGTTTCGATCCCGTGGCCGGCGGGCTCCACGCCAATCAGCCCGACGCTGGTGTCGTCAATAAAGTCGGCAAACATGCCGATGGCGTTTGACCCGCCGCCGACGCAGGCGATCACCGCATCCGGCAGGCGCCCCTCTTTTTCCAGAATCTGCGCTTTGGTCTCTTCGCCGATCATGCGCTGGAACTCGCGCACGATGGTCGGGAAGGGGTGCGGACCGGCGGCGGTGCCCAGCATGTAGTGGGCGGTATCGTAGCTGCCGGACCAGTCGCGCAGCGCCTCGTTACAGGCATCTTTCAGGGTGGCGGAACCGCTGTAGACCGGGATCACCTCTGCGCCCATCAGCCGCATACGGAAAACGTTCGGCGACTGGCGCTCCACGTCCTTGGCGCCCATGTAGATGCGGCACTTCAGCCCGAGCAGGGCGCTGGCAAGGGCAGAGGCCACGCCGTGCTGGCCGGCGCCGGTTTCGGCGATAATTTCGGTTTTACCCATCCGCTTTGCCAGCAGCGCCTGGCCCAGCACCTGGTTAGTTTTGTGCGCCCCGCCGTGGAGCAGATCTTCACGCTTCAGATACAGGGTGGTCCGGGTACCTTCGGTCAGGTTGCGGCATTTGGTCAGCGCCGTCGGGCGCCCGGCGTAGTTTTTCAGCAGGTCGGTAAACTCGGCCTGGAACGTGGGATCTTTCTGCGCGCTGACGAAGGCTTCTTCCAGCTGGCGCAGCGCGGGCATCAGGATCTGCGGCACATACATGCCGCCAAACTCACCAAAGTAGGGGTTAAGTAATGTTGTCATCTTCTCTTCCTTAATATGCACGCAGCGTTTTAAACACCGAAGCCAGTTTGCCGGCATCTTTAATGCCCGGCTGTGATTCGACGCCTGAGTTGAAATCAAGACCCGCGCAGCCCGCTTTCGCGGCTGCCACGCAGTTGTCCGGGCCGAGGCCACCGGCGAGCAGGACGTTATCCAGCTTCTCGCCGTTAAGCAGCGACCAGTCAAAGCGCTGGCCGGTTCCGCCCTGGCCGTTGTCCAGCACGTATTTGTTCACCTGCTGCAGATCGCGCGCGGGCAGGGTGGCGCCGACGCTCAGCGCTTTCCAGATCTCCACCCGCGGGGCGAGCTTCTCGCGCAGCGCATCGATATAGCGCTGGTCTTCGCTCCCGTGCAGCTGCACGGCGGCAAGATTCAGGGCATCGGCGGTGGCCGCCACCTCGTTAACGTCGGCGTCGCGAAACACCCCCACGTAGCGCAGCGGCGCGGCCGCCATCACCTCGCGGGCGCGGGGGAGGTCCACCGCGCGCGGCGAAGAGCCAACAAAAATCAGCCCGCCGTAGATCGCGCCCGCGGCGTGGGCGGCGGCGGCATCTTCCGGGCGCGTCAGGCCGCAGACTTTGTTCTCGCCAAGCAGCACACGGCGCACGGCGGCGCTGAGGTCGTCCTGCTCCATCATGGCGGAGCCAATCAGGAAGCCGTTGGCAAAGTGGCTTAGCTCGCGCACCTGAGCGTAGCTGTTGATGCCCGACTCGCTGATCACCGTAACTCCGGCGCCGAGGCGCGGCGCCAGCTGGCGGGTACGGTTCAGATCGATGGAGAGATCGCGCAGGTCGCGGTTATTGATGCCCACCACCTTCGCCTCGAGGGCAATGGCGCGCTCCAGCTCCTCCTCGTTGCTCACTTCGGTGAGCACGCCCATCTTCAGACTATGGGCCACGGCGGCGAGCTGGCGGTACTGCTCGTCGTCCAGCACCGAGAGCATCAGCAGGCAGGCGTCGGCCTGGTAAAAGCGCGCCAGCCAGATCTGATACGGATCGATAATAAAGTCTTTGCACAAAATCGGCTGCGGCGCGATGCCGCTGACGATGGGCAGAAAATCGAAGCTGCCCTGAAAATATTTCTCATCCGTCAGCACCGAGATGGCGGAGGCGTGATGCTTGTAAATACCGGCGATAGCGGCCGGGTCGAAATCGTCGCGGATCGTCCCTTTTGAGGGGGATGCTTTTTTGCACTCAAGAATAAAAGCGGTGCGCGCGCCCTGCAGGGCATCATAGAAACGACGGCTGCTGGGCACGACCTCATTCTGGAAGCTGGCGAGCGGCTGCTGCGCCTTGCGGGCTTCTACCCAGATAGCCTTGTCGGCGACGATTTTCGCTAAAACGGTCTGCATGCTTTATCCTCTTGCCGCAAGTGCGGTAACACGATCGTATGCTGCGCCAGAGCGCAATACCTGAATAACTTTTTGCGCGTTGGCCTTAAGATCTTCTTCGCCGTGCAGGCGCATCAGCATGGCGACGTTGGCCGCCACGGCGGCCTCGTGGGCGGCTTCACCTTTACCTTGTAACAGGCGGGTGAGAATGTCACGGTTTTCTTCCGGGGTGCCGCCCGCCAGCGCCTCCTGACGATAGGGGGTCAGGCCAAAGTCGCTCGCCTCCAGCTGATAGCTTTTAATCTCACCTTCACGCAGTTCGGCCACCAGGGTCGGGGCGTGCAGGGAGACTTCGTCCATGCCGCCGCTGTGGACCACGGCGGCCCGCTGGTAGCCCAGCACGCGCAGCGTCTCGGCAATCGGCAGCACCAGCTCCGGGCTGTAGACGCCAATCAGCGCCAGCGGCGGATGCGCCGGGTTGATCAGCGGCCCCAGCACGTTAAACAGGGTGCGGGTTTTCAACTGCTGGCGAACCGGCATGGCGTGGCGAAAGCCGGTGTGGTATTTCGGGGCAAACAGGAAGCAGACCCCCAGCTCGTCCAGCGCGTCGCGGGACTTCTCGGCGTTCATATCCAGATTGATGCCAAAGGCCGCCAGCAGATCGGAAGAGCCGGAGCGGCTGGAGACGCTGCGGTTGCCGTGCTTGGCTACCTTCATGCCGCAGGCGGCGGCGACAAAGGCGCTGGCGGTGGAAATATTGATGCTGTTGCTGCCGTCGCCGCCGGTGCCGACAATATCGGCAAACAGATAATCCGGGCGCGGGAAGGGGGCGGCGTTTTCCAGCAGGGCGGTGGCCGCACCGGCAATCTCCTGCGGCTGCTCGCCGCGTACTTTCATGCTCACCAGCGCCGCGGCCAGCTGCTCGGGTTTGAGTTCACCGCGCACCACCGCCGAGAAGAGCTGGTGGCTCTCCGGCTGGCTCAGGGTCTGGGCCTGATACAGTTTTTCCAGGATCGGCTGCAGGGTGTTGGTCGGCTCCAGCTTTTGCAGCGCCCAGCTTAGCGTCTGCTCCAGCAGGCGGGCGCCCTGGGAGGTGAGAATGGATTCCGGGTGGAACTGCATGCCGCATACGCGATCCGCATCGTGGCGTACGGCCATCACCATGCCGTTGTAATGGGCGTTGATGGTCAGGCCCGCCGGAATGTCGCTCCCCACCAGGGAGTGGTAGCGCGCCACCGGCAGCGGGTTCATCAGCCCGGCAAACATCGCCTGGCCGTCATGTTCAATGCTTGAGGCTTTGCCGTGCAGGATCTCGCCCGCCTGGCCGACGTAGCCGCCGTAGGTCTCCACAATCGCCTGATGGCCGAGGCAGATGCCGATGATCGGCAGCTTGCCGCGCAGGCGGGTCAGCAGCTCTGGCATACAGCCCGCCTCGCTCGGCGCGCCCGGACCGGGAGAGAGCATCAGCACCGGGTTGGGCATGGTGGCCAGGCGGTCAATCAGGGTCTGCGCCGGAACGTGGTTGCGGTAGATCACCACGTTGTGGCCGTTTGCCCGCAGCTGATCAGCCAGGTTATAGGTAAAGGAGTCGATGTTATCGAGCAGCAGAATGTCAGCCATCAGAAAATCTCCTGTGCGTGATGCGCGGTTGCAATCGCGCGCAGTACCGCGCGGGCTTTATTGCGGGTTTCGTCGGCCTCGGACTGGGGAACCGAATCCAGTACGATGCCCGCGCCGGCCTGCACGGTGGCAATACCGTCTTCGACGTAGGCAGAGCGGATAACGATGCAGGTATCCAGATCGCCGTGGGCGGTAAAGTAGCCCACCGCGCCGCCGTAGCTCCCGCGCCGACGCCCCTCCGCCTGGGCGATTAGCTGCATGGCGCGCACCTTAGGCGCGCCGCTCAGGGTGCCCATATTCATGCAGGCGCGGTAGGCGTGCAGCACGTCCAGATCCTGACGCAGCTCGCCGACCACGCGGGAGACCAGGTGCATAACGAAGGAGTAGCGATCCACCTTGGTTAAATCCGCCACGTAGCGGCTGCCCGGGGTGCAGATGCGGGCCAGATCGTTGCGCGCCAGATCCACCAGCATTAAATGTTCGGACATCTCTTTCTGATCGGTACGCATTTCAAGCTCGATGCGGCTGTCGAGATCCCGGTCCAGCGAGCCGTCGGCGCGGCGGCCGCGCGGGCGGGTGCCGGCAATGGGGTAAATTTCAATCTGGCGGCTGGTGGAGTCGTACTTCAGGGAGCTTTCCGGCGAGGCGCCGAACAGGGTGAAGTCGTTATCCTGCATAAAGAACATATAGGGACTTGGGTTGCTCTTCTTGAGCACGTCGTAGGCCGCCAGCGGCGACGGGCAGGGCAGAGAGAAGCGACGGGACGGCACGACCTGGAAGATCTCCCCGGCGCGGATCGCTTTCTGCATCTGGCGTACCACCACGCCGTATTCGTCATCCGTCTGGCTCACCTCACAGCGCATCTGCTCGACGCGCTGTACCGGCAGGGCGGGCGGCTCTTCGCTCATCTGCTGTTGCAGCTGGGCGAGGCGCTGCTCCAGACGCTGCTTCTCTTGCGCCAGCGGGGTGAACAGGCTGGCCTGGATACGGGTATTTTTCTTCTGGTGGTCGATCACCATTAAGGTTTCCGCCAGGTAGAAGCAGTAGTCCGGGCAGCGGTTGCCCTGCTCAACCGGCGGCAGCTGTTCAAATCCCGCGACCAGGTCATAGGCAAACAGCCCGCCAAAGAACATGGCTTCGCGCTCGTTCTCCGGCACCTTAACCAGCTCCTGCAGCAGGCGGAAGGCGTCAAACACCGACAGGGAGCAGAGGCGGGCATCTTCGTCCAGCAGCTGGCTCACCGGCGGGAAGTGCAGGACGCGCGCTTCCGGACGCTGTTCGTTTTCGATGCCAGCGGGCAGCGCGGCATCCAGCAGCGGCAGCAGCGCGGCGCCGTTGGCCGACAGTGCCTGGATAGTGACAACGTCACCCATGGCGGTAATGCGCAGCGCGCTGTCTACCAGCAGCAGGCTTTTCAGGTCGTCTTTGCTGTCGATGTCGGCAGATTCCAGCAGCAGAGTGGCCGCGCGCGCGCCGCAAAGCTGGTTAAACAGGGCGGTAGGGTTGTGACGGTAGGGCGCGTCCCGAACGATCGCTTCCAGAGTGGGTTTGGCTGTTTGCATTGTGTTGTTCTCTTTATTTTGTTCAAAAAAAAGCCCGCGTCGTGGCGGGCCTGGTATCTGTATGCGCTACGCACAAGCGCGACCTGCCCGGGAGTCAGGAAGTGCGCCACCAACCATGTAGAGAGAAATATGCGGTCATTATCAGATACCTTGCTAAGTGAACTTGCGTACTAGTTAACTAGTTCGATAGCGGATTGTCAACCCCCGATTTCAGTTATTCGCCGCATACCGTTATCATAGCCAGCGCAAATAGAAGAATTCAGTCACGGGAGCCGCTTTGAGCGACACGAATTACGCAGTGATCTACGATTTACATAGCCATACTCAGGCCTCTGACGGCCTGCTAACCCCCGAAGAACTGGTTCATCGCGCTTATCAGATGCGCGTCGGCACGCTGGCTATTACCGATCACGATACCACCGGGGCTATTCCGGCAGCCCGGGCGGAAATTGCCCGCAGCGGGCTGCCCCTGACCTTGATCCCCGGCGTGGAAATTTCCACCCTCTGGGAAAATCATGAAATCCATATCGTTGGCCTGAACATCGATATTGAAAATGCGGATATGTGCGCTTTTCTCGAAGAGCAAAAAGCGCGGCGCAACGAGCGGGCCCGCCTGATCGCCGAGCGGCTGGAAAAAGCGCATATTCCCGGTGCCCTCGAGGGCGCAATGCGCATGGCTAAAGGCGGGGCGGTGACCCGCGGTCATTTCGCCCGTTTCCTGGTAGAGGCGGGCAAAGCCGGCAACATGGCCGACGTTTTTAAAAAGTATCTCGCACGCGGGAAAACCGGATACGTTCCCCCGCAGTGGTGTACAATAGAACAAGCTATTGATGTCATTCATCATTCTGGCGGCAAGGCGGTACTGGCCCACCCGGCACGGTATAACCTCTCCGCCAAGTGGCTGAAAAGGCTGCTGGCATACTTTGCCGAGCACGGCGGTGATGCGATGGAAGTGTCCCAGTGCCAGCAGGCCCCCAACGAGCGCACGCAGCTTGCCGCGTATGCCCTGCAGTTTGGTCTGCTGGGATCCCAGGGCTCTGATTTTCATCAGCCCTGCCCGTGGATCGAACTGGGCCGCAAGCTGTGGTTACCCGCAGGCGTGGAGCCGGTGTGGCAGCCCTGGGAACAGCCAGTACCAACCGAAGAGAGGGAAGTATGAGTCAATTTTTCTATATCCATCCGGATAACCCGCAGCCGCGATTAATCAACCAGGCGGTGGAGATCGTGCGTAAAGGCGGCGTGATCGTCTACCCGACGGACTCCGGCTACGCTCTGGGCTGCAAAATCGAAGATAAAGGGGCGATGGAGCGTATCTGCCGCATTCGCCAGCTGCCGGACGGGCACAACTTTACCCTGATGTGCCGGGATCTGTCGGAGCTCTCCACCTACTCTTACGTGGATAACGTGGCGTTCCGCCTGATCAAAAACAACACGCCAGGCAACTACACCTTCATCCTGAAAGGCACTAAAGAGGTGCCGCGCCGCCTGCTGCAGGAGAAACGTAAAACCATCGGCATGCGCGTGCCGTCCAACCCTATCGCTCAGGCGCTGCTGGAGACGCTGGGCGAGCCTATGCTCTCCACCTCGCTGATGCTGCCCGGCAGTGAATTTACCGAATCCGATCCGGAAGAGATTAAAGATCGCCTCGAGAAAGTGGTCGATCTTATTATCCACGGCGGCTACCTCGGCCAGCAGCCCACTACTGTGGTGGATTTAACCGAAGACGGCCCGACGGTGATCCGTGAAGGTGTGGGCGACGTAAAACCTTTCCTGTAAGCAGTGATTATTATCGCGGGAGACCGCGATAATGGCTTGTTTTCATCCCCTTTCCAGCTAAGTAAATACATCACTTTTTTATGGCTAACGGTTACATCGCTGTATATGTCGCCTGTGCCCGCACTCCTTATCTGCTTCTATAAAGTGGTGCCTGGACGTATTTAATACCCTGAGCCGTTGGGCTTATTTCAGCTTGTCACTACCCCTTCTCAGACGCATAAACTTGTTGAATCATTTAGTCTAAAATTCGTGTAGTATGTGCGGCCACGAATCATTGCGTGTTAGAGCATAGAGCAACCTTGTGTGCCATGCTATGAACCATGAAAGCGTTTCAGAACAGTGGGTTGAGTATCTAATCTTAACGCATTGTTTTCGAAAGTATCCAGACGCCTGTGAAGGCGACACCTGAAGGAAGCTCAATGAGCGAGAAATTACAGAAAGTGCTGGCGCGTGCTGGCCACGGCTCACGCCGTGAAATCGAAACGATTATCCAGGCGGGACGCGTCAGCGTGGACGGCAAAATCGCCACCCTTGGCGATCGTGTGGAAATCGTACCCGGGCTAAAGATCCGTATCGACGGGCATCTGATTTCGGTTAAAGAGTCTGCGGAGCAGATCTGCCGCGTGCTGGCCTATTACAAGCCGGAAGGGGAGCTCTGCACCCGTAACGATCCTGAAGGCCGTCCGACGGTCTTCGATCGCCTGCCAAAACTGCGCGGCGCGCGCTGGATTGCGGTGGGGCGTCTTGACGTCAACACCTGCGGTCTGCTGCTGTTTACCACCGATGGTGAACTGGCAAACCGCCTGATGCACCCGAGCCGCGAGGTCGAGCGTGAATACGCGGTGCGCGTGTTTGGCGAAGTTGATGATAATAAAGTCCGCGAGCTGTCGCGCGGAGTGCAGCTGGAAGATGGTCCGGCCGCGTTCAAAACCATTAAGTTCACCGGCGGTGAAGGCATTAACCAGTGGTACAACGTAACCCTGACCGAAGGCCGCAACCGTGAAGTGCGTCGTCTGTGGGAAGCCGTGGGCGTGCAGGTTAGCCGCCTGATCCGCGTGCGTTACGGTGATATCCTGCTGCCAAAAGGGCTGCCGCGCGGTGGCTACACCGAGCTGGATTTAACCCAGACCAACTACCTGCGCGAGCTGGTAGGGCTGACCCCGGAAACCACCTCTAAGGTGGCGGTAGAAAAAGATCGTCGCCGTATGAAGGCGAACCAGATCCGTCGCGCCGTGAAGCGACACAGCCAGGTGAGCACCACTCGCCGCTCCGGCAGCCGTAACAACAACGGTTAAAAAACAAAACCCGGCAGCGCCGGGTTTTTTTTAATAGTCGATCCCCTGCTGCGCCTTTATGCCGGCATCAAAGGCGTGTTTAACCGGGCGAAGCTCGCTAACGGTATCCGCCAGCTCGATAATATCCCGATGACAGCCGCGCCCGGTTACTATTACCGTTTGATGAGCCGGACGGTTTTTCAGCGCCGTCAGCACTCTCTCCAGCGGCAGATAGTCGTAGGCGACCATATAGGTTATTTCGTCCAGCAACACCATGTTCAGGCTTTGATCTGCCAGCATCCGCTCGGCATGTTCCCACACCGCCAGGCACGCCGCGGTATCGGTTTCCCGATTCTGGGTATCCCAGGTAAAACCGGTGGCCATCACCTGAAACTCCACGCCGTGCGGCTCCAGCAGATTCCGTTCGCCGTTAGGCCACTCGCCCTTAATGAACTGGATCACGCCCACCTTTTGTCCGTGCCCCACCGCACGCGTAGCGGTGCCAAACGCGGCGGTGGTTTTACCTTTGCCGTTGCCGGTGAAGACGATGATAATCCCACGCTCCTCCTGGGCTGCGGCAACGCGGGCATCAACCTGCTCTTTCAGACGCTGCTGGCGCTGCTGATGACGTTCTTCACTCATTGGGAAATCCCTGGTTTTCGGCCCGGCTGGGCATCAAAGGTCATACCGGTCTTACGGCGGCTATCGTCGCCCATCAGCCACAGATAGAGCGGCATAATGTCGGCAGGTGTTTTAAGTTTGTCCGGATCTTCGGTGGGGAAGGCGCTGGCACGCATTTTCGTGCGGGTGCCGCCCGGGTTGATACAGTTCACCCGCAGGTGGCGGCTCTGGTACTCTTCGGCGAGCACCTGCATCATGCCTTCGGTGGCAAATTTCGAGACCGCATAGGCGCCCCAGTTGGCGCGACCCTGGCGACCTACGCTGGAGGAGGTAAACACCAGCGAGCCGGATTCAGACTTCAGTAATAAAGGAAGGAGCGCCTGCGTCAGGAAAAAGGTGCCGTTGATATTTACCTGCATAACCTGCTGCCACAGCTGCGGATCCTGTTCATCCATCGGGCGCACTTCGCCCAGCAGCCCGGCGTTATGCAGTACTCCGTCCAGGCGTGGGTAGTGGGCGGCAATACGCTGCGCCAGCTCCCGGCAGCTTTCCGGCGTACAGGTCAGGAGATCGAGCGTATACCAGCGTACCGGATCGCCGCTTAGCTGTTCGATCTCGTGGGCGACGGCGCGCAGCTTCTCTTCATTACGCCCCAGCAGGATCACGCTGGCGCCGTAGCGCGTGTAGGTTAATGCCGCTTCGCGACCAATGCCGTCGCTGGCGCCGGTGACCAGAATAATACGGTTTTGCAGTAAATTTTTTTGCGGTTGATAGTGCACGGTGACTCCTCTGGTGCGCGCGTTTACCTGCGTCTTCTGATAAGGCTTTTCGGCTTTATGCCCGAAAGCGTACCCGATTTCAATCAGTCTACCGGAGACTTCGCTGTGAAATTAACAATTTGCAACGATTTCCTCTGGCGGTAACTATTCCGGAAGCCTGCTCGCAAGGTCACGTCATGGGCGAGACGCCCGTCACGGGCTGTTGTACACTGAGCGCGAAAACAAGTGGTTAAACCAAGGTGGACGTGTGGAATTACTCTCTGAATATGGTTTATTTCTGGCCAAAATTGCAACGGTGGTGATCGCCATCGCCGTGGTCGCCGCTCTCATTGTTAACCTGACGCAGCGGAAGCGTCAGCGCGGCGAGTTACGCATTACCCGATTAAGCGAGCAATATACCGAGATGAAAGAAGAGATGTCGGTGGCGCTGCTCGACAGGCATCAGCAAAAACAGTGGCATAAAGCGCACAAGAAAAAGCAGAAGCTGGAAGCGAAAGCCGCCAAAGCCAAAGCGAAGCAGGCTCATCGCGAAGAGACCGTGAAGCCCAGAGTCTATGTGCTCGATTTTAAAGGCAGTATGGATGCCCATGAAGTGTCATCCCTGCGTGAAGAGGTGACGGCGGTGATCGCGGCAGCCACCCCTCAGGATCGGGTAGTGGTCCGCTTGGAGAGCCCCGGCGGCGTGGTGCATGGCTACGGGCTGGCGGCGTCGCAGCTTCAGCGCCTGCGCGATAAGCAGATCCCCCTGACGGTGGCGGTCGATAAAGTCGCGGCCAGCGGCGGCTATATGATGGCCTGCGTGGCGGATAAAATCGTGGCTGCGCCATTCTCCATCATCGGCTCCATCGGCGTTGTGGCGCAGGTCCCCAACTTTAACCGCTTCCTGAAAAGCAAAGATATTGATATCGAGCTTCACACCGCCGGACAGTACAAGCGTACGCTGACCCTGTTAGGTGAAAACACCGAAGAGGGACGGCAGAAATTCCGCGAAGATCTCAACGAAACCCACCACCTGTTTAAAGAGTTTGTGAAACAGATGCGTCCTTCCCTGGATATCGACCAGGTGGCCACCGGCGAGCACTGGTACGGCGTACAGGCACGTGAGAAAGGGCTGGTGGACGAGGTGGGCACCAGCGACGATCTGCTGCTGGGGCTGATGGAAGAGCATGAACTGGTGGGGGTGCGTTACGCTCAGCGCAAACGCCTGATGGATCGCTTCACCGGCAGCGCGGCAGAGAGCGCCGATCGCCTGCTGTTACGCTGGCTGCAGCGCGGGCAAAAACCGCTGCTCTGATAAAAAACGCGAGGCCCGGGCCTCGCGTTTTCGTTTATTTAATCAACCAGATGATATTTTTCGGAGAGCACGTGGGCGAGATATTTAAACATGTTAAATACCGCCGTGCTCTTCGGGGTTGGCAGCCCTTGCTCATCAAGAAAATACTCGCCGCTGAACACCAGCACGCCGTTGCGCTGTTCCACACCCGTGGCTTCTATTCCCGCCAGCGTGTCTTCATGTTCACGAATGAGTTTGTTGGCTTCTGCGAGCAGCGAGGCCCGATCAATAGGTTGAGTAATTTGCTGCATAATCCACTCCTTTTACAGTGACATTAGTCTACGCCCGAGCGGTGCAGGGGGCAAATTTTCCCTGTTTTAGCGCCACGTTAACAAGGGTGAGGGCGCTGGCGGGATTTGCTTTTGCATGCTAATAAAGTTGCGTAACGAATTTTATCAGGTAGAGTGTGCGCTTTCGTCATTCTGGCAATAGATTTGCTTGACATTCGACCTAAAGTTCGTTGCACAGTCACTCTGATGCGAGAAAAAGCCCGCTATCTCAACCACCTGCAGAAAGACGCGTCAGCGTCTGGTACGAGCGAGGGGTTGATATCCACCGGGGATGTCGCAATATAAATGGCTCGTCGCCAGTGGAAGGTGAACTTACGTGCGACGTATTCCTGGAAGAAACAAATTAGGTAAAGGTGATTATGGGTAAAGCTCTCGTTATCGTTGAGTCCCCGGCAAAAGCCAAAACGATCAATAAGTATCTGGGTAGTGACTACGTGGTTAAGTCCAGCGTCGGTCATATCCGCGATTTGCCGACCAGTGGCTCAGCCAGTAAAAAGAGCGCAGACTCTACCTCCGCCAAAGGGGCTAAAAAGCCTAAAAAGGATGAACGTAGTGCGCTCGTCAACCGCATGGGTGTCGATCCATGGCATGGCTGGCAGGCACAATATGAAGTGCTGCCAGGTAAAGAGAAAGTCGTTAACGAGCTGAAACAGCTGGCTGAAAAAGCAGACCACATCTATCTCGCAACCGACCTTGACCGCGAAGGGGAGGCCATCGCATGGCACCTGCGGGAAATCATCGGTGGCGACGAGACGCGCTATAGCCGCGTTGTCTTTAACGAAATTACTAAAAATGCGATTCGCCAGGCATTTGAAAAGCCGGGTGAACTGAATATCGACCGCGTAAACGCCCAGCAGGCCCGTCGTTTTATGGACCGGGTCGTGGGTTACATGGTTTCGCCGCTGCTGTGGAAAAAGATCGCCCGCGGCCTGTCTGCCGGGCGCGTGCAGTCCGTGGCCGTGCGTCTGGTAGTTGAGCGCGAGCGCGAAATTAAAGCCTTTGTCCCGGAAGAGTACTGGGAAGTGGCCGCGAACGTGACGACTCCCGGCGGCGACGCGCTGCCGCTGGACGTGACGCACCACAACGATAAAGCCTTCCGTCCTGAAAACCGCGATGAGACCATGGCGGCCGTGGCGCTGCTGGAAAAGGCGCGCTATCAGGTGGTGGATCGTGAAGACAAGCCGACCAGCAGCAAGCCTGGCGCACCTTTTATTACCTCCACGCTGCAGCAGGCGGCAAGTACCCGTCTGGGCTTTGGCGTGAAGAAAACCATGATGATGGCCCAGCGTCTCTATGAGGCGGGTTACATCACCTACATGCGTACCGACTCCACCAACCTGAGTCAGGATGCGGTAAACATGGTGCGCGAATACATCGGCGATAACTTTGGCAAGAAATACCTGCCCGAGAGCGCCAACCACTACGCGAGCAAAGAGAACTCTCAGGAAGCGCACGAAGCCATTCGTCCTTCCGACGTGGCGGTGCTGGCCGAATCCCTGAAGGATATGGAAGCCGACGCGCAGAAGCTCTATCAGCTGATCTGGCGTCAGTTTGTTGCCTGCCAGATGAACCCGGCGAAGTATGACTCCACCACGCTGACCGTCAGCGCGGGTGATTTCCGCCTGAAGGCCCGCGGTCGTATTCTGCGTTTCGATGGCTGGACCAGGGTGATGCCTGCGCTGCGTAAAGGGGATGAAGACCGTACCCTCCCGGCAGTTAACAAAGGTGATGAGCTTTCGCTGGTTGACCTTGTGCCTGCGCAGCACTTTACCAAACCACCGGCGCGCTTTAGCGAAGCCTCTCTGGTTAAAGAACTGGAAAAACGCGGTATTGGCCGTCCGTCTACCTACGCTTCTATTATCTCGACCATTCAGGATCGCGGTTACGTGCGCGTCGAGAGCCGCCGTTTCTATGCCGAGAAGATGGGTGAGATCGTCACCGATCGCCTGGAAGAGAACTTCCGCGAGCTGATGAACTACGACTTTACCGCCCAGATGGAAGATCGTCTGGATCAGGTAGCCAATCATCAGGAAGAGTGGAAGAAGGTGCTCGACAGCTTCTTCAGCGACTTTACCAGCCAGCTGGATAAAGCAGAAAAGGCGCCGGAAGAGGGCGGCATGCAGCCGAACCAGATGGTGCTGACCAGCATCGACTGCCCGACCTGCGGCCGCAAAATGGGTATTCGTACCGCGACCACCGGCGTGTTCCTCGGCTGTTCCGGATATGCGTTGACCCCGAAAGAGCGCTGCAAAACCACCATTAACCTGGTGCCGGAGAACGAAGTTCTCAACGTGCTGGAAGGTGACGACGCTGAAACCAACGCCCTGCGCGCTAAACGCCGCTGTAAAAAATGCGGCACCGCGATGGACAGCTATCTGATCGATCCTAAACGCAAGCTGCACGTCTGCGGTAACAACCCGACCTGCGACGGCTATGAGATCGAAGAGGGTGAATTCCGCATCAAGGGCTACGATGGCCCGATCGTAGAGTGCGAAAAATGTGGTTCCGAGATGCACCTGAAAATGGGGCGTTTTGGTAAGTACATGGCCTGTACCAACGACGAGTGTAAGAACACCCGTAAAATCCTGCGTAACGGCGAAGTGGCGCCGCCGAAGGAAGATCCGGTTCCGCTGCCGGAGCTGCCGTGTGAGAAGTCGGACGCTTATTTCGTTCTGCGCGACGGCGCCGCCGGCGTCTTCCTCGCGGCGAATACCTTCCCTAAATCGCGTGAAACCCGCGCGCCGCTGGTGGAAGAGCTGTACCGCTTCCGCGATCGTCTGCCGGAAAAACTGCGTTATCTGGCGGATGCACCCAAGCAGGATCCTGAAGGGAATAAGACCGTGGTTCGCTTCAGCCGTAAAACCAAGCAGCAGTACGTGGCGGCGGAGAAAGAGGGTAAAGCCACCGGCTGGTCCGCTTTCTTTGTGGATGGCAAGTGGGTCGAAGGTAAGAAATAATCTTTACTTACCGTAACTTACCTTTAAAAGGGCCGGCTCTCCGGCCCTTTTTTATTACCTTGTTATTATTTTTAGTTACGTACTATACAGTCAGGATATAAATGATATAGTGGTTATAGTTAACCCCTTTCTTATTATCAAATCGTCTTAAGCGATTGCCCGTGTGCGCTAACTCGGATGGACTGGCATGAAACTACAGCAGCTTCGCTATATTGTTGAGGTGGTCAACCACAACCTCAACGTCTCTTCCACCGCAGAAGGTCTCTATACTTCCCAGCCCGGCATCAGTAAGCAAGTGCGTATGCTTGAAGATGAACTGGGTATCCAGATTTTTGCCCGCAGCGGTAAGCATCTCACCCAGGTTACTCCGGCGGGGCAGGAGATTATCCGCATTGCCCGCGAAGTGCTGTCAAAAGTCGACGCCATCAAATCCGTGGCCGGGGAACACACCTGGCCGGATAAAGGCTCGCTCTATATCGCCACCACCCACACCCAGGCGCGCTATGCGCTGCCGGGCGTGATTAAAGGATTTATCGAGCGTTACCCGCGCGTTTCCCTGCATATGCATCAGGGCTCGCCCACGCAGATTGCCGAGGCCGTCTCGAAAGGCAACGCAGATTTTGCCATCGCCACCGAAGCGCTTCACCTGTATGACGATCTGGTGATGCTGCCGTGCTACCACTGGAACCGCTCAATTGTGGTAACGCCGGATCACCCTCTGGCCGCAAAAGGCTCCGTGTCGATTGAAGAGCTGGCTCAGTACCCGCTGGTGACCTATACCTTCGGCTTCACCGGGCGATCCGAGCTGGATACCGCCTTTAACCGCGCCGGGCTGACGCCGCGCATTGTCTTTACCGCCACCGACGCGGACGTGATTAAAACCTACGTGCGTCTTGGACTGGGGGTAGGGGTCATAGCCAGCATGGCGGTGGATCCGGTTTCCGACCCGGATCTGGTACGTCTTGATGCGCAGGGCGTGTTTAGCCACAGCACCACCAAAATTGGCTTCCGCCGTAGCACCTTCCTGCGTAGCTATATGTATGATTTCATTCAGCGCTTCGCCCCGCATCTGACCCGTGATGTGGTGGATACCGCCGTCGCGCTGCGCTCGAATGAAGATATCGAGGCTATGTTTAAAGACATCAAACTTCCGGAAAAATAATCACACCCGGTATCTTTCCCTCACGGAAAGATACCGAATCTCCCCGCCTGAACCTTAATAAGAATTAACACCATCTCCTTTCATCAATAACATAATTCAAACAGATTCGACTTAAGGTCGCCTGAAGTGTCGCGAATTTGCGACAAAAGTAGAAAATATTTTTCCGCTGCGCAAATTACACGTCTCAATTATTTATTTCAGGTCAAAAGATTAAATATTTACCTCCTGTCGATGCGTAAATTCACTGGATTTTCGGCTAAAGTTCTTTTAGGATTTATCTCAACCATGATTACTTGTGCCGATTGTTTGGTATAGAAATGATAAGCGAAGTCGATTGTATGAGGTTTGCAATGCCGTCAGGAAGTGAAGAACCGCAAAGGGACCCGGAGCTTAAGCGTAAAGCCTGGCTAGCGGTATTTCTGGGCTCGGCGCTGTTCTGGGTGGTAGTTGCTCTCCTTATCTGGAATTTTTGGGGTTAATATGGCTGCTGAGGGTCGTTTTGAAACCGCTAAGCCTGTGTGTCAGCATCGTGACACGCCGCGCAAAGTTCATGACCACACAAGCGCAACCGTGCCTGCTTCATGGAAGCTGTCGCCCCAGCAAAAAGCTTTTATTGATGCGTTCGCAGAAGACGAACCCAAAAAACAATAATTCTCATTTTTAGAGCTCCGCGTAATTATTCTTATTACCCGCTGCGCTTTTGTACTCATTAAGAAATACATACCGGCAATATAGAACGCAGTAAATCTGTGCCTTACGAATAAATATATCCCTGGTGTCGCCATGATGAATAATATGCGTAGTGTCAAATACTGGTCCTGGATGGGTGCTTTCTCGCTGTCTGTCCTCTTCTGGTGCCAGTTAATCTGGATGACTATCAACTGATTGCAAAACCCCGCCCCGAGCGGGGTTTTTTATTGGGCTGTGTTTAACGCCATTGCGGATTTATCAATTCGGGTTGTTATCAAAACGTTACGGCATCTTTGTGTTATCTTTAATTACAGCCCTGATAAAGGTCAGGGTATCGCAACCCCTGTAATTAAGGAGGAGCTTATGTCGTTAACCCTACGCGAAGCCAGTAAGGACACACTGCAGGCTGAGAACAAAACCTACTATTACTACAGCCTGCCGCTGGCCGCTAAGGAGCTTGGGGATCTTGCGCGCTTACCCAAGTCGCTAAAAGTCCTGCTGGAGAACCTGCTGCGCTGGCAGGACGAAACGTCCGTAACCCGCGAGGATATCCAGGCCCTGGCAGACTGGTTGAAATCCGGCCATGCCGACAGAGAGATCGCCTATCGTCCTGCGAGGGTGTTAATGCAGGACTTTACCGGCGTGCCGGCGGTCGTTGATCTGGCGGCCATGCGCGAAGCGGTAAAACGCCTCGGCGGCGACACCGCCAAAGTCAATCCTCTTTCCCCCGTCGATCTCGTTATTGACCACTCCGTAACCGTTGACCACTTCGGCGATGACGACGCCTTCGAAGAGAACGTGCGTCTGGAGATGGAGCGCAACCACGAGCGCTATCAGTTCCTGAAATGGGGCCAGCAGGCCTTCAGCCGCTTCAGCGTGGTACCGCCGGGTACCGGCATCTGCCATCAGGTGAACCTTGAGTACCTGGGGAAAGCGGTCTGGAGCGAGCTTCAGGATAAAGAGTGGATTGCCTACCCGGATACGCTGGTGGGCACCGACTCCCACACCACCATGATTAACGGTCTTGGGGTGCTGGGATGGGGCGTAGGCGGGATCGAAGCCGAAGCCGCGATGCTCGGCCAGCCGGTCTCTATGCTTATTCCGGACGTGGTCGGCTTCAAGCTCACCGGCAGGCTGCGCGAGGGGATCACCGCCACCGACCTGGTGCTCACCGTCACCCAGATGCTGCGTAAGCATGGGGTGGTAGGTAAATTTGTCGAATTCTATGGCGATGGCCTGGACACCCTGCCGCTGGCGGATCGGGCAACCATCGCCAATATGGCACCGGAGTATGGCGCCACCTGCGGCTTCTTCCCCATTGACGGCGTGACCCTGGAATATATGCGCCTGAGCGGACGCAGCGATGAGCAGGTCGCGCTGGTTGAGGCCTACGCCAAAGCGCAGGGCATGTGGCGTAACCCGGGCGACGAGCCTGTTTTCACCAGCACCCTGGCGCTGGACATGGGCAGCGTGGAGGCAAGCGTGGCCGGGCCGAAACGCCCGCAGGATCGCGTGGCCTTGCCCGACGTACCCAAAGCTTTCGCTGCCAGCACCGAGCTGGAGGTGAACACCGCCCAGAAAGACCGTCGTCCGGTAGATTACGTGATGAACGGCCACCCTTATCAGCTGCCCGACGGGGCCGTGGTTATTGCCGCTATTACCTCCTGCACCAACACCTCTAACCCAAGCGTGCTGATGGCGGCAGGGCTGCTGGCGAAGAAAGCGGTGACCCTGGGGCTGAAGCGTCAGCCCTGGGTGAAGGCCTCGCTGGCGCCGGGCTCGAAGGTGGTATCCGATTATCTGGCGCAGGCCAGGCTGACCCCATACCTCGATGAGCTGGGCTTTAACCTGGTGGGCTACGGGTGCACCACCTGTATCGGCAACTCCGGCCCGCTGCCGGACCCCATCGAGCAGGCCATTAAGCAGGGCGATCTTACCGTCGGTGCGGTGCTTTCGGGCAACCGCAACTTTGAAGGCCGCATTCATCCGCTGGTGAAAACCAACTGGCTGGCTTCGCCGCCGCTGGTTGTGGCTTACGCGCTGGCGGGCAACATGAACATTAACCTGGCCACCGATCCGCTGGGGCACGATCGTAAAGGCGAGCCGGTCTATCTGAAAGATATCTGGCCGTCGGCCCAGGAAATTGCCCGCGCCGTCGAGCAGGTCTCCACCGACATGTTCCGCAAAGAGTATGCGGAAGTCTTTGAAGGCACCGATGAGTGGAAATCCATCGAGGTGGCGCGCTCGGATACCTACGGCTGGCAGAACGACTCCACCTATATTCGCCTGTCGCCGTTCTTTGATGAGATGCTGGCCGAGCCCGCACCGCTGAAAGATATTGCAGGCGCGCGTATTCTCGCCATGCTGGGGGATTCGGTAACCACCGACCACATCTCACCCGCCGGCAGCATCAAGGCCGACAGCCCGGCCGGGCGCTATCTGCAAAGCCGCGGCGTGGAGCGGCGCGATTTCAACTCTTACGGCTCGCGCCGCGGCAACCATGAGGTGATGATGCGCGGCACCTTCGCCAACATCCGTATCCGTAACGAGATGGTGCCTGGTGTGGAAGGGGGCATGACCCGTCATCTTCCGGGGAGCGAGGTGGTGTCGATTTATGATGCGGCCATGAGCTACCAGAAAGAGGGCACGCCGCTGGCGGTGATTGCCGGTAAAGAGTATGGCTCAGGCTCCAGCCGCGACTGGGCGGCAAAAGGACCGCGCCTGCTCGGTATCCGGGTTGTTATCGCCGAATCTTTCGAACGTATCCACCGTTCAAACCTGATCGGGATGGGGATCCTGCCGCTGGAGTTCCCGCAGGGCGTCACGCGTAAAACGCTGGGCCTGACCGGGGAAGAGAAGATTGATATCAGCGATTTGCAGAACCTGCAGCCTGGGGCGACCGTGCCGGTTCGCTTAACCCGCGCAGACGGTACGCAGGAAGTGGTAAATTGCCGCTGCCGTATTGATACTGCCACCGAGCTGACTTATTACCAGAACGACGGCATTTTGCACTACGTTATTCGTAATATGCTGAACTGAGGGTAAATTGCCCGGCACAGGCTGCCGGGCAATATTTTGTTAGTCGCCGAGCAGATGGCCCATTTTGGCGGCTTTGGTATCCAGATAGTGTTCGTTTTTCGGGTTACGTCCGACGATAAGCGGGACGCGCTCCACGATATTAATTCCGGCTTCGGTCAGGATCTCGACTTTACGCGGGTTGTTGGTCAGAAGACGTACTTCATCCACGCCCAGCAGCTTGAACATATCTGCGCACAGCGTGAAATCACGTTCGTCTGCGGCAAAGCCAAGGTGATGGTTGGCTTCAACGGTGTCATAACCCTGGTCCTGCAGCGCATAGGCGCGGATTTTATTCAGTAGCCCAATGTTACGGCCTTCCTGACGATGGTAAAGAAGAATACCGCGCCCCTCTTCAGCAATATGCGACAGGGCGGCTTCAAGCTGGAAACCGCAATCACAGCGCAGGCTGAATAAGGCATCGCCCGTCAGACATTCAGAGTGCACGCGCGCCAGAACCGGCGTCTGTCCGGAGATATCTCCGTAAACTAACGCGACGTGATCCTGCCCGGTTGCCAGTTCTTCGAAACCCACCATCAGGAAATCGCCCCATGGGGTTGGCAGTTTGGCTTCTGCCACACGTTTAAGCTGCATGTGATTCTCCAGAAATGCGCCTGTTCGGCTCTCTTTATCGCGCTATTTTGCCACAAGCTTCACATGTTCACCTAATGGTGCCCGGCTATACGAACGTTAAACGCACAATCCGACATTTTTACGCAAGTGAATTTTTTCAGTTATGATTGTTGGGCTTATCGAAAAAGGAGTCGACATGCTTTCAATCGCTCGCCGTACGGCGGCAGGAGCAGGGATATTGCTGATTATGCCTGCTGTGGTCTGGATTTCAGGCTGGCAGTGGCAGCCGGGTGCCGATACCCTGTGGCTGAAAATTCTGTTCTGGATGACCGAAACCGTTACCCGCCCCTGGGGAATTATCACCCACGCCGTGCTCTGCCTCTGGTTTTTATGGTGCCTGCGTTTCCGCCTTCGCGCGGCGATTATGCTTTTTGCCATCCTGGCCGGCGCTATTGCCGTGGGCCAGGGGATCAAAAGCCTGGTAAAAGGGCATGCGCAGGAGCCCCGCCCGTATGTCATCTGGCTGGAAAAAACCCACCATGTTCCGGTCAGCGACTTCTACAATTTAAAGCGTAAGGCGCGCGGCGAGCTGGTGAAAGAGCAGCTTGCGGAACAAAAGGATATTCCAGCCTTTTTGCGTAAACACTGGCAAAAGGAGACCGGCTTTGCCTTCCCTTCGGGTCATACCATGTTTGCCGCCAGCTGGGCGCTGCTAGGGGTAGGCCTGCTCTGGCCGCGCCGGCGCACAATCACCATTGTGGTGTTGCTGTTCTGGGCTACGGGGGTGATGGGGAGTCGTCTGCTGTTAGGGATGCACTGGCCGGTCGATTTGATCGTCGCCACGCTCATCTCCTGGCTGCTGGTGACGCTGGCCACCTGGCTTGCGCAGCGCGTATGCGGTCCGCTAACCCCGCCGCCGGAAGAGAAGCAAGAAATCGCCAGCAGAGAGCAAGAAAGCTGACGGCGGTTGAATTTCTCAAATTAAGCCGCAGATCTCTTACTGGCGCGCGACTTTTTCCGTTTCGCGCCAGCCCTTAAAATGTTAGGTTATAAGGCTAATTGCGGTATGTTGAACACACTTTATTCGCTCACACCACATAACGGGAAGTAATGTGAAATATTTACTCATTTTCTTACTGGTATTAGCGATTTTTGTCATTTCCGTCACGCTGGGTGCCCAAAACGATCAACAAGTCACCTTTAATTATCTGCTGGCGCAGGGCGAATATCGTATCTCCAGCCTGCTCGCGATCTTATTTGCGGCAGGATTTGTTATCGGCTGGCTAATTTGCGGCCTGTTCTGGCTTAAAGTTCGGGTATCGCTGGCCCGTGCTGAACGTAAAATTAAACGTCTTGAATATCAGATCGCGCCCACGGCCGAGGTTCCGGTAAATTCAGGTGTGCCGGTCGCGAAGGAATAATCGAAGATGCTGGAGTTGTTGTTTCTGCTTTTGCCTGTCGCCGCAGCCTATGGCTGGTATATGGGCCGCAGAAGTGCGCAACAAACAAAACAGGATGAAGCTAACCGCCTGTCGCGTGACTACGTGGCCGGGGTTAACTTCCTGCTGAGTAACCAACAGGACAAAGCGGTCGATCTGTTCCTCGAGATGTTAAAAGAGGACACCGGCACCGTTGAGGCGCACCTCACCCTGGGGAACCTGTTCCGCTCACGCGGCGAGGTCGATCGCGCCATCCGTATCCACCAGACCTTAATGGAAAGCGCGTCCTTAACCTACGATCAGCGCCTGCTGGCCGTGCAGCAGCTGGGCCGCGACTATATGGCCGCCGGGCTGTACGATCGCGCAGAAGACATGTTCAGCCAGCTGGTGGACGAAACCGATTTTCGCATCAGCGCCCTGCAGCAGCTGTTACAGATCTATCAGGCCACCAGCGACTGGCAAAAAGCCATCGAGGTGGCGGAGCGCCTGGTCAAACTGGGCAAAGACAAGCAGCGCGGCGAAATTGCCCACTTCTACTGCGAGCTGGCGCTACAGCAGATGGGCAACGATGATATGGATCGGGCCATGGCGCTGCTGAAAAAGGGCGCCGCGGCAGATCGTAACAGCGCGCGTATCTCCATAATGATGGGCCGCGTCTTTATGGCGGAAGGGGATTACCCGAAGGCGATTGAGAGCCTGCTGCGGGTTATCGAGCAGGATAAAGAGCTGGTCGGTGAAACCCTCGAAATGCTGCAGACCTGCTATCTGCAGCTGGGTAAACCCGAGGAGTGGGTCGCTTTCCTGCGCCGCTGCGTGGAAGAGAACACCGGCGCCCAGGCCGAGCTGATGCTCGCCGACGTCATTGAGCAGCACGAGGGCAGCGACACCGCCCAGACCTATATCAACCGCCAGCTCCAGCGCCACCCGACGATGCGCGTCTTCCATAAGCTGATGGATTACCACCTTCACGACGCGGAAGAGGGGCGCGCTAAAGAGAGCCTGATGGTCCTGCGGGATATGGTTGGCGAGCAGGTACGCAGCAAACCGCGCTACCGCTGTCAGAAGTGCGGCTTTACGGCCTATACGCTTTACTGGCACTGTCCGTCCTGTCGCGCCTGGAGCACCATTAAGCCAATTCGCGGGCTGGATGGGCAGTAATTTTTAAAAAACCTTACTTTAGTTACAACATACTATTTAATAGCGTTGTGCATCAGGTGCGGCCTGCCGCCTGGCAGGAAAAAATGGAACCTGTTATTTTTTAACGGTCGCAGGTAGAATGCACGCCGTTTATCCATCCCGCGCCGGTGCGGCGCCCATCGACGAGAAGGCCCGGTCATGACGTCTGTAGCTTCATCCTCATCCCGCGTAGTTACCTCATCCCCTGTTGTTGTCGCCCTTGATTACAACAACCGTGATAACGCTCTGGCTTTCGTCGATCGTATCGACCCGCGCGATTGCCGCCTGAAGGTCGGCAAAGAGATGTTTACCCTTTTCGGGCCGCAAATCGTCCGCGACCTGCAGCAGCGTGGGTTTGACGTTTTTCTCGATCTGAAATTCCACGATATTCCTAATACTACCGCCCATGCGGTCGCCGCCGCCGCCGAGCTCGGGGTGTGGATGGTGAACGTGCACGCGTCCGGCGGGGCTCGGATGATGACCGCCGCGCGCGAAGCGCTGCTGCCGTTCGGCAACGACGCGCCGCTGCTGATTGCCGTCACCGTGTTGACCAGCATGGAGGCCAGCGATCTGCATGATCTGGGCGTGACTCTGTCGCCGGCGGAGCATGCTGAACGTCTGGCGCGTCTCACCCACGATTGCGGTCTGGACGGGGTGGTCTGCTCCGCGCAGGAAGCGGTGCGCTTTAAGCAGGCCCTGGGCCATGAGTTTAAGTTGGTCACCCCGGGTATTCGCCCGGTGGGCAGCGAGGCGGGCGATCAGCGCCGTATCATGACGCCGGAGCAGGCGCTGGCGGCAGGCGTCGACTACATGGTTATTGGCCGCCCAGTTACCCAGTCCGCCGATCCGGCGCAAACCCTTAAGTCTATTAACGCATCGCTGAATAAGGGGGCGTAATGCGCGATAACAACAGCCGTCTGGTCTACTCCACCGAGAGCGGACGTATCGATGAACCTAAAGCGGTGGCTGAGCGTCCGAAGGGCGACGGCGTGGTGCGTATCCAGCGTCAGACCAGCGGGCGAAAAGGGAAAGGGGTCTGTTTAATCACCGGTATTGATGCTGACGATGCCACCCTGGCGCAATTAGCCGCCGAGCTAAAGAAAAAATGCGGCTGCGGTGGGGCGGTGAAAGAGGGCGTAATTGAAATTCAGGGCGATAAACGCGACCTGATTAAAACATTACTCGAAGCCAAAGGCATGAAAGTTAAACTGGCGGGCGGTTAAAAAGATAAGCCACGGCAATTGCCGTGGCTTTTAATTAATTGGGTAATACTGTTAACGATGATTAATCGACCTGATGGCCGATAATACCACCTACTGCGGCGCCACCTAAGGTCCCCAGGGTGCTACCATCTGTTAAGACTGAACCACCGATAGCACCAGCGCCTGCGCCAATTGCGGTATTACGATCGCGTTTGGACCAGTTTGAACATGCACTAAGAGACATTGCCAGAGTTACGGCCACAACGGCGGCGGTTAATTTTTTGCTGGTAATTAAAGACATATATATTCTCCTGAATTATTGATCCATGGAACTCAGTTCATTCAAAGTATAGTTCATTGAAATACTTTGACGCAGTTCTCCACGAAACCTTGTCGCGCAGGCTTAACGCAATCACGCAAGTGATAGTTACTTCCTGTTATATCGCTAACAATAATTTTACGTCTTTATCATTGTTGATACAGGTAAATAGTCTTAAAGCCGGGATAGGAAAAATCTCAGACAGCGGGTCGAAAAGAAAGGCCCGTTTGCACGGGCTTTTGGGGCGGGAATTAGACAGGTTTTTTGACAATATCTACCACCAGTCCGTCGTTTTCCAGTCTTTGCTGGTGCTCAGGCTTCAGGCCATTATCGGTGATCAGGCGACTAAAACGCGAAACGGGCCCCATGGTATAAGGGTGAACGGCGCCAAATTTACTGCTGTCGGTTAATACCACGGCTTCGCACTCTTTCTGCAGCACCGCGTTGACCACGTCCGAGCGCATCATATCCCGGCCGGTAAAGCCGGTATCGGGCTGCCAGCCGTCAATACCGATAAAGGCTTTACTGAAGTGCACCTGCTGCACGTACTGGCGCGTTAGCGGGCCGACCATACTCTCGCTTTTTTTCTGATAAATGCCGCCGAGTAAAATCACTTCACAGCGCGTCTCTTTTAACAGATGGGCGATATAGCTGCTGACGGTGACGATAGTGACCTCTTTCTGCTCCGCCAGCGTACGGGCAAGCAGGGCATTGCTACTGCCGTTCTCAATAAAGACCGTTTCGCCATTATTGACCAGCGAGGCGGCAAACTGGGCCAGCTCGCGCTTCAGGGGATAGTTGTTCATCATGCGCGTTTCCACGTCTTCGCTGTCCAGCGGAACAGCGTAGCCATGGGCGCGGCGCAGATAACTCATTCTTTCGAGCAGATTAAGATCCTGGCGAATGGTCACTTCAGAGACGCCGGTCGTTTTAGCCAGCTCAACAACGCTGACGCGCCCCTTATCGATCACCATCTGAAGAATAGTTTGTTGTCGGGAATTCATAGCATCCATATCAAAACGGCAAAGGCCGTTGGTTGAAAACTGAGATAAACCGGCGCGGGCGGTATATAAAAAAAATGAACCTTAAACTTCCCACGGCGCTTTAGGTTGTGCGGAATCGGACGAGCTATCGCCCCCCGCCTGGTTCAGTAATTCTGCTTTTAAAATCTCGAGATTACGAATAGCGGAGTGATAATCGCCGGCAACCAGGATATCCAGCACGGTCTCAATTCGTTGTGCTACCAGCAGTGCGTTGATATCAGACATAATCCCACCGTTAAATGAAAAGTTAATGATTTCAATGATGCAAAAAAAGGGAGCAAAAGAGAAGGAGAAAAACCGTTCTGCGTAAATCATATAAATGATAATGATATTTTTAGCCCTTAACATTATCCGGGCTTGGGTGGTGGATTAGTCTAAATCTGCGCGCAATGCGCTTTTTTCTAAGAGGAAATAGACTATGACCATTAATAATCAGCCTACCTGTAAACTCTTCACCGATTCTGAACGTTTCACCCAGCTGGCGGCGTATTACGAAGAGGAGAGACGCACCCTCTGGATGATGCTGCGCGCGCAACCCCGACCCTGTTTTAATCACGCGTTGATTGAGGAGATCATGAATCTCTCCTGGCTGGTGCGACAGTCGGGCTTTACCGTAGACTTCTGGGTAACGGGATCGCTGGTGCCGGAGATGTATAACGCCGGCGGCGATCTGGGCTTCTTCGTGGAGTGTATTCAGAACGGACGGCGAGAAGCGCTGCGCGCCTACGCCCGCGCCTGCATTGACTGCGTTCATGCCGCCTCCCGCGGGTTTGATACCGGCGCCATTACGCTGTCAATGGTAGAGGGGAGTGCGCTTGGAGGCGGCTTTGAGGCCGCGCTGGCGCACCACTTTTTACTGGCGCAGCGGGACGCGCGCTTAGGTTTTCCGGAAATAGCCTTCAATCTCTTTCCGGGAATGGGGGGCTATTCGCTGGTATCGCGCCGCTCGGGCATGAAGCTGGCGGAAGAGCTTATCTATAAGGGGGAGTCGCATACGGCAGAGTGGTATGAGCAGCGGGGGCTGGTGGATGTGCTGTTTGAGCCGGGGCAGGGGTATATTGCCACCCGCACCTTTATCGACACCCTCCAGCCTAAAATGAACGGCGTGCGGGCGATGCTCCGCGCCCGGCAGCGCGTGCTGCAGCTGCCGCGAAGCGAGCTGATGGATATCACCGAAGACTGGGTAGATGCCGCGTTCTGCCTGCAGCCGAAGGATATTGCCTATATGGAGAGGCTGGTGCAGCTGCAAAACCGCCATACCGCCTCCGGATTACGTAAAGCCAGCTAGCGGCTATTACGTGACTGATACCGTTTGAACCAACGCTCGAAGGCGGCGGCGGGCATAGGTTTAGCAAACAGAAATCCCTGCCGTTCATTGACGCCGTTCTTGGTCAGAAAGGCGTCTTCTTTCGCGCTCTCGACCCCTTCTGCAATCACCTGCAGATTGAGCGCCTGCGCCACCGCCACTATGGCGCGCACCAGCGACTGTGAGACCGACTGCTTATGAATATCCCTGACAAAGGCCTGATCGAGCTTAATGGCGTCGATCGGAAAGCGCGCCAGCTGGCTCAGGGAGGAGTAGCCGGTGCCAAAATCATCCAGATGAATCTGGGAGCCAAGCTGGCTGAACTGTTGGATCACCGACAGGGCCAGCTCTTCGTTCTCAATCAGACAGCTTTCGGTCAGCTCAACGTCAATGGGGCAGTATTCAAAATTGAGGTCTTTCAGGGCCTGTTTCAGGTCGCTGAAAATGGTTTGATCCGCCAGCTGGCGCGCCGAAACGTTCACCGCCACCCGCAGGTTAATCCCCTTATCGCGCCATTTCGCCACCTGGCGCACCACGTCAAGCATTACCCAGCGGCCGAGCGGCACGATCAGGCCCGACTCTTCGGCGTAGGAGATGAACTCCAGCGGCGGGATCAGGCCGCGTTCCGGCGATTGCCAGCGCACCAGCGCCTCGAGGCTGCGCACCTCCCCGCGCCAGGTGATTTTGGGCTGGTAGTGAATCAGCAGCTGGTCGTTATCCAGCGCTTTGCGCAGGTTGGTATCCAGCCACAGATATTCGAATACCCGCTGGTTCATCTCCGGCGAAAAGACGCAGAATTTCCCGCGCCCGCCCTCTTTAGCAGTATACATGGCGGTATCGGCGTTGCGGATCACGCTTTCACGGTCGGTGCCGTGCTGGGGCACGAGGGAAATACCCAGCGAGCAGCCGGAGTAAACTTCGATTAAGCCGATACGGAAAGGCTGGCGCAGGCGGGTCAGAATACGGGAGGCCATCGCCTCCAGCGAGCTCTGGGAGGTATTGGTCGCCAGTACGATAAATTCGTCGCCACCGAGCCGGGCAAGCACCTGGCCCTCTTCCAGGCAGCTTAAAATCGCCAGCGCCACCGCCTGCAGCAGCTGATCGCCAAACATATGCCCGTAGGCATCGTTGACCTTTTTAAAGTTGTCCAGGTCGAGATAGACCACGCCGACCTGGCTATCGCCGCGCGCGGCGATAGCATCGCTGATCATGTCATGGATGGCGTTACGGTTAGGCAGGCCGGTGATGGTATCGGTATTGGCCAGCACGCGCAGCCGCTCCTGGGCCCGGCGCTCCTCGGTAATATCCGTCCCGGAACAGATTAGAAAAATTTCATTTTTGCCGCTGCCGCTATGGACGAATTTATTGCGGAACAGGAAAAGGCGCTGGCCCTTGCGGGTTTTGATCCAGCGTTCCACTTCATAGGAGCTGCCGTTACGAAAAAAACCGCTGATATTGCGTTTCGAGGCGGCGGCCTCGCTGCGGCTCATAAACAGCCTGAAGACGTTCTGGCCAATGACCTCCTGCTCCTTCATGCCGGTGTACTCTTCGCTCAGGCGATTGAAGCGCTGGATGTTGCCGTGACGGTCGAGGATCACGATAACCGAGTTCGCTTCCGATACCACCTGCTCGGCAAAAGAGAGCCCCTGGGCCAGATCGCGGGCCACGGAAGGGGTGTCGTTCCAGGCGGAGGCCGTGCCGGCCCACTCCTTTTTACTGATTTTACGGCCAACCAGATGTACCGGCACTTCTGTGCCATACAGGGAGAGGGTCATAGTGATGCTCGACGTGATAACCGTCATGCCACGAATGTTATCTGCCTGTTCGCCGGTGAGCGCCACCACCTGGGTGGTATCGGCGCTTTCGCTGGCAGCCAGATGGAGCGCATTGCTGTCCGCTGTCAGGCGCCACCAGGGACTGTGTGTACCCATGTAACGAAACAGCGAGTTATGCTCCAGATCGTCAGTCATGCTCTCTCCCAGACCCGCTTAATAGCGCTTACGGTGCGCATTTCCAGTCGGTCACGCCGTGAAGTAACAGGGGTGCTACCGAAGTGAACTTATTGTTTTTTCCCTGTTTTCTTATAGTAGAACGAGATGTGGTGAAATGGATACGGGTGAATGAAAATTCAGCATCACCAAGGTACGCCATACTTAAAGACTATAGATAATTGTTATCGTTTTTGTGTTTTTGTGCGGGAAAATATCAAGGAAAAGTGATGGGTACGAGGTTACGGCGGGAATAAAAAAGTCGGCGCTCTCTTAACGAAAGACGCCGACCTGTTTTCGGTCCGTCAGGCAGCTGGACGGGCGATAATGCTGCGGGTTTCCATGCGCACTTCGGCAATGGTCACGTCGATCACTTCGGTGACTTTATAAACCGTCTCACCTTTGATCTGCACGGTGCCATTTTCCTGGCTGCAGATCAGCTCATCGCGGACCGCATGCAGGAACGGGGCCGGAATAAAGGCTACCGCGCCGTTGTCCACCAGGCGCACGCGCATGCCGCCACGGCTGACGTCGATGATTTCCGCCGCGAAGCGGGTATCGGTGCCGGCTTTATTCTGCAGGAAACGGGCATACAGCCAGTCGCCCACGTCGCGCTCCGCCATGCGGTTCAGACGACGGCGCTCCGCCATCTGGACGGTAACGTCATCCTGCGGACGGGCAATGGTTTCGCCTTTCACAATCGCTTTTAGCAGACGGTGGTTCACCATGTCGCCATATTTACGGATCGGCGAGGTCCAGGTGGCATAGGCTTCGAGGCCCAGACCAAAGTGCGGACCCGGCTCGGTGGAGATCTCGGCGAAAGACTGGAAGCGGCGAATACGACTGTCGAGGAAGCCGGTCGGCTGGGCATCCAGCTCACGACGCAGCTTGCAGAAGCCTTCGAGGGTCAGAACCTCCTGCGGATCCACATGCACATCGTGGGTCTTCAGCAGGGCGGCCAGCGCTTCGGTGTTTGCCGGATCGAAACCGGTGTGCACGTTGTAGATGCCGAAACCGAGCTTATCGCGCAGCACGCGGGCGGCGCAGATGTTGGCCGCAATCATCGACTCTTCAACGATGCGGTTGGCAATGCGGCGCGGCTCCGCCACGATGTCCAGCACTTCGCCTTTCTCACCGAGGATAAAGCGGTAGTCCGGACGGTCTTTGAACACCAGCGCGTGGGTTTGACGCCACTCGCTGCGGCTCAGGCAGACGCGGTGCAGCAGGCGGATCTGCCCGGCAATGGCGTCGTTCTCCGGCTGCCAGCTGCCGCGGTTTTCCAGCCAGTCCGAGACCTCGTCGTACACCAGTTTGGCTTTGGATTCGATGGTGGCGGCGAAGAATTCAATATTCTCTTCGATGGTGCCATCGGCGGCGATGGTCATGCGGCAGGCCAGCGCCGGGCGCACTTCGTTAGCGCGCAGGGAGCAGAGGTCGTCGGAGAGCTCGCGCGGCAGCATCGGAATGTTAAAGCCCGGCAGATAGTTGGTGAAGGCGCGTACTTTCGCCGATGCATCCAGCTTGCTGCCTTCGGCGATCCACGCGGTAGGATCGGCGATGGCCACGGTTAACTGCAGTTTACCGTCTGCCAGCTCTTCAACGTACAGCGCATCGTCCATATCTTCGGTGCTGGCGCTGTCGATGGTCACGAAGTTAAGCGCGGTCAGATCCTGACGCACCAGGCCTTCGTCCAGCATTTCGGTCGCGACGCCGTTCGGCGCCTCTTTTTCCAGATTATGGCGTGCCAGGGTAACCCACCATGGCACAAAGTGGTCGTCGCCGAAGGTGATGAACTGGGTCAGTTCAGCGTAGAAGCTGCGGTCGCCTTTTAAAGGGTGACGGCGCATCTCGGCAACGGCCCAGTCGCCCTCTTTGAAATCATGCTCAACGCCGCGCGCGGGGCGGCACTGAATGGCATCTTTCAGCAGGGGATGATCCGGAACGATGGAGAGACGGTCATCTTTTTTCTGTACCTTGCCCACGAAACGAGTCAGGAATGGCTCGATTAACTCTTCCGGCTCGGCGGACTCGCGGTCTTTTTCGGTGTGGATCACCGCCACGATACGGTCGCCGTGCATCACTTTCTTCATCTGCGGAGGCGGGATGAAGTAGCTTTTCTGCGCATCGACTTCGAGGAAGCCAAAGCCTTTTTCCGTGGCTTTTACAACCCCTTCAGTGCGGGGCGTCTGAGAATGAAGCTGCTGTTTAAGCTGCGCAAGCAGCGGGTTATCCTGAAACATAGTGTCTATTTTCGTAGCCAATGAGCGGCTGACAGTTTTACGCGAATCTTATCCCCACAGCAAGCGCTCTTTAGGTCATCTGTAGGGTTATTAGGGCTTGCGCAGGGCGATTTTCAGCCGGGCAAGCCAGCCAGAAAATGCGCTCCACGCCAGCAGGTTAATCGCCTGTGCCTGGGTTGCGCCGGCCTCCGTAAGGGGAGTGAACTGCGCGGCGCTGAACCTGTCGGGGGAGCGGGCAAGCAGATCCACCGCCGCGGCGGCCGCCGGGCTGGTCCGGAGCGCCGGCTCGCTGCCTGCTATGCCGCTGGTGAAGATTTCGCCGGTCAGATCCAGCAGCTGGGCCTCATGGCACAGCACCGGCGCCAGCGCCCCCAGAGCGTGCCAGCGGGCAAGGCTCTCCAGCTGCCTGGCGCTGGCGTTGGGCAGCTCAACGCCGGGCAGAATGGAGTGCCAGCCGGCGAGATCGATCTCCTCCGCCAGGGCGTGCGGCTGAATATGGTGGCCCGGCAGCCAGCGCACCGGGAGGCCGGACAGGGCCTGCAGCGCCGCCACCATCCGCGCCTGGAAGCCAACGAAGCCGATAATCTGGTTGATCACCACCTGGTCATAGACGGTCAGCCCCACCTCATCCAGCTGCTGCTGGGCTTTGGCGTCAATAACGTCCGGCGAGCTGGCAAGCTGGCGGGCGTACTGGGTGATCTCTGCCAGACGGCGGTTACTTTCGCGGGAGGAGTCGGGGCCGGGGAGCGGGGCGAGAAGGGCGGCGTAGTGGTTACAAAGCCGCTGCACGCCGCAGGCCTGGGCCACCGTCAGGGCCGTGCTTAATCTGTCGTAGGCGCTCAGGGTGCGCAGACGTGAGACCTGGACCCGCAGCGGGAAGAGCAGGCTACAGAGCGCTCTGGCGGGGGTCAGCCAGCGCTCGTGGGCGTCAAGAACGGCGTCGGGCAGGGCTAAATCGAGCAAAAAACGGTCGTCGACGTAGGCGGCTTCAGGCACTAAGGGCAGAACATCTGCCGGGCAGTGGTTGGACTGGGTCTCATGATACCAGTGGCCTTTGCCAGAAAGACGGCGTTGTTCCATGGGCGTTCCTTGATCTCAAAATGGCGATCAATATCCTGGCGTAACCCATACGGAGGGAAAAATATTGTTAGGTGATAACAAATAGCAGAACGGAATATAGAGGCGGGAAGGGCAGTAAAAACCCGGCAGCGGGCGCCGCCGGGTAAAGGTACTTTTATTTGATTTCCAGCTCGTTCATCGCCGCGATGTTGAAACCGCCGTCAACGTGAACCACTTCACCGGAGATACCGGCAGAGAGATCGGAGCAGAGGAATGCCGCAGAGTTACCCACGTCTTCGATGGTCACGGTACGACGGATCGGGGTTACCGCTTCGCAGTGTGCCAGCATTTTACGGAAGTCTTTGATACCGGATGCCGCCAGGGTGCGGATTGGGCCAGCAGAGATACCATTAACGCGCACGCCTTCCGGACCCATTGCGTTTGCCATATAGCGCACGTTAGCTTCCAGGGAGGCTTTCGCCAGGCCCATCACGTTGTAGTTCGGGATAGCGCGCTCAGCACCCAGGTAAGAGAGGGTCAGCAGGGCAGAGCCCGGATTCAGCATTTCGCGGCAGGCTTTAGCCATGGCGACGAAGCTGTAGGAACTGATGTCGTGAGCGATTTTGAAGCCTTCACGGGTTACCGCGTTCACATAGTCACCGTCCAGCTGGTCGCCCGGAGCAAAACCGATGGAGTGAACGAAACCGTCGAATTTCGGCCACGCTTTTGCCAGCTCGGCGAACATGCCGTCAATGCTTTCGTCCTGAGCAACGTCACATTCCAGAACGATGCTGGAACCCAGCTGCGCGGCAAACTCTTCCACACGGCCTTTCAGCTTTTCGTTCTGATAGGTGAACGCCAGCTCAGCGCCTTCACGGTGCATAGCCTGTGCGATGCCGTATGCGATGGACAGTTTGCTGGCAACGCCAGTCACCAGAATGCGCTTACCGGAAAGAAAACCCATAGCTCTAATCCTTATATTCATTGTTGTGGCGGTCGTCATCTTGGCGGACGACCGTCGTTAAAACGCGGCGATAATAGCATGTGTCGCGTGCATAGTTAATCCGACCACTCATCAGAGGGTGGGTCACCTGTCTTTTCGCCACGCATCGGCGGTTAAGGCTTCGCCAAAATGCCCGGCAATTAAGCGTTTCGTCAGGTCGTGAAGCGGGGAGGCCAGCACCGAGGCGGTGCTGCCGCGCTCCACCACGTTGCCTTCGTGCATCACCAGCACCTGATCGCTAATGTGCTTCATCATGCCCAGATGCTGGGTCACATAAATATAGGCGATCCCCTGTTTCTCCTGTAACTCCAGCATCAGGTTAATCAGCTGGGATCGCATCGACATATCCAGCGAGGCCAGGGCCTCGTCGGCGATAATCACCTTCGGCCGCAGGATCAGCGCCCGCGCCAGGCCCAGACGCTGTTTCTGTCCGGGCGCCAGCATGTGCGGATAGTAGCTGACGTGATCCGGCAGCAGCCCGACCATGCGCAGGGTGTCGAGGATCTGCTTGCGCCGGGCGTCGAAGTCCAGATCGGTATTCAGGCGCAGGGGGAAATCGAGGATCTGCGAGATGCGCTGACGCGGGTTCAGCGACGTAGAAGGATCCTGGAAAATCATGCGAATGCGCTGGCTGCGAAACGAGTAATCGCCAAACTTCAGCAGATGGTCGTCAATCAGCACCTCGCCGTCGGTGGGTTCAATCATCCCGGCCAGCATTTTCGCCAGCGTCGATTTCCCCGAACCGTTCTCGCCGATAATCGCCAGGGTTTGTCTCTCGCGCAGGGTAAAGCTCAGCGGCTTGACGGCCTCGACGTTCTGGCGATGGAACAGCCCGGTGCGATAGCGGAAGGTTTTACTCAGGTTGCGCACTTCCAGCAGCGTTTCGACCATGTCACTCTTTCTCCATGTTCAGCGGGAAATGGCAGGCAAAAAGATGGTTCTTGCCACCCGCAAGCCGCGGGGTCTCAATACATTTGCGCTGCGCGTACGGGCAGCGCGGCCCCAGCCGGCAGCCGATCGGCAAATGCTCCAGCAGCGGAATGGCGCCGGGCAGGGTGTTGAGTCGGCTTTTGTGCGGCATCGGGCTGCCAAAGTCGGGGATGGCCCGGATCAGCGCCTGGGTATAAGGGTGGTGCGGGGTGGTAATAAGATCGTCGCTGAACGCCGTTTCGACGGTCTGCCCGCAGTACATGACGTCAATCTTATCCGCCCATTTGCTCAGCATCTGTAGGTCATGGCTGATAAGCAAAATGGTGGTGTTATTGTTCTGGTTCAGGCGCGTCAGCAGGCGGAAAATCTGCGCCTGGGTGGTCGGCTCCATCGCGTTGGTGGGCTCGTCGGCAATCAGCAGACGCGGCTGATTGGCCAGCGCAATGGCGATCATCACTTTCTGGCACTCGCCGTCCGTCAGTTCATACGGGAAGCTGCGCATCGCATCTTTGTGATCTTTAATGCCTACCCGGTGCAGCAGCTCAATGGCGCGGCGCCTGCGCCAGCCGAAGCGCTGCCACCAGCGGCCTTTGTAGGTCCAGCCGGGAATATTTTGCATCAGCTGTTTGCCCACGCGCTCGGAGGGATCGAGACAGGATTGCGGCTCCTGGAAGATCATCGACACGTTATGGCCCATCAGCTTACGTCGCTCCCGCGGGGAGAGGCGCATCAGGTCCATATCGTCGAACCGCATGCGGTCCGCGGTAACGCGCCAGTTGTCTTTGGTCACGCCGCAGATCGCTTTGGCGATCAGGCTCTTGCCCGAGCCGGACTCGCCGACCAGGCCGCGGATCTCCCCTTCGCTGAGGGTAATGCTCACCCGATCGACCGCCTTGACCCAGCCTTCGCTGGTTTTCAGCTCAATCGTCAGGTTGCGGATATCCAGTAACGGCATTATTCCACCCCCGCCACAATCGCGCGGCGTATGCCGTCGCCCAGCAGGTTAATCAGCAGAACGCTCACCATAATGGCGGCGCCCGGCAGCATTACCGTCCAGGGGGCGACGTAAATAAGCTCCAGCGCATCGCCCAGCATCGCGCCCCACTCGGGGGAGGGGAGCTGGGCGCCGAGATCGAGAAAACCGAGCGCCGCGATATCCAGAATCGCCATCGACAGGGCGCGGGTGATCTCGGTGACCATGCCGGAGGCGATGTTTGGCAGCACCGCAAACCATAAAATGTTCATGGTGGTGGCGCCGTCGAGGCGGGCGGCCACCACGTACTCTTTTTCCAGCTCGCTGTGCACCAGGCTATAAACCGAGCGCACCATGCGCGGCAGCAGCGCCAGCCAGACGGCGAACATCGCGTGGCCAAGGTGCGGGCCGGAGAAGGCCACCACGATAATCGCCAGCAGCAGCGAAGGAATAGAGAGCAGGGTATCGAGAATATGATTCATCACCGCGGAGCGCAGGCCGTGGGTGGCCCCGGCGACGATCCCCAGCGCCAGCCCGCACAGGGTGGCGGCGACGGTCACCAGCAGGGCGCCGCCGACGGTAGGAGCCGCACCGCTCAGCAGGCGGCTTAGCAGATCGCGCCCGAGATCGTCGGTGCCGAGGAAAAACGACACTTCGCCATAGCGCGACCAGGACGGGGGCAGCAGCTGATAGCCAAGAAACTGCTGATCGATACCGTAGGGGGCGAACCAGGAGCCAAACAGGACCAGCAGCAGCAGGCCGCCGCAGCCGTACAGGCCAATCATCGCCGTGGTGTCACCGTAGAATTTACGCCACACGGTGCGCAGCGCACCGGGGGTGCGCTTTTCACTGTATACGCTATCGTAAGGCATACCATTCCTTATGTTTCAGAGGGTTAGCCATGGCACCCAGAATATCGGAGATAACGTTAACGATAATCACCAGCGCGCCAATCACCATCACGCCGGCAGAAATCGCGGCATAGTCCTGCTGGCGAATGGCGTTGATCAGCCAGCGCCCGAGCCCAGGCCAGCTAAAGACCATCTCGGTGATCATCGCCAGCGTCAGCATGGTGGAAAACTGCAAGCCCAGGCGCGGGATCACCGGAGGCAGGGCGTTATGCAGCACGTGGCGATGCAGAATAGTAAAGCGCGACATGCCGCGGGTGGCCGCCGCCTTGATGTAGTTCTGATCGAACACCTCGCTGGTGCTGATGCGCATCAGGCGGATCACCTCGGTGGTGGGGGCCACCGCCAGGGTCAGCACCGGCAGCACCATGTGGCGCACGGCGCTGACGATCATCTCATGGCGCCAGACTGAGTCCGACAGCCAGGCGTCGATGATAGCGAAGCCGGTGACCGTTTTCACGGTATAGAGCAGATCGAAGCGGCCGGAGACCGGCAGCCAGCCCAGGGTCAGTGAGAAAAAGAGCGTCAGCAGCAGCGCCAGCCAGAACACCGGGATAGAAAAGCCCAGCAGGGCAAAGGCGCTGATAACTTTATCCTGCCACTTATTGCGGGCGATCCCCGCCAGCATCCCCACCGGGATACCCACCAGCAGGGCAAAGCCGAAGGCCAGAATGCACAGCTCCATGGTGGCCGGGAAGACCTCTTTCAGCTGTTCGGCAATCGGCTGGCCGTTAATGCTGGAGACGCCAAAATCCCAGTGCAGCAGCCCTTCAAACCAGAAGATCCACGCATTCCACAGGGAAGCGCCCTGCAGCGGCGCGTGGGGGGTAAAATAGCTCAGGCTGAAGCCGACAAAGGTCAGTAGGAAGAGGGTGATCAGCAGCAGCAGCAGGCGGCGCAAGGTAAAAATAATCATGGTTTTTTCACCTCTTCTTGTTTCTCACGGAAGACGCCGGCAAAAGAGGCGTTGCCGAACGGGCTCAGCACCAGCCCTTTAATATCATAGCGGTAGGCCTGCAGGCGCAGTGATGAAGCCAGAGGCAGCACCGGCAACTCGCGGGCGAGGATCGTCTGGGCATTGTCATAAGCCTCGATACGCGCCGCCAGCTGCTGGGTAGCAAGGGCTTTTTGCAGCACGCTGTCGAATTCCCGGTTACACCAGTGGGCGTAGTTAGTCTGGGAGTCGATCGCCGCGCAGCTCATCAGCGGGCGGAAGAAGCTGTCCGGATCGTTACTGTCCGTCGCCCAGCCTGCCAGAGTCAGATCGTGATTCATATCCATCAGCCGCGCCTCCTGGAAACGCCCCTCGACCGGCACGATCGTTACCTTCACCCCGACCTGCGCGAGGTCGGCCTGCAGCAGTTCGGCGGTTTTCAACGGGCTCGGGTTCCAGGCCTGGGAGCTGGTCGGCACCCACAGCTGCAGGGTCAGGTTCTCCGCCCCCAGCGCCTTAAGCTGTTCGCGCGCTTTTGCCGGATTGTATTCCGTAATTTTAGCCTCATTGTCGTAAGCCCATGAGGCGCGCGGCAGGATCGAGGCGGCGGTCTCGGCGGTGCCGTAATAAATGGACTGCATCAGGCGCTGGTTATTGATCGCCAGCGCCAGGGCGTGGCGCACCGCCGGATTATTGAGCGGCGGCTTATTGGTGTTAAACGCCAGGTAGGCGATGTTCATCCCCGGACGCAGGGTCAGGCGCAGGCGCGGATCGTCGCGCAAAATAGTTAACTGGCTGGCCGCGGGCCACGCCAGCACGTCGCACTCGCCGGTGAGCAGTTTAGAGAGTCTGCCGGTACCGCCGGAGCCTAAATCGACCACCACCTGCGGCATCCGCGGCGTGCCGCGCCAGTAGTGCTGGTGGCGCTGCAGGCGAATATACTGCCCGGCGCGATACTCCTGCAGCTGGAACGGGCCGGTGCCGACCGGCTGGCGGTCGATCTGCTCCTGTTTCCCCTGAGCGGCAAGCTGGGTGGCATACTCCGAGGACATGACCGAAGCGTAGTGGGTCGCCAGGTGCCAGAGGAAAGAGGCATCCGGCCGCGAGAGGCTAAATTCCACCGTGCGGCTATCCAGCTTGCGGACGTTTTTTACCGTGTCGGCAAACTGCAGGCTGTCGAAATAGGGGAACTCTTCGCCATTAATGTAGTGCCACGGATGCTGGCGGTTAAAAATGCGCTGGAAGGTAAAGACCACGTCGTCCGCGTTCAGCCTGCGGGTAGGCTTGAACCAGGAGGTGGACTGGAAGGTGACATCATCCCGCAGGCGAAAACGGTAGGTGGCGCCGTTATCCAGCACCTCCCAGCTTTCTGCCAGCTCCGGCACCAGCCGGTAGGTATAGGGATCCACGTCCAGCAGGCGGTCGTACAGCTGTGCCGCGAGCGTGTCGACAATCAAACCGCTGCTCGCTTTCTGTGGGTTGAACGTATTCACTTGCCCGCTTACGCAGTAGACAAAGCCGCTGTCGCGGATATCAGCAGGCTGCGCAGGTACGGGCGCGGCAAATGCCGGGCTGCTGAACAGACCGAGCGCAATCAGGGACGAGAAAACCAGACGCATAATTTTTAAGGTTTTTAGATTCGATCTGCAAAGTGTATCGCACTTACGCCTGCTTCGTAAAAATGTCTGCGGGTAAGTGCTGATAATGTCAGCGCATCTGATGCTTTTTAAGCAATGCCCTTAACTGATGGTAGGTCAGGCCCAGCAGTTCGGCGGCGCGTTTCTGGTTAAATTTCGCCTCGTTCAGGCTCTGCTCCAGCAGCTGTTTTTCCTGATCGAGCTGGAACTGGCGTAAATCCAGCGGCAGCGCGGGTGAGATCGTAGCGCGGGGCGCCGCTTCTGGCTGCGCTTTGGGGCGGTAAAAGGGATCGATAATGATATCGTCCAGCTCGGTTTCGCTGCTGCCGTGGCGGTAGACCGACCGCTCAACCACGTTTTTCAGCTCGCGGATATTGCCCGGCCAGCGGTAGTTAAGCAGGGTCTCCCTGGCGCGCTCGCTGAAGCCGGGGAATAAGGGCAGGCCAAGTTCGCGGCACATCTGAATGGCAAACTGATCGGCCATGAGCATGATATCGCTGCGGCGCTCGCGCAGCGGCGGCAGCAGCACCACGTCAAAGGCCAACCGGTCCAGCAGGTCGGCGCGGAACTTATCCTGCTCGACCATCTCCGGCAGGTTGGCGTTGGTGGCGCACACCAGCCGCACGTTCACCTGCAGCGGCTGGCTGCCGCCCACGCGCTCCAGCTCGCCATATTCAATAACGCGCAGCAGCTTCTCCTGCACCAGCATAGGGGCGGTGGCCAGCTCATCCAGAAACAGCGTGCCGCCATCTGCCCGCTCAAAACGGCCCGGATGACGCTTCTGGGCGCCGGTAAAGGCGCCGGCCTCGTGGCCAAAAAGCTCGGTATCAAGCAGGTTTTCGTTCAGCGCGGCGCAGTTAAGGGAGATAAAAGGGCCGTCCCAGCGCTGCGAGAGATAGTGCAGGCGGCTGGCGATCAGCTCTTTACCGGTGCCGCGCTCGCCGATGATCAGCACTGGCTTATTGAGCGGCGCGAGGCGCGAAACCTGCTCCAGCACCTCGAGAAAGGCGTTGGCCTCGCCCAACAGGGTATCTTTAAATTCTGCCATGATGAAATTGACCATTATGTGGTGTGATTCACTAAGCGAGAGTAGGGGCTAAGCGCGGCAAAAGCAAGCCACACTATACAAATCAATAAGATAAAAAGTTGGCACGCCTTTTGTATTATCTCTGTAGCAGGGCATCGCCCGATAACAGAACTATGAGGATCAAATTATGGGTATTTTTTCTCGTTTTGCCGACATCGTGAACGCCAACATCAACTCGCTGCTGGAGAAAGCCGAAGATCCGCAGAAGCTGGTGCGTCTGATGATCCAGGAGATGGAAGATACGCTGGTTGAAGTGCGTTCTACCTCCGCCCGTGCGCTGGCCGAAAAGAAACAGTTAACCCGCCGCATTGAGCAGGCCACCGCCCAGCAGGCCGAGTGGCAGGAAAAAGCCGAGCTGGCGCTGCGTAAAGAGAAAGACGATCTGGCCCGTTCGGCGCTGATTGAAAAGCAGAAGCTGACGGATATCGTCGCCACCCTGGAGCATGAAGTGACCCTGGTGGACGAAACCCTGGCCCGCATGAAAAAAGAGATCGCCGAGCTTGAGAACAAGCTGAGCGAAACCCGCGCCCGTCAGCAGGCGTTGGCGCTGCGCCACCAGGCGGCAAGCTCATCGCGCGACGTGCGCCGTCAGCTCGACAGCGGCAAGCTGGACGAGGCCATGGCCCGCTTCGAGTCGTTTGAGCGTCGTATCGATCAGATGGAAGCGGAAGCCGAAAGCCACAGCTTTGGCAAACAGAAGTCTCTCGATCAGCAGTTTGCCGACCTGAAGGCCGACGATGAAATTAGCGAGCAGCTGGCCGCGCTGAAAGCCAGAATGAAACAAGATAATCAATAATAATCACAGCGGCGCCGGCGGGCGCCGCCACTCATCGTAAGACAAGGAGTAGACATGAGCGCGCTTTTTCTTGCCATTCCGCTAACCCTTTTCGTGCTGTTTGTTCTGCCGATTTGGCTCTGGCTCCACTACAGCAACCGTTCATCCCGCGGCGAGCTGTCGCAAAGCGAACAGCAGCGTCTGGGACAGTTAACCGACGACGCCAAAAAAATGCGTGAACGCATTCAGGCGCTGGAAGCGATCCTGGACGCGGAACATCCGAACTGGAGGGATCGTTAATGGCCGGACTAAATCTGAATAAAAAATTATGGCGTATTCCCCAGCAGGGGATGGTGCGCGGGGTCTGCGCCGGGCTGGCGCACTATCTGGATGTGCCGGTGAAGCTGGTGCGCGTCGTTACCGTGCTTTCCATCTTCTTTGGCCTGGCGTTTATCACCCTGGTGGCCTATATCATTTTATCTTTCGTGCTGGATCCGATGCCGGACGGCGCATTGAACAGCGAGGAGGCCCCCACCAGCGGTGAGCTGCTGGATGCGGTAGATGCCGAGCTGTCGGCAGGCGAAAAGCGCCTGCGCGAAATGGAGCGTTATGTCACCTCCGATACCTTTACGCTGCGAAGCCGTTTTCGTCAGCTTTAACTAAGAGAGATGCTATGAATCAACGCTGGCAACGGGCCGGACACAAGGTTAAACCGGGCCTGAAATTCGCAGGGAAGCTGGTTTTACTCACCGCGCTGCGGTATGGCCCGGCGGGCGTAGCGGGCTGGGCGGTGAAATCCGTCGCCCGCAAGCCCGTCAGAATGTTGTTGGCGGTGGCGCTGGAGCCGGTGCTTAAGAAAGTGGCCGCGCGTTTATCTCGTCGTTATAAGTAATCCTCTCCCCTGGTATTTGCCCTCTTGTTAAAAGAGGGCATAAGCCGCAGCTTTACTCTCCCTCTTTTTTAATTTTTCCGCGGTAATCTTTGCGGCATCTCACAATAATGATTTACGCCCGGCCTTAACGCCATTTTCGCGCCGCCGGGGCGTTGACAGAAAAATAGCCTGGGAGTAGATTGCCAATCCGTGGGACCGCTACCATGGAAAATAAACGTGAGCCAGAAAATTAAAGAACTGCTGGATTTTGTCTACGGAGAGACCTTTTTACCTGAACATCTCAGTACGCTGCTGAATATGGTGGAAGAGGCGAAGAAAAATATTGTTCATGCCCGCAAAAGAGGGTGGGATGAGCAGGATGTGGTGCTAATTACCTACGCCGATCAAATTACCCGAGCCGGGGAAAAAGGCTTACCGGTTTTTACCGGTTTTTATAACCGCTGGCTTGGCGACTCTTTTTCCCACGTTCACCTGCTACCTTTTTACCCCTGGTCCAGCGACGACGGTTTTTCGGTTATCGATTATCACCAGGTGGCACCGGAAAATGGTGACTGGCAGGACGTGGCGCGCTTAAAGCAGTCGGCCAGGCTGATGTTCGATTTTGTCTGCAACCATATGTCCTCTAATAGCGCCTGGTTTGCCCGCTATCTGCGCCAGGAGCCGGGCTTTACTGACTTTTTTATCGCCGTCGATCCGACGACCGACCTCTCTGCCGTTACCCGGCCGCGCGCGCTGCCCCTGCTGACCCCGTATACCCTGCATGACGGCAGGGTGCAGCATCTGTGGACCACCTTTAGCGAAGACCAGATAGACCTGAACTTTGCCAGCCCCGCAGTGCTGCTGGCGATGGTGGGGGTGCTGCTGCACTATCTGCAGGAGGGGGCGGATTATCTCCGGTTAGATGCGGTCGGCTTTATGTGGAAAATCCCCGGCACCCGCTGTATTCATCTGGAGCAAACGCACCGGCTTATTCAGCTGTTCCGGGCCATTGCGGACGAGGTCGCTCCCGGCACGACTATTATTACCGAGACCAACGTGCCCCATAAGGACAACATCGCCTATCTGGGCAACGGCTATAACGAAGCCCAGATGGTCTATCAGTTCTCGCTGCCGCCGCTGGTGCTGCATGCCATTCATAGCGGCGATCCGCGCACCCTCTGCCGCTGGGCGCAGTCGCTGTCGCTGCCATCGTGCGAGACCACCTGGTTTAATTTCCTCGCTTCCCACGACGGTATCGGCCTGAACCCGCTGCGCGGCATTTTAGCGGAAAGCGAGATCCTCGCCCTGGTGGATAAGCTGCAGCAGGAGGGGGCGCTGGTGAACTGGAAGAGTAATCCGGACGGCACGCGCAGCCCCTATGAAATCAACGTTACCTACATGGACGCCCTGAGCGGCCGCGGGTGCAGCGAGGAACGGCGCCAGGCCCGCTTTATGCTGGCCCACGCGCTGCTGCTGGCGTTCCCCGGCGTGCCGGCAATTTATATCCAGAGCATTCTTGGCTCGCGTAATGATTACGAAGGGGTGAAGCGCCTGGGGTATAACCGGGCGATAAACCGGCAGAAATATGATGAAAATGAGATATCCACCCAGCTGGATAATCCATTATCCCTGCGTCGCAAGGTTTATTCTTCGCTGACCCATTTAATTGCTCTCAGAAGAAAAGAGGCGGCGTTTCATCCGGGCAGCGAAGCGATATTTTCCGTCGATGGCGAAAGCGTGCTGAAAATTATTCGTACAGCCCGTAACGGTGAAAAAATAACGGCGCTATTTAATTTTAGCGAGCAGCTCCAGGCTGTTTTACTGGATATTAACGGCGAGGCGCGGGAGTTAATTAACGATATATCTCTATCAGGGAAAATTCTGACCCTGAATCCCTGGCAGGTCATGTGGATTAAAGAACGCTAAAGGACGAAATATGAAAAGAACCCAACGCGTGCTGCTTGCAGCACTGGCTTCGTGCGCCCTGTTGTCAGGCTGTAAACAGGATAATGCCTCTACGGTCACTATCGAATTTATGCACTCCTCGGTAGAGCAGGAGCGCCAGGCGGTCATTACCGGCCTGATTGAACGCTTCGAAAAAGAGCACCCCGGCATCCGGGTGAAGCAGGTGCCGGTGGAAGAGGATGCCTACAACACCAAGGTGATCACCCTGGCGCGTACCGGCGCGCTGCCGGAAGTGATTGAGATCAGCCACGATTACGCCCGGGTGATGGACAAAGAGCAGTTGCTCGATCGTAAAGCCATCGGCGAGGTGATCGACAAGGTAGGGCAAAATAGCTTCTACGACGGCGTATTGCGCATTGTGCGTACCGAAGACGGTAACGCCTGGACTGGCGTGCCGATGAGCGCCTGGCTGCAGGGGGTCTGGTATCACAAAGATGTGCTGGCCGCCGCGGGCATCAGTGAGCCGCGTAACTGGACAGAGCTGCTAGCGGCCAGCCGGGCGCTCAGCCGGCCGGGGGAAAAACGCTACGGTATTGCGCTGCCCACGGCGGAAAGCGTAATGACCGAGCAGGCTTTCTCGCAGTTTGCCCTCTCAAACGGCGCCAACGTCTTTAACGCCCAGGGCGAGATCCGCCTCAACACCCCGGAGATGAAGCAGGCGCTGGACTACTATCGCCAGCTGGCGGCGACCACCATGCCGGGCTCGAACGACGTGATGGAAATTAAGGACGCCTTTATGAACGGCTCCGCGCCGATGGCGATCTACTCCACCTATATCCTGCCGGCGGTCTTTGCCGACGGCGACCCGGCGAACCTGGGCTTTATGGTACCGACGCAAAAGAACGCCGCCGTTTACGGCATGATAACCGCGCTGACCATTACCAGCGGGCAGAAAGAGGAGGAGACCGAGGCGGCTAAGAGTTTCGTCAGCTGGATGCAGCAGGCGCAGAACGCCGCCGACTGGGTCATGATGTCGCCGGGCGCGGCGCTGCCGGTCATAAAATCGGTCGTTGAAACGCCGCAGTGGAAAGAGAACCACGTCATCCAGGCCTTTGGCCAGCTGCCTTACGAGCTGGTCGCGCAGTTCCCTAACGTGCAGGTGTTTGGCCTGGTCGGCGACAAAAACTTCACCCGCATGGGCGACGTAACCGGCTCCGGCATCATCAACGCCATGGTCCATCGCGTTACGGTAGGGAAAGCCGATCTTGACGCCACCCTGAACTCCAGCCAGAAACAGCTCGACGAGCTGGTTTCGCACTAAGCGCGGGCGGAAGGAAATCATGAAATCCTTGTTTTCTGGTCGTTCCGATATGCCTTTCGCCATGCTGCTGCTGGCCCCCAGCCTGATTCTGCTGGCGGGCCTGGTCGCCTGGCCGATGGTGTCGAATATCGAAATTAGCTTTCTGCGCCTGCCGCTGAACCCGAGGATCGAGGCCACCTTTGTCGGCATCGATAACTATGTGCGCATTCTTGGCGACGCGGCGTTCTGGCGCTCGCTGTGGATGACGTTCTGGTACACCGCGCTGGTGGTTATCGGCAGTACGGCGCTGGGCCTGGGGGTCGCCATCTTTTTCAACCGCGAGTTTCGCCTGCGCAAAACCGCCCGCTCGCTGGTGATCCTCTCCTACGTTACCCCCTCTATATCACTGGTTTTTGCCTGGAAGTACATGTTCAACAACGGCTACGGCATTGTGAACTATCTGGGGGTGGATCTGCTGGGGCTCTATGAGCAGGCGCCGCTGTGGTTCGACAACCCCGGCAGCAGCTTTGTGCTGGTGGTGCTGTTCGCCATCTGGCGCTATTTCCCCTACGCCTTTATCTCGTTTCTGGCGATTTTGCAGACCATCGATAAATCCCTGTACGAGGCGGCGGAGATGGACGGGGCTAACGGCTGGCAGCGTTTTCGTATTGTCACGCTGCCCGCCATCATGCCGGTGCTGGCGACGGTGGTGACCCTGCGCACCATCTGGATGTTCTACATGTTCGCCGACGTTTATCTCCTGACCACCAGGGTCGATATCCTTGGCGTCTACCTCTACAAAACGGCGTTTGCTTTCAACGATCTGGGAAAAGCGGCCGCCATCTCGGTGGTGCTATTTGTGATTATTTTCGCCGTCATTCTGCTGACCAGAAAAAGGGTAAACCTCAATGGCAACAAATAAACGCCTCCTCAAACGCGTCGGATTTTATCTCGGGCTGGCGCTGTTCCTGGCTATCACGCTGTTTCCGTTTTTCGTGATGCTGATGACCTCCTTTAAAAGTGCGAAGGAGGCTATTTCGCTAAATCCGACGATCCTGCCCCAGGCCTGGACGCTGCAGCACTACGTCGACATCTTCAATCCGCTGATTTTTCCCTTTGTGAACTACTTCAGCAACAGCATGGTGGTGTCGCTAAGCGCATCGGTGATCGCCGTGTTTCTCGGCACCCTCGGGGCCTACGCGCTCTCCCGGCTGCGCTTTCGCGGGCGGATGACCATTAACGCCAGCTTTTATAGCGTCTATATGTTCTCCGGCATCCTGCTGGTGGTGCCGCTGTTCAAAATCATCACCGCGCTTGGGATCTACGACACCACCCTGGCGCTGATCGTCACCATGGTGACCCAGACCCTGCCGACCGCCATCTTTATGCTCAAAAGCTACTTCGACACCATCCCCGATGAAATCGAAGAGGCGGCGATGATGGATGGCCTTAACCGGCTACAGATTATCTTTCGCATCACCGTACCGCTGGCGATCTCCGGGCTGGTGTCGGTGTTTGTCTACTGCTTTATGGTCGCCTGGAACGACTACCTCTTTGCCTCGATTTTCCTCTCCAGCGCCAGCAATTTCACGCTGCCCGTCGGCCTGAACACCCTGTTCAGCACGCCGGATTATATCTGGGGCCGGATGATGGCGGCATCGCTGGTGACCGCGCTGCCGGTAGTCATCATGTATGCGCTTTCTGAACGTTTTATTAAGAGTGGCTTGACCGCCGGCGGCGTTAAAGGCTGAGGCGGCCCGTTTAACAAGGAGTAAGTGATGAAAAAGTTAGTAGCAACGGCGCCGCGGGTGGCGGCGCTGGTGGAGTATGACGATCGTCCGGTGGCGGATAATGAAGTGAAAATCCGCGTGCTGTACGGCGCGCCTAAACATGGCACCGAGGTGGTGGATTTCCGTGCCGCCAGCCCCTTTATCGATGAAGAGTTTAACCCCGAGTGGCAGATGTTCACCCCGCGCGCCGAAGGGGCCGCGCGCGGCATCGAGTTCGGTAAATTCCAGCTCGGCAACATGGTGGTGGGCGACATCATCGAGTGCGGGGCGAAGGTGACGGCGTATCGGATGGGCGAGCGCGTCTGCTGCTACGGCCCGCTGCAGGAGACGGTGATCGTCAACGCCGTCGATAACTATAAGCTGCGCAGGCTGCCCCAAGGGGCCTCCTGGAAAAACGCGGTCTGCTACGATCCGGCGCAGTTCGCCATGAGCGGCGTGCGCGACGCCAACGTGCGGGTGGGGGATTTTGTGGTGGTGATCGGGCTGGGGGCCATCGGCCAGATTGCTGTTCAGCTGGCGAAAAAAGCCGGTGCCTCGGTGGTGATTGGCGTCGACCCCATCGCCCACCGCTGTGATATCGCCCGTCGCCACGGGGCGGACTACTGCCTCAACCCCATCGGCACCGACGTCGGCCTTGAGATCAAGACCCTAACCGGCAGGCAGGGCGCCGACGTCATTATCGAAACCAGCGGTTACGCCGACGCGCTGCAGTCGGCGCTGCGCGGCCTGGCCTACGGCGGCACTATCTCTTACGTCGCCTTCGCCAAACCCTTTGCCGAAGGATTCAACCTGGGCCGTGAAGCCCACTTCAACAATGCGAAGATCGTCTTCTCCCGCGCCTGCAGCGAACCCAACCCGGACTACCCGCGCTGGAGCCGCAAACGCATCGAAGAGACCTGCTGGGAACTGCTGATGAACGGCTATCTGAACTGCGAGGATCTGATTGACCCGGTCGTCACCTTCCACGACAGCGCCGAAAGCTACATGAAATACGTCGATCGGCACCCGGAGCTGAGCATCAAGATGGGCGTCACTTTTTAAGCTAAGGAGAGCAGAGATGAAAATAGCAACCCAGAACCAGGCCTTTTTCCCGGCGGGTATCTTAGAAAAATTTAAATACATTAAAGAGATGGGCTTCGATGGCTATGAGATCGACGGTCGACTGCTGGTGGAAAACCTCGACGAGGTTAAAGCGGCGATTAAAGCGACCGGGCTGCCGGTTACCAGCGCCTGCGGCGGCTATGACGGCTGGATTGGCGACTTTATTGAGGAGCGCCGCCTGAACGGGCTGGTGCAGATCGAGCGTATCCTGGAGGCGCTGAGCGAGGTGGGCGGCAGGGGGATCGTCGTTCCGGCGGCCTGGGGCATGTTCACCTTCCGCCTGCCGCCGATGACCTCGCCGCGCAGCCTGGCAGGCGATCGCAAGGCGGTAAGCGCCTCCCTGCGCCACCTCGACAAGGTGGCGGCCCGCACCGGTACCACCGTTTTCCTCGAGCCGCTGAACCGCTACCAGGATCATATGATTAACACCCTGGCGGATGCCCGCCGCTATATCCTGGAGAACGACCTGCGCCATGTGCAGATTATTGGCGATTTTTACCACATGAATATCGAAGAGGATAACCTGGCGGGGGCGCTGCACCAGCATCGTGACCTGCTGGGGCATGTTCATATCGCCGATAACCACCGTTACCAGCCCGGCAGCGGCAGCCTGAATTTCGCCGCGCTCTTTGACCAGCTGCGTGCGGATAACTACCAGGGCTACGTCGTCTATGAGTGCCGGGTGCGGGCTGAGGATCCGGCGCAGGCCTACCGGCAATCGCTCAACTATTTGCGTGACTGCTAAGGAAGACGAGCGTAATGAGCCTTTCATCAACCCCCCTGCGCGTCGCCATTATCGGCGCCGGGCAGGTGGCGGACAAAGTGCATGCTTCTTACTACGCCACCCGCGGCGATCTGCGGATGGTGGCGGTGATGGACAGCCAGCCCGGGCAGGCGCAGGCCTTTGCCCAGCGCCACGCCATTCCGGCCTTCTTTAATGACGTGCAGCAGATGCTGCACGACGCCCGGCCCGATATCGTCAGCGTCTCCTCGCCGAACCGGTTCCACTATGAACACGTGATGGCGGCGCTGGCCGCGGGCTGTCACGTGATGTGCGAAAAGCCGCCCGCCATGACGCCGCAGCAGGCGGATCGGATGCGCCAGGCGGCGCGTCAGGCCGGCAAGGTGCTGGCCTACGATTTTCACCACCGTTTCTCGCTGGACGCGCAGCTGCTGCGCCAGGCGGTACAGCGCGGCGAGTTTGGCGAGATCTACTTCACCAGCGCCCAGGCGCTGCGCCGCTGCGGCGTGCCGGGCTGGGGCGTGTTCACCAATAAAGCGCTGCAGGGGGGCGGGCCGCTGATCGACATCGGCATTCATATGCTCGATACCGCGATGTACGTACTGGGCTTTCCGGCGGTAAAACGCGTCACCGCCCACAGCTTCTGCCGGCTGGGCCAGCGTAAAAACAGCGGCCAGTTTGGCGCATGGGATCCGGCGACCTACAGCGTGGAAGACGCCCTGTTTGGCACCATCGAATTTTGTAACGGCGGCATCCTGCGCCTCGATACCTCCTTTGCTCTCAACATCCGCGAGCAGAGAATAATGAACGTCACCTTCTGCGGCGAAAAGGCGGGGGCGACGCTCTATCCGGCGCACATCTATAACGACGTGGGCGGCGAACTGGTGACACTGTCACAGCGCGAGGAGGCTGACGACGGGCAGCATCTGCGCAGCATGGAGTCCTTCGTCCGCCACCTGCTTGGCGAGCCGGTGATGATCGCCGACGCGGAGCAGGGGCTGGTTATCCAGCAGCTGGTGGCGGCGCTGTATGCATCCGCAGAATCAGGGGAGAGCGTAGCGCTATGACCTCACTCTCCGTATTACGCGACCCGGCGTTCTCGGCGCATAGCCTGAATAAATACGCCTCCATCATGGCCTGCGGCAACGGCTATATGGGGATCCGCGCCGCCCACGAAGAGGCCTATACCGGGCAAACCCGCGGCGCTTATCTGGCCGGGATTTACCATCGCGCCGGGCGTAACGACACCCACGAGCTGGTCAACCTGCCCGACGTGATCGGCATCGAGCTTATGCTGGATGACGAGCTTTTCACGCTGCTGTCGGGAGAGATCCTGAGCTGGCAGCGGGAGCTTGATTTCGCCAGCGGCGAGCTGACCCGCGGCCTGGTGTGGCGCTCGCCGAAAGGGCGGCGCTATCAGATAGCGAGCCGCCGCTTTGTCTCGCTGGCCCAGCTGCCGCTGACGGCGATGCGGTTTTCCGTGACCCCGCTGGACGGCCCGGCGCGGATAAGCCTGGCGACGGGCATCGACGCCACCCAGACCAACAGCGGCAGGCAACATCTGGATGAGCTGTCGGTGCGGGTCTTCGAGCCGCACTTCCTGCAGGGGATCTATGAGACCCTGGATCGCGCCATCGAGGTGGCGATCTCGGTCTCCTGTCAGGTTATTAGCGGTGGCGAAAGCTGTTTTACCGCCAAAAACCGCCGCCTCACCAGCCATCATCAGATCCAGGCGGCGCAGGGGCAGCGCGTGACCCTGGAAAAGATGGCGTGGATCGCCCACCGTCGGGATAAATCCCTGTCGCGCGATACCTTTGCCCGCAACGCCATGGCGGAGCTGAAAGCCTGTACGGCACAGGGCTATGCGGCGCTGCTGGAGCAGACCCGGCTCGCCTGGCAGGCCATCTGGGCGCGTTGCCGTGTCGAGGTAGAGAGCGCCAGCCCGCAGGACCAGCTGGCGCTGGATTATGCGGTATGGCATCTCACCGCCATGACCCCGGCGCACAGCGAGCGTTGCAGCATCGGGGCCAAAGGGCTGACCGGGGAGGGCTATAAAGGCCACGTCTTCTGGGATACGGAAATATTCCTCCTGCCGTTCCACCTCTTTACCCGCCCGCAGGTGGCCCGCGGCCTGCTGCGCTACCGCTTTCTTAACCTTGCCGGCGCCCGGGAAAAAGCGCGGCGCAACGGCTGGCCGGGGGCGCTGTTCCCCTGGGAGAGCGCCGCCAGCGGGCAGGAGGAGACGCCGGAGTTCGCGGCCATTAACATCCGCACCGGCCTGCGCCAAAAGGTGGCTTCTGCGCTGGCGGAGCACCACATAGTGGCGGATATCGCCTGGGCGGTAGTGGCCTACTGGCAGGCGACCCACGACGATGCCTTTATGGCCAACGAAGGGCTGACCCTGCTTATCGAAACCGCCACTTTCTGGATGGGGCGGGCAACGGAAGTCAACGGCCGGCTGGAGATCCACGACGTTATCGGCCCCGACGAGTATACGGAGCATGTGAATAACAACGCCTATACCAACTATCTGGCCTGGTACAACGTCGCCCAGGCGGCGGAATTTATGCGCCGCTTTGGCGGCGACAACCCGGCGTTCCTCGCCTCGGCGGAGCGTTTTCTCGCCCGTCTCTGGCTGCCGGAGGCCAACGAGCAGGGGGTTATTCCGCAGGATGACAGCTTTTTTGCCAAGCCCGCCATCGACCTCGGCCCTTATAAAGCCCGGGCGGGCAAGCAGACCATTCTGCTCGACTTCTCCCGGGCCGAGGTCAACGAGATGCAGATCCTCAAGCAGGCGGACGTGGTCATGCTGCAATACCTGCTGCCGGAGCGCTTCGACCGGGCGCAGTGCGCCGCCAGTCTCGCCTATTACGAGCCGCGCACCATTCATGACTCGTCGCTGAGCAAAACCATTCACGGCATAGTTGCCGCCCGCTGTGGCGATATCCCCACGGCGTACCGCTTCTGGCAGGAGGGGACGCTAATCGATCTGGGCGAGGATCCGCACAGCAGCGACGACGGCATTCACGCCGCCGCCACCGGGGCCATCTGGAGCGGGGCGGTGCAGGCCTTCGCCGGCTTGTCGGTGCAGCACGGCGAGCTGCATCTGGCGCCCGCGCTTCCCGACGCCTGGCGGCGTCTGCGCTTTCCGCTCAGCTGGCGCGGCGTTGATTTAACCGTCGATATTGACGGCGAAACGGTCACCCTTGGCGCCAGGACGGCGGTCAGGCTCTGGCTGTGGGGCCAGCCGGTGAACCTTGAGGGGACGCAGCGCTGGCACCGGAACAGTATTTTTGCACCCGTAACTGGGACCGCTACCACGGAGGGCGGGTCATGAAGCTGAAAGGGGTAGTTTTCGATCTTGATGGCGTGATCACCGATACCGCGCACCTGCACTTTATCGCCTGGCGGCAGGTGGCGGCAGAGATCGGCATCGCTATTGATGAAGCCTTCAACCACCAGCTGAAGGGGATCAGCAGAATGGCCTCCCTTGAGCGGATCCTGCGCCACGGGGGCAAAGAGGCGCAGTTTGATGCCGCCCGTCGCATGGCGCTGGCCGAGCGGAAAAACGCCCGCTACGTGCAGTTGCTGGCATCGCTGACCCCGGAGAGCGTGCTGCCGGGGATCCTGCCGCTGCTTGCGGAGCTGCGCGACGGCGGGATGCGCATCGGGCTGGCGTCCGTCTCACTTAACGCTCCCGCCATTTTGCGGGCGCTGGGCATTGAGCAGGCCTTTGACTTCTGCGCCGATGCGGCGCGGGTGGGGCGCTCCAAGCCGGACCCGGCGATTTTTCTGGCGGCCTGCGCCGGGCTGGGCATCCGGCCTGCAGAGGCCATTGGCGTAGAGGATGCCCAGGCGGGCATCGAGGCCATCAACGCGGCCGGGATGCTGTCGGTGGGTATCGGCCTCGATCTGCGCGGCGCGGGGCTGCTACTGGACTCCACCCGCCAACTTACCTGGCACCGTTTATCCGCTTTCTGGGCGGCACAGCACCCGAAAGCGAACTCATCAGGAGAGCACAATGGCTCAGTTAACGCTTAACCATATTCAGAAAATTTATGATAACCAGGTGCACGTGGTTAAAGACTTTAGCCTCGAGATCGCCGACAAGGAGTTCATCGTCTTTGTCGGGCCCTCCGGCTGCGGAAAGTCAACCACGCTGCGGATGATCGCCGGGCTGGAGGAGATCAGCAGCGGCGATCTGCTGATCGACGGCAAGCGCATGAACGATGTCCCGGCCAAGTCCCGAGATATCGCCATGGTGTTCCAGAACTATGCGCTCTATCCGCATATGACGGTGTACGACAACATGGCGTTCGCCCTGAAGATGCAGAAGGTGCCGCCGGCGGAGATCGAAAACCGCGTCAGCTGGGCGGCGCAGATCCTCGGCCTGCGCGACTACCTGAAGCGCAAGCCGGGGGCGCTCTCCGGCGGCCAGCGCCAGCGCGTGGCCCTTGGGCGGGCCATAGTGCGCGAGGCGGGGGTCTTTTTAATGGACGAGCCGCTCTCTAACCTGGACGCCAGACTGCGGGTCCAGATGCGGGCGGAGATCGGCAAGCTGCACCAGAAGCTCAACACCACCATGATCTACGTCACCCACGACCAGACCGAAGCCATGACCATGGCAACGCGGATCGTGATCCTCAAAGATGGCGTGATCCAGCAGGTGGGTGCCCCGAAACAGGTCTATAACGAGCCCGCCAATATGTTCGTGGCCGGCTTTATCGGCTCGCCGTCGATGAACTTCGTGCGCGGCGCGGTGGACGGCGACCGCTTTGCCACCGAAACGCTCCATCTTGCCATCCCCCAGAGCCGGCTGGCGGCCCTCAACGCCCGGGGTTATCAACGCCACGGCGTGGTGCTGGGTATTCGCCCGGAGGATATCGTCGTCACCGCTGAACCCGGCGCCGGGATCGCCGCGCGCATCGGCGTCGCGGAGCTAACCGGCGCGGAGTACATGCTGTACGTCACGGTTGGCGGGCATGAGCTGGTGGTGCGCGCGGCGGCCACCTGCGATTACCGGGCCGGAGAGACCATCACCATTCAGTTCGAAATGGAGAAGTGCCATTTCTTTGATGCGGAAAGCGAAAACGCTATCCGCTAAAGGCGATTTGCCGGGAGGGAGCGGTACCCGGCCATTAATAACTCACATAAAGGATTATTCTATGAACAGGCATTTCCGCTGTATCGCGCTGTTATTAAGCGCGGGGTTTGGCTGCGCTCAGGCCGCAGAAGAGAGTAAGCAGTGGCAGTTTAATATCGGCGCAATGTATGAAATCGAAAACGTTGAAGGGCAGGGCGAAGACCAGGACGGTCTGTATGAGCCCTCGGTCTGGTTTAACGCCACCTGGGACGCCTGGACAATCGCCCTGGCCATGTACCAGGAGGGGCCGGTTGATTACGGCACCATGACGCGCGGCACCTATTTCGACCGACCGGAAGCAGAACTTCGCTACCGTTTTTTTGGCAGCGATGATTTTACCCTTGGCCTGACCGGCGGCTTTCGTAACTACAGCTACCATTTTAAAGATGAGCACGGGGCAAAAACCGGCAGCGCCAATATGCAGCGTTTTAAGGTTCAGCCGGACTGGGATATTAAGCTGAACGACGGCTGGCGCTTCGGCGGCTGGCTGGCGCTGTATCAGTTTGCTAACGATCTCGAAAAAACCGGTTACGCCGACAGCCGCGTCGAAACCGAAACCGGCTTTACCTGGCAGCTAAACGACGCCGTCTCGCTGAAGACTAACTACTACCTGGAGCGCGGCTTCAATATGGATACCGGGCGCAACAACGGCGAGTTCTCCACCCAGGAGATGCGCGTTTATCTGCCGGTCAGCCTGGGGCAGACCACGCTCACGCCTTACACCCGGCTTGGGCTGGACCGCTGGTCAAACTGGGACTGGCGGGACGATCCGGAGCGCGAAGGCCACAACTTTAACCGCGTCGGTCTGCTCTATGGCTATGATTTTGCCAACGGCCTGTCGATGTCGCTGGAATACGCCTACGAGTGGCAGCATCACGATGAGGGCAGGGACGATAAATTCCACTATGCGGGGGTAGGGGTGAACTACGCGTTCTGACCATAACAGGGGCTGCGGCCCCTGTTATCAGTTCAGAGACGGGGTCAGCGACAGATGGGTTTCGACGATGATATGCCGCGCCGCCGCCTGGCCGGCGATACGTTTAAACAGCAGCTCGCAGCTCTCTTCCCCAAGCCTGCGGGTGGGAATATCAAACCCGCCGGGGGCCGGGGTAAGGATTAACGACAGCATCGGGTCGCTGTAGCCCGCCACCGCCAGCTGCCGGGGAATAGCGATGCCCAGCTCGCCGGCCGCCCGGTAGATGCCGAGAAGCTTCATGCTGTCGGTGGCGAACACCGCGTCGGGCAGCGGGGTGCGGGTTAGCAGTTCACGGGCCGCGGCGAGGGCGCTTTCATGGCTGTAGCCGCCGTCGATAATCCACTCCGCCCGCGGCGGGATCTGATGCTGCTCCAGCGTCGCCTTATAGCCCGCCAGCCGATCGATAGAGACGTGATAATCCAGCGGCGCGTGCAGGCAGGCAATGTGCCGGTGGCCGCGGGCAATAAAGGCCCCGGTTAAGGTCATGCTGTCGCGGTAATTATCGGTATCGACCGAGTAAATATGGTCATATTCCCCTTCCACCTTGCCGATCACCACCACCGGAATACGCCATTTATCCAGCCGGGAAAAAAAGGAGTCATCCGCCGGGGAGCTCAGCATAATGATCCCCTTAATCATCTTCTGCTTAATTTTATTTTCGCATTTGATGAGATCGTCTTCGCTGCTTTTCGACGTCTGTAATATCACGTCGAAACCTTCCTGCTCCGCCCGGGCGGTTATTGTTTGCAATACGTCAGAGAAAAAGGGGTTACCTGCGGTGGTTTTAGACGGGCGGGTGGAAATAACCATAATCGCGTCAAAGCCCGAGGAGGTGAGGGCGCGGGCGAGCTTGTTCGGCTGGTAATTTAATTCGTCTATTGCCTTAAGGACTTTCTCACGCGCTTCAGGAGAAATATTGGTTTGCTTATTTAAGACCCTGGATACGGTCGATTTCGACACGCCGGCAACGCGCGCTATATCATAAATGGTGGGTGACATACACCTGACGACTCCATCCTGCGGAAACCGTCTTATCTTACTGGAGAAAATGCTAATGACAATCAACAACGGTTGATTATCAGGCTTTAATCCCCAAATAGTAGAGACTGTAAGGGATAAACGCGCTCCGTTCAGGCAACACAGGATGACTATGAAGCGATTTAAAACTGAACTCAATTCTCTGGTTAACCGCGGCGTGGACCGCCACTTGCGCCTCGCGGTCACCGGGCTGAGCCGCAGCGGCAAAACGGCGTTTATTACCGCGATGGTCAACCAGCTGCTGAATCTGCACGCCGGGGCGCGTCTGCCGCTGCTGAGCGCGGTGCGCGAAGAGCGGCTGCTGGGCGTTAAGCGCGTCCCGCAGCGGGATCTCGGCATCCCGCGCTTTACCTATGATGAAGGGCTGGCCCAGCTGTACGGCACGCCGCCGAGCTGGCCGACGCCGACCCGCGGCGTCAGCGAGATGCGCCTGGCGCTGCGCTTTCGCTCGAACGACTCCCTGCTGCGCCATTTTAAAGACACCTCCACCCTGTATCTGGAAATCGTCGATTATCCCGGCGAATGGCTGCTCGATCTGCCGATGCTGACCCAGGATTACCTCAGCTGGTCGCGGCAGATGACCGGCCTGTTGCAGGGCCAGCGGGCCGAGTGGTCCGCCCGCTGGCGCGCCCTCTGTGAGGGGCTGGATCCGCTGGCCCCGGCGGACGAAACCCGGCTGGCGGCCATTGCCGAAGCCTGGACCGACTATCTGCACCGCTGCAAAAACGAGGGGCTGCACTTTATCCAGCCGGGCCGTTTTGTGCTGCCGGGCGAGATGGCGGGCGCCCCCGCGCTGCAGTTCTTCCCCTGGCCGGACGTGGAGGCCACTGGCGAATCTAAGCTGGCCCAGGCGGATAAAAGCACCAACGCCGGAATGCTGCGGGAGCGCTTCAACTACTACTGCGACAAGGTGGTGAAGGGTTTTTACACCAACCACTTTTTGCGTTTCGACCGCCAGATCGTGCTTGTCGACTGCCTGCAGCCCCTGAACAGCGGCCCGCAGGCCTTTAACGATATGCGCCTGGCGCTGACCCAGCTGATGCAGAGCTTCCACTACGGGCAGCGCACCCTGTTTCGCCGCCTCTTCTCCCCGGTTATCGATAAGCTGCTGTTTGCCGCCACCAAGGCGGATCACGTGACCGTGGATCAGCACGCTAACATGGTGTCCCTGCTCCAGCAGCTGGTGCAGGACGCCTGGCAAAACGCCGCCTTTGAGGGCATCAGCATGGACTGCCTGGGGCTGGCGTCGGTGCAGGCTACCCAGAGCGGCTTAATCGACGTCAACGGCGAAAAAATCCCGGCCCTGCGCGGCAACCGCCTGAGCGACGGCCAGCCGCTGACGGTCTATCCTGGCGAAGTGCCGGCCCGGCTACCGGGCCAGGCATTCTGGCAAAACCAGGGCTTCCAGTTCGAGGCATTTCGTCCGCAGACCATGAACGTTGACCAGCCGCTGCCGCACATCCGCCTGGATGCGGCGCTGGAGTTTTTAATAGGAGATAAACTGCGATGACGGAGCCTCTGAAACCGCGTATCGATTTTTCCGGCCCGCTGGAGCCGGAGCGCAGCGAAGCCTTTCGCGCCGCCCAGACCTTCGACGGCCCGCAGGCCGATAACTTCGCCCCGGCGGTTACCGATCCGCTGCTTACCGAAGAGGGGCCGGCCGAAGCGGTGGTCGAGCAGGCGCTGCGCCCGAAGCGCAGCCTGTGGCGCAAAATGGTCACCGCCGGGCTGGCGCTGTTCGGCGTAAGCGTGGTGGGCCAGGGCGTCCAGTGGACGATGAACGCCTGGCAGACCCAGGACTGGGTGGCGCTGGGGGGCTGTGCCGCCGGGGCGCTGATTATTGGCGCCGGAGTGGGATCGCTAGCCACCGAATGGCGCCGCCTGTGGCGCCTGCGCCAGCGCGCCCACGAGCGCGACGAAGCCCGCGATCTGCTCCATAGCCACGCTAACGGCAAAGGCCGCGAGTTTTGTGAAAAGCTGGCCCGCCAGGCCGGGCTGGACCAGTCGCATCCGGCGCTGCAGCGCTGGTACGCCGCCATTCACGAAACGCAAAACGACAGGGAGGTGGTCTCCCTGTACGCCCATCTGGTGCAGCCGGTGCTGGATGCCCAGGCGCGCCGGGAGATTAGCCGTTCGGCGGCGGAATCGACGCTGATGATCGCCGTCAGCCCGCTGGCGCTGGTGGACATGGCCTTTATCGCCTGGCGCAACCTGCGCCTTATCAACCGCATCGCCACCCTCTACGGCATTGAGCTGGGCTACTACAGCCGCCTGCGCCTGTTTCGCCTGGTGCTGCTGAACATCGCCTTTGCCGGCGCGACCGAGCTGGTGCGCGAGGTGGGGATGGACTGGATGTCCCAGGACCTGGCCGCCCGTCTCTCCACCCGCGCCGCGCAGGGGATTGGCGCGGGCCTGCTTACCGCGCGTCTGGGGATCAAGGCCATGGAGCTGTGCCGCCCGCTGCCCTGGCTCGATGACGATAAGCCCCGGCTGGGGGATTTTCGCCGGGAGCTGGTTGGCCAGCTGAAAGAGACGCTGAATAAAAAGCCGCAATAAGCGCCGGAACAGGCTGATATTTCCGCAGGCTGTCAATATTTGTTGACAGCTATCTTCCTGAATGCCGATATCTGGCTTATTATTTGAAGGTTATCGGCTTAAAGGTGTTTTCCCATGCGTCTGGAAGTTTTTTGTAAGGATCGTCTCGGCCTGACCCGCGAGTTACTCGATCTTCTTGTTTTACGTAGCATTGATCTGCGTGGCATTGAGATCGACCCGGTCGGGAAGATTTACCTCAACTTCGCTGAAATCGAATTTGATACATTCAGTAGCCTGATGGCAGAGATCCGCCGTATCACCGGCGTTACGGATGTGCGTACCGTTCCCTGGATGCCTTCCGAGCGGGAACACCTGGCGCTGAGCGCCCTGCTGGAAGCCATGCCGGAGCCTTTCTTATCGCTCGATCTGAAAAGCAAGATCGAGCGCGCCAACCCAGCCAGCTGCCAGCTCTTTGGCCTGGAGCCGGCCAACCTGAGCAGCCACAACGCGCCCCAGCTTATTCCGGGGTTTAATTTTCAGCGCTGGCTCGAGAGCAATCCGCAGTCGACCCATAGCGAACACGTGGCGATCCACGGCCAGAACTTCCTGATGGAGATCACCCCGGTGTACCTGCAGGGTGAGAGCGAGGCCAGCGTGCTTACCGGGGCGGTGATTATGCTGCGCTCAACGATCCGCATGGGCCGCCAGCTGCAGAACCTTACCAGCCAGGACGTGGGCGCCTTCAGCCAGATTATCGCCGTGAGCGCGAAGATGCGTCACGTGGTCGACCAGGCGCGCAAGCTGGCGAACCTGAGCGCGCCGCTGCTTATCACCGGCGATACCGGCACCGGGAAAGATCTGCTGGCGCACGCGGTTCACCAGGCCGGCCCGCGCGCCGCCAAACCCTATCTCGCCCTGAACTGCGCCTCCATTCCGGAGGATGCGGTGGAAAGCGAGCTGTTCGGCCACGCGCCGGAAGGGAAAAAGGGCTTCTTCGAGCAGGCCAACGGCGGCTCGGTGCTGCTGGATGAAATTGGCGAGATGTCGCCGCGGATGCAGGCCAAGCTGCTGCGCTTCCTCAACGACGGCACCTTCCGCCGGGTGGGCGAAGATCATGAAGTACACGTGGACGTGCGGGTGATTTGCGCCACCCAGAAGAACCTGGTGGAGCTGGTACAGAAGGGGGTCTTCCGGGAAGATCTTTACTATCGCCTTAACGTCCTGACCCTGAACATCCCGCCGCTGCGGGACTGCCCGCAGGATATCATGCCGTTAACCGAGCTCTTTGTGGCCCGCTTTGCCGATGAGCAGGGCATTCCGCGGCCGAAATTTTCCGCAGATTTAAGCAACGTGCTGACCCGCTATAGCTGGCCGGGCAACGTCCGTCAGCTGAAAAATGCCATTTATCGCGCCCTGACGCAGCTGGAAGGCTACGAGCTGCGGCCACAGGACATATTGCTGCCGGATCACGATGCCGGATCGGTGGCGGTAGGGGAAGAGGCGATGGAAGGCTCGCTGGATGATATTACCAGCCGCTTCGAACGTTCGGTGCTGACCCAGCTTTATCGCAGCTATCCCAGCACGCGCAAGCTGGCGAAGCGGCTTGGGGTGTCCCATACCGCGATCGCGAACAAACTGCGCGAGTACGGCCTGAGCCAGAAAAAAGGCGAAGAGTCATAAAAGAAAAAGCCTCCGCAGGGAGGCTTTTTTTTGCGTTTTGCGGTTACGCTTTCAGGCTTTCCAGCGCGGCGGCATAGTCCGGCTCGGTGGTGATTTCATCCACCAGCTGGCTGAAGACGACGGTGTCGTTTTCATCAAGCACTACTACGGCGCGAGCGGTCAGCCCTTTCAGCGCGCCTTCAGCGATACCCACGCCGTAGTTTTCGAGGAAATCCGGGCTACGCAGGGTAGACAGGGTGATAACGTTGCTCAGACCCTCTGCGCCGCAGAAGCGGGACTGGGCGAACGGCAGATCGGCGGAAATGCACAGCACCACGGTGTTGTCCATTTCGGTAGCCAGCTGGTTGAATTTACGCACGGAGGCGGCGCACACGCCGGTGTCGATGCTCGGGAAAATGTTAAGCACTTTACGTTTGCCGGCAAACTGGCTCAACGCGACGTCAGACAGGTCTTTTGCCACGAGAGTAAAAGCCTGCGCCTTGCTACCAGCCTGAGGAATAGCACCTGCAACAGAAACCGGATTGCCCTGAAAATGAACGAGTTGTGACATGGATATCTTCCTGTTTACATATAGTTAACGTCATCGCTAGTGTATGACATCCGCTGATAACACGGCAAACCCTATTTACGATAAGTCGCCCTACAGGAGTAAGTGATGAGAACCCTTAAGGTTTACGAAGAAGCCTGGCCTCTGCATACGCCGTTTGTTATCTCCCGGGGAGCCCGCAGCGAAGCCTGCGTGGTGGTGGTAGAAATCGAAGAGGAGGGGGTCAAGGGTATCGGCGAGTGCACGCCATACCCGCGCTACGGCGAGAGCGTGAGTTCGGTAATGGCACAGATTATGGCCCTCGGGCCGCAAATCGAGCAGGGGATGACCCGTGAAGCCCTGCAGGCCCTGCTGCCTGCCGGTGCGGCCCGCAACGCGCTGGACTGTGCCCTGTGGGATCTGGCGGCGCGTCGGCAGGCGCTGCCGCTGGCGCAGCTGGCGGGGAATCTGCCGCCCCAGAGCCTGATTACCGCGCAAACCGTGGTTATCGGCGAGCCGGCGCAAATGGCGGCCAGCGCCCAGGCGCTCTGCGCGGCGGGGGCGCGCCTGTTAAAGGTTAAGCTGGATGATCATCTGATTAGCGAGCGAATGATCGCCATCCGCGCCGCCGCGCCGGAGGCGACCCTTATCGTCGACGCCAACGAGTCCTGGCGCGTGGAGGGGCTGGCGGCCCGCTGTCAGCTGCTGGCCGATTTGGGGGTGGCGATGCTTGAACAGCCCCTGCCGGCGGGAGAGGATGCGGCGCTGGAAAACTTTATCCACCCGCTGCCCATCTGCGCCGACGAAAGCTGCCACACCCGCGAGAGCCTGGCGGAGCTGAAAGGCCGCTACGAGATGGTGAACATCAAGCTGGATAAGGCCGGCGGGCTGACCGAGGCGCTGGCGCTGGCGCAGGAGGCGCGCCGGCACGGGTTTGACCTGATGCTCGGCTGTATGCTCTGCACCTCAAGGGCCATTAACGCCGCGCTGCCTCTGGCCTCTCAGGTGATTTTTGCCGATCTGGACGGCCCGACCTGGCTGGCGGTGGATGTCTCGCCCGCGCTGCGTTATACCACCGGAACGCTCTATCCCTGAGGCTGCCAGCGCAGCAGATCCGCCATCGCCTTCAGGTACTTTTCGCTGGCCTCATCGGATGAAACCGGCGGGAACTCCGCCGTAATACAGGGCAGGCCAAGGTCGGCGCACCAGCTGCCGAACGAGCCGGGGGTGGCGTACCCGACGCTGGTCACCAGCGGCAGGGCAAAGGCCTGCGCCAGCCAGCGTCCCAGCGCGCAGTGGCCGGGATCTTCTATGCAGGCCAGCGGATCGTGAAACGACACCACCCATGCGGGCTGGAGCCTGTGGATCAGCTGGCACAGGGCCTGGGTTTCCGGCTCAGACCCCGGTTTTTCGCCGGTGAGCAACACCACATCCCGCGCATCCGCGGCGCTGTTCCAGCGGTAGACCGTCTCGCCCGCCCGCCAGTTGGCCGCCGGGAAGTTGCGGTTCAGATCGACCCCGCGGGCGTTGGCGCGTAACCCCAGCTGGCAGCCGTCCGGGTTGACCGTCAGGATCACGTGATGGCGGCGCAGATCCGGCGCCAGGGTGCGCAGGGCGCATGAGAGGGTCACGATCGACGAGTTCTCATCCCCGTGGGTGCCGGCGATAATCAGGCCGCTGTCGCGATCCGCCTGCGGGGCGGGAAACCAGATCAGCGGCGCGCCAAGAAACGAGCGGCCGTAATGCTCGGTGCCCGGTGGAAATGCGCCGCGTTCTGTTCTTGGGCGGGTATGGGGCATAGGGATTCCTGATGATAAAAGTGCTTACTGGCAGTGTTGTGCAAAACCCATGGTTTATCAAATAGTTTCACTCAGGTTTGAAACCCGGTCTGTATCAACTTTTGACGGGAAGTTGTTTGCATTTCCCCGTTCCAAAACAAATAATTAGCCATCTGCCCGTTAGCCACTATTTCAAAGGGGATCTCATGAAGCACCCTGTTTCGCTGCTCACTTCTGCCTTATTACTTTGCGGTCTCTCATCGTCCGCTTTTGCTGCCGATATTCCTGCCGGCACGCAGCTGGCGCCCAAACAGGAGCTGGTTCGCCATATAAAGGATGAGCCCGCGTCGCTCGATCCCGCGAAAGCGGTAGGGCTGCCCGAGATTCAGGTCATTCGCGACCTGTTCGAGGGGCTGGTGAACCAGGACGAGAAGGGCGAGCTGGTGCCGGGCGTCGCCACCCGCTGGCAGAGTAACGATAACCGCATCTGGACCTTTACCCTGCGGGATGACGCCCGCTGGTCAGATGGCTCGCCGGTAACGGCCCAGGACTTCGTCTATAGCTGGCAGCGGCTGGTCGATCCGAAAACCACCTCGCCTTTTGCCTGGTTTGCCGCCCTTGCCGGCATCAATAACGCCCAGTCCATTATCGATGGTAAAGCGGCGCCCTCGACGCTTGGCGTCACGGCGGTTGATAAACGCACCCTGCGCATCCAGCTTGATAAACCGCTGCCGTGGTTTGCCAACCTCACCGCCAGCTTCGCTTTTTATCCGGTACAGAAAGCCAACGTTGAGAGCGGCAAAGAGTGGACCCGCCCCGGCGAGCTGGTGGGTAACGGCGCATACGTGCTGAAAGAGCGCGTGGTTAACGAAAAGCTGGTGGTGGAGCCGAACGGTCATTACTGGGATAACGGCAAAACGGTATTGCAAAAAGTTACCTTTGTGCCCATCAACCAGGAGTCCTCCGCCACCAAGCGTTATCTGGCGAACGATATCGATATCACCGAATCCTTCCCGAAAAACCTCTATCAGAAGCTGTTGAAGGAGCTCCCGGGCCAGGTCTACACGCCGCCGCAGCTGGGCACCTACTACTACGCCTTTAACACTCAGAAGGGGCCGACCGCGGATGCCCGCGTGCGCCTGGCGCTAAGTATGTCCATCGATCGCCGCATCATTGCCGAGAAGGTGCTGGGCACCAGCGAGAAACCGGCCTGGCATTTCACCCCGGACGTCACCGCCGGCTTTACGCCCGAGCCGTCGCCCTTCGAACAGATGTCCCAGGAGGAGATGAATGCCCAGGCCAAAACCCTGCTGCAGGCGGCCGGGTATAACTCCCAGCGTCCGCTGAAGTTAAACCTGCTGTATAACACCTCGGAAAACCACCAGAAAATCGCCATCGCGGTGGCCTCCATGTGGAAGAAAAACCTCGGCGTGGACGTTAAGCTGCAAAATCAGGAGTGGAAAACCTATATCGATAGCCGCAACACCGGCAATTTCGACGTGATCCGCGCCTCCTGGGTCGGGGATTACAACGAGCCTTCTACCTTCCTGTCGCTGCTGACCTCCACCCATACGGGCAACATCTCGCGCTTCAGCGATCCGGCCTATGACAAGGCTATTGCCCAGGCCTCACAGGAGACCACGGCCAAAGCGCGCAATGTGGATTACAACGCCGCGGAGAAAATCCTGGCGGCAAAAGCGCCGATAGCGCCTATTTATCAGTACACCAACGGGCGTTTAATCAAGCCGTGGGTGAAAGGCTATCCAATTAATAACCCGGAGGATGTGGCCTACAGCCGGACGATGTATATCGAGAAGCACTGATAAATTATCCCGGAGCCGGGAAAAGCTATTAGATACAGGCTGGCGCAGAATTCTGCGCCAGCTTTTTTATATTTCAATCGTCTCAACTTTTGCGCATAAATATTATTAAACCGGTGGCTAATGAAACTCCCTTTTATATGCTCAGGGCTAACATTCTTTAGAAAATTCTTATTTTAAATCAGCGATCTGGCAGGTTGAACAGGGCCCGCGTTTTAGACTATTATCCGTTGCAGAGAGTGACCCGCCACCCATCATCACTCCTGAGGAATGGAATCCTATGTCTGATTTGTCCCGGCGCGAAATACCCGGCGTACGTATAAATTCACCGCTTTCGCCTCCTGTGCGGAAGAGCGGTGAATTACCGCTTAACGGGCTTGCCGTCGGTAAATTTAAACATTGCCGGGAAATGCGCCCGTTATCCGAAAGGGTAAATGGCTGCCCGAACCGCACTCCGGCTTTCCACGTCGACTGGAACTCTTATGACTACACACCCTGAACACCACCTTAAAACCGGCGGCGATCCGCGCACGCTTGCGGATTATATCGCCCTGCGGGAAGAGATGAGCAAGCTGACCCACCCGGCGCGCCCCGACGTCAGCTGGCCGCAGGTCGAACGCCTCTGCCTGGCGCTCTTTGAACACAACGGGGTCGATCTGCAGACCGGCGCCTGGTACACGCTGGCCCGGGCGCAGCGGGCCGGGCTTGCCGGCATGAACGAAGGGCTGAAGATAGTGGACGGGCTTATCTCACGACGGTGGGACAACCTGTGGCCGCAGCAGCCGCGCGTGCGAATGGATATCCTCAGCACGCTCGGCAGAAGGCTACAGCAGGTCATGCGCACGCTCGGCCAGGGCAGTGCGGATCCCGGTCAGCTCTCCCTGGCGCAGGCGCATCTGGACGCGATAGCCGAAAAGGTCGAGCAGCTGGAGCTGAAGCATGACGGCGAGCTTGATAGCCTGCGCAGCCTGATCCACAGCGCGGCGCTGCGCCTCGAAGGCGGCGAACCGCGGCCGGAGCCGGAGCAAAAGGCAGCTGGCGAAGCCGCTAACGCCGCCGTACCCGATGCCCCGGCAGAGGCGCGGGTGATGCAAAACCCGGCGCCAGCAAAGTCCTTGAAGCTGTTTATCGCAGGGGTTTTAACGGTGCTTGCACCCGGCGCGGCGATCTGGGGATGGCAGACGCTCCGCCAGCCGGCGCCGGAATTATTAGCGCTTCCTGCCGAACAGTATCAGTCGCTGCCGGAACCGGGGCTCCAGCAGACGCAGCGGGCGCTTACGCGCCTTGCAGAGCTTAAGCCAGACTGGGCCGTAGGCTATGGCAACGCGCTTCTGGCGCAGGTGCAAAAACGCTGGCCGGAGCAGGCGCAGCCCCTCAGGCAGCAGTGGCAGCAGCAGCTCACGGCGGCCGCGCTGCCGCCCGAAACTCTGCGAGGCTGGCACCAGGGAATGATGCAGCTTCAGCAGCTGACAAACCGGCTAAACGCCCTGGATGAGCAGAAAGGCAAATACATCACGGTGAGCGAGCTGAAAACAGCGGTATTCGCCATGACCCAGTCGTTTAATAGCGCCATTCCGGCCGAAGAGGAGCTGCGCAAGTTAGCTGAAATACCGCCGGGGCAGCCCTGGCCCGCCGCGCAGCAAACCCAAATGGAACAGCATCTGCAGCAGCTGATTGCCCGCTATGCATTGATGAAAGCCAAAAACGACGAATAACGCGCTGCGGTCTGACAGCCCTTACTAACAGGGGCTGTCAGCATACTCTTTTCATCGTAATCTGCCGCCTGATTGGATATTTTCTGAATAGAGCCGGGTCGCTATATTGCACAATCCAGCCTGGCTGCAAGGTTATATAAAAACGATGCCTTATCGGTAAATCCGGAAAAAACATTAGCGCTTTTTATCAATAATAATATTTAAGCATGGCTAAATATTTATCAGTAAACCACCTTCCTTGCTTAAATTAATAACCGACGTCCTTTTTCGGAGGTTAAGAAATTTCCTTCACGGCTATGTATCTGTCGATAAAAAAGATTAAAAAGCGCTATAAAAACAAACTACCAGTATAAACTATCAGCCTAAGTCAAATCATTTGACGCTATCGCCAAAAGCTATCGGGCGTTAAAATTGAGATGAAAAATAAAAAGGCGAATGCTATAAAATTAATATCAATATAATCGCACCTGCGGATTTCATTATGCTTAAGAACATAAGTGTAAGAACCTTTATTCTTATCTACCTCATCGCGCTTTTTTTAATCATTAATATCGCAGTCTATTTTTCAGCCAGCAAAACGGCGCTGCTCATCACGCTGAATATATTCTTTATCCTTGCCTTTTTATTGCTTTTTACCTACCTGACGCAATTTCTTGTGAAGCCGATCAATACGGTGAAAAAAAGTATTGAAGAGGTGGTGTCCGGCAATCTGGGGGTCGTTATTCCCGAGTTTGGTAATAACTGCGCGGGACGATTAATTCCCGGCATTAACACGCTCTCAGGCAATATTGCTACCCTGGTCAGCGAAATCCGCGCCTCCTCCCGTACGGCGATGACCTTATCGGAACAGCTGGCGGCGCGCAGCGCGGCGCTGTCGGCCAAAACGGAACAGCAGTCGGCCTCGCTGGTAGAGACGGCGGCCAGCATGGAGCAGATGGCCTCATCAACCCGCAACACGGCTGAAAATACCCGCCTCGCAAGCGAGCGGGCAAACATCGCCACGCAGCAGGCGAGAAAGGGGGGCGAGCTGATGGGGCAGGTGGCGAAAAATATGACCTCCATTACCGACTGCGCCCAGCAGATGACCGAGATCATCTCGATGATCGACGGCATCGCTTTCCAGACCAATATTCTGGCGCTAAACGCGGCGGTAGAGGCCGCCCGGGCCGGCGATCACGGCAAAGGCTTTTCGGTAGTGGCCGGCGAAGTGCGAAGCCTGGCGCATCGCAGTGCCGAAGCGGCCAAAAGCATTAAATCCCTGATCGACGTTACCAGCCATAACGTCAGCCAGGGGGCGACGGTGGTTGCCCAGGCAGAGCAAAATATGCAGGAGATCGTCAGCGGTTCCGGGCAGGTGAGCCAGCTGATGGACGAGATTTCAACCTCCACCAGCGAGCAGGATAAAGGCATCGCCCAGATCACCCTGGCCTTAAGCGACCTTGAAAGCGTCACCCAGAGCAACGTGGCGATGGTTGATGAGCTGTCGGAATCGTCGGCGGTAATGAAAAACCAGGTGCTGGAGCTTCAGGCCCGCACCCGTAACTTCCATCTCGCCCGGGATGGCTCGGTGGCTCTCGGGCAGGGGATAAGCCCTCCGGCCCACGCCTGATAAATCAATAGCCTGGCATGCCAGGCTTTTTTACGAGCAAATTCAGCGCGATGCTAATGTAATTTGTTGCTTAACATGCCAGGGTGGCTAGACTGACAACAGGTTTACAAAAGGCGGAGGCGCAGTGGAAGGTATTAAAGGTTCGGAAGTAAACGTTCCGGATGCGGTATTCGCGTGGATACTCGACGGGAAAGGCGGCGCAAGGCCTCTGGAAGATAACGATATTATCGATCGTGAACATCCCTGCTGGCTGCACCTGAACTATACCCAGTCAGAGAGCGCCGAATGGCTGGCCTCCACGCCGCTGCTGCCCAACAACGTGCGTGATGCGCTGGCTGGCGAAAGCCTGCGCCCGCGGGTTACCCGTATGGGTGAGGGGACATTAATTACGCTGCGCTGCATCAATGGCAGCACGGACGAACGCCCGGACCAGCTGGTGGCGATGCGGGTCTATATGGACGAGCGGCTGATTGTCTCAACCCGCCAGCGGAAGGTGCTGGCGCTGGACGACGTGGTCAACGATCTGAAAGAGGGCAGCGGGCCGGAGGATTGCGGCGCCTGGCTGGTGGACGTCTGCGATGCCCTGACCGATCACGCCAGCGAGTTTATTGAAGAGCTGCACGATAAAATCATCGACCTCGAAGATAATCTGCTCGATCAGCAAATTCCCCCGCGCGGTTTTCTGGCCCTGTTACGCAAACAGCTGATCGTGATGCGTCGCTACATGGCTCCGCAGAGGGATGTCTATGCCCGCCTGGCGAGCGAACGGCTAAGCTGGATGAACGACGACCAGCGTCGGCGGATGCAGGACATAGCCGACCGGCTCGGACGCGGGCTCGATGAGATCGACGCCTGTATTGCCCGCACCGCCATTATGACCGATGAAATTACCCAGGTGACCCAGGAGTCGTTGTCCCGTCGCACCTATACTATGTCGCTGATGGCGATGGTCTTTTTACCCAGCACCTTCTTAACGGGCCTGTTTGGCGTCAACCTCGGCGGGATCCCGGGCGGTGATTTCCGGTTTGGCTTTTCCGTCTTTTGCATAATGTTAGTGGTGTTAATCGGTGGTGTTGCGTGGTGGTTGCATCGCAGTAAATGGTTGTAAATTTACACTTTTCTGCGCTTTCTCCGGTCTTAAAACGCTATTTTACTTGAGCGAAATCAATAAAATCTTAGCCGGGAAGGTGCACTATTCATCTCGCAGGTGAATGCAACGTCAAGCGATGGGCGTTGCGCTCCATATTGTCTTACTTCCTTTTTTGAATTACTGCATAGCACAATTGATTCGTACGACGCCGGCTAAATAGTCGGCTTTTTTTTTGCCTGCCGTTCAGCAGCGTCTACCCTGAAAGAGTCAACCTGACGCCTGGAGGGTAATATGGCCAGTCTGTTAACTCTGCTTTTGTGGCAGCCGCGGCAATCGGACCCGGTGCCCACCGATCCGGTTCCCGTTCCCGATCCAATCCCCCGTCCGCAACCGATGCCCGATCCGCCGCCGGACGAAGTTCCCATTAAAATGTCGCATCACACGCGCAGATCTGCGAGGATACGCGCCTGCTGATCCTGAGCCTTTTAATGCGAGAATAATTGTGACCGCCTTTTCAACACTGAATGTACTGCCTGCCGCCCAGCTCGATAACCTAAACGAGCTGGGCTACCTGACCATGACGCCTGTACAGGCTGCCGCGCTGCCGGCGATCCTTGAAGGACGTGATGTACGCGTGCAGGCGCAGACCGGCAGTGGGAAAACGGCCGCATTTGGTCTCGGGCTGTTGCAGCAGATCGACGCCAGCCTGTTCCAGACCCAGTCGCTGGTTCTCTGCCCGACGCGCGAGCTGGCGGACCAGGTGGCCAACGAGCTGCGCCGCCTGGCGCGCTTTCTGCCGAACACCAAAATTTTAACCCTCTGCGGCGGCCAGCCGTTCGGCGCCCAGCGTGATTCCCTGCAGCACGCGCCGCACATTATTGTCGCCACGCCGGGCCGCCTGCTCGATCACCTGCAAAAGGGCACCGTCTCCCTGGACGCGCTGCAAACCCTGGTCCTCGATGAAGCCGACCGCATGCTGGATATGGGCTTTAGCGACGCCATCAACGAGGTGATCCGCTTTGCCCCGGCGTCGAAACAGACGCTGCTCTTCTCGGCCACCTGGCCGGAGGCCATCGCCGCCATTAGCGGCCGGGTGCAGCAGAACCCGTTAACCATCGAGATCGACTCCGTAGAGACGCTGCCGGCCATTGAGCAGCAGTTCTTTGATACCACCCAGCGGGGCAAAATTCCGCTGTTACAAAAGCTGCTCAGCCAGCATCAGCCCGCCTCCTGCGTGGTGTTCTGTAACACCAAAAAAGATTGTCAGGCGGTGTGCGACGCCCTCAACGCCGCCGGGCAGAGCGCCCTGTCGCTGCACGGCGACCTCGAGCAGCGCGATCGCGACCAGACGCTGGTGCGTTTTGCTAACGGCAGCGCCCGCGTGCTGGTAGCCACCGACGTTGCCGCCCGCGGCCTGGATATTAAATCCCTCGAGCTGGTGGTGAACTACGAGCTGGCGTGGGATCCGGAAGTCCACGTGCACCGCATCGGCCGCACCGCCCGCGCGGGCAACAGCGGGCTGGCGTTAAGCTTCTGCGCACCGGAAGAGGCGCAGCGCGCCAACATTCTGGCCGAGATGCTGAACATCAAGCTTAACTGGGTCAATGCCCCGCAGGATGTCACCGTTAAGCCGCTGGTGGCCGAAATGGCGACCCTGTGCATTGACGGCGGTAAAAAGGCCAAAATGCGCCCGGGCGACGTGCTGGGTGCCCTGACCGGTGATATGGGTCTGGACGGTGCGGATATCGGTAAAATCGCCGTGCATCCGGCGCATGTCTACGTGGCGGTACGCCAGTCGGTGGCGCAAAAAGCGTGGAAAGGGCTGCAGAACGGCAAAATCAAAGGCAAAACCTGCCGGGTTCGCCTGCTGAAGTAGGCGGGCAAAAAGGCGTCTCAGACCGGAGTCTGAGACGCGTTAAATTACTTCACTTCAACCACGTTCAGACGCATCTCATCCAGCTGGGCGTCATCTTCTTCCGGCTGCCAGCCGGCAGGCTGCATCGGGATCTCTTCCCGGTCGAAGGCTAAATCACCGCCGTTCACCACCTCAGATCCGTGTTTAATGCCCTTGAAGTCAAACAGGTTGATATCGCTCAGGTGCGACGGCACCACGTTCTGCATGGCGCTGAACATGGTTTCGATGCGGCCCGGATAGCGTTTATCCCAGTCGCGCAGCATGTCGGCGATTACCTGACGCTGCAGGTTAGGCTGCGAGCCGCACAGGTTGCACGGGATAATCGGGAAGGCTTTGGCTTCGGCAAAGCGCTCAATATCCTTTTCGCGGCAGTAGGCCAGCGGGCGGATAACGATATGTTTACCGTCGTCGCTCATCAGCTTGGGCGGCATGCCTTTCATTTTACCGCCGTAGAACATGTTCAGGAACAGGGTCTGCAGGATGTCATCCCGGTGGTGGCCCAGCGCGATTTTAGTCGCCCCCAGCTCGGTGGCGGTGCGATAGAGAATGCCGCGGCGCAGGCGCGAGCAGAGCGAGCAGGTGGTTTTACCTTCCGGGATCTTATCTTTTACGATGCCGTAGGTGTTCTCTTCGACGATCTTGTACTCCACGCCCTGCTGCTCAAGGTATTCCGGCAGGATATGCTCCGGGAAGCCCGGCTGCTTCTGGTCGAGGTTAACGGCGATAAGCGAGAAGTTGACCGGCGCGCTCTGCTGCAGGTTACGCAGGATCTCCAGCAGGGTATAGCTGTCCTTGCCGCCGGACAGGCAGACCATAATGCGGTCGCCCTCTTCGATCATGTTGTAATCCGCGATGGCCTCGCCGACGTTGCGGCGCAGACGCTTCTGCAGTTTATTCAGGTTGTACTGTTCTTTTTTGCTAAATTCTTGAGTTTGCGACATTTAATAGTGGCTCAATTCGTTCGTGGCTAAAGCGGCGCATGCGGCCAGCAATACATCATGGTCAACATGAAAAAGTATGGCGTGTATGGTACGGATTACCGCGACGAATACCAGCACGTTTTACAGCAGATGCCGATACTCTCTTAGCGTAGTGGGGTTTTGCGGGGCTGGAAACAAAACCCACCTGACGAACTGCAGGTGGGTAAGGGGAATTATTTGGTGATGCCCAGTGACGCGAAATACTCGGGCGCAAAGGGCACCGGGTCGACCTCCTTAAAGGGGGCGCGCTCGAAGCGGGATTTCAGCGCCCAGGGTACGGTGCAGTCGAAGATGGTTTTACCGGTTATCCCCTGGCCGCGAATCGAGGGACTGTAGTCCGGCATCTGGGAGGGATCCAGCTGATGCCCGCGCACCCCCGGAATGGTGGTGATGCTGACGTCGCCCTGCATGCGGGTAGTCATCGCCCACAGGATATCGTCGCTGTCGAAAATATCGACATCCTCATCCACCAGAATAATGTTTTTCAGCTCCGGGTAGGTGGCGAGCGCAATCAGCGCCGCCTGCGCCTGGCGGCCCTCGTCGGAAGGTTTGCTTTTTTTAACCTGCAGCACGCCGAGGAATTTGCCGCCGCCCGCCGTGTGGGCGTAGACGTTCTGTAAAAAGCCCGGCAGCGCCAGCTCTACCGCGTTTCTGATGCTGGCCTCGGTCGGCAGGCCCGCAAGGGTGGTGTGCTCTTCGCCCGGGCCGACCAGGGTTTGCAGGATTGCCTGCTTGCGCATGGTCACCGCTTTCACTTTAATCACCGGCAGAGACGGGTTGGCCTCGCCGCAGTAGCCGGGGAACTCGGGCATGGCGCGGCCGGTGTTGGTGTGCTGATCTTCCCGCACCCGCACTCCCGGCAGCAGCTCGCCTTCAATCACGATTTCCGCCCGGGCAATGGATTTTTCCGCCACCGCCACCCCCTGCACCAGCTCCACCGGCTGCTCGCGCAGCGCGCCGGCGACGCCCAGCTCGTTATAACCAAAGGGGGTGGTGGGGGCTTCAAAACAGGCTCCGATATAGATAGCCGGGTCGAGCCCCATATTTATCGTCACCGGCAACGGTTTGCCGGCATCTTCGGCCTTCTGGCGGAACACTTCGATATGGCGCCCCGCGGCGAGGAACATCGACAGCTCATCCCGCTCCTGAACGCACAGCCGGTGAATGGTGACGTCCGTCAGGGAAGCATCCTCCGGATCGCTTGCCAGCACCAGGCCAAGGCAGAAAAAGGGGCCAGCGTCGACGGGGGTATTGGTCGGGGCAGGCAGCAGCTTACGTAAATCGAAATCGGGATCTTCAGCCCGGTATACCACCTCCTGACACGGCGCCTGGGCGGCGGGGACCACCACCGGGGAGATCGGTTTTTTCACCGCGTTGCCCACGTGCAGCGCCAGCTCAGAGGGTTTACAGCCAAGCAGCAGCGCCGCTCGCTCCCGGCTGGCGTGCATGCCCACCAGGATGCGGGAATCGGGATAGCCCTTAACGTTATTGAACATCATCGCCGGCCCGGTGCGGGTCGGGCGCTTAACGGTACCGCCCGCGCCGATATGGCGATATACCCCCGCCAGCTCCGCATCGGGGTCAACGGGATGGTTGGTTTCAATGTACTGCCCCTCGTGCTGCTTAAGCAGGTCGATGGCGCTGCGCAGATCCAGAACCTTGTTGCTCATTACTCTTCTCCTTTAAAAACGCTGGATACAGTCTCGCCCCATCCCATTTGCGCATCAATCGCATTATCAATACGATTTTGATAAGATTTTTATTATCAAAAAACAAAGGGAGCCTGTGATGCAGTTTCGGCAATTACGCCATTTCGTGACGGTAGCGGAGGAGCTGCATATGCACCGGGCGGCGGAGCGTCTCAACATGGCGCAGCCGGCCCTCAGCCAGCAGATTAAGAGCCTCGAAGCGCGCCTCGGGGTAATCCTCTTTTCCCGGGCCCACCGCCGGCTGGCGCTGACCCCGGCGGGCGAAGCCTTTCTGGAGAAAACCCGGATGGCGCTGGAGATGGCCGACCGGGCGGTGATCGATGCCCAACGAACGGCCCGGGGCGAGCTGGGGGCGCTCAACCTCGGATATGTCTCCAGCGCCATGTTCAACCAGAAGCTGCCCGGCATTCTGCGCCAGCTCCACGCCGGCGGGGCGGAGATCCAGGTCTCGCTGACAACCGGCAATGTTCAGACGCTGCTCGAGGCGGTAGAGCAGTCGGCGCTCGATATCGCGGTGATCCGCGGACCGCTGGCCGCGCCGTCGGACGAGCTGGCGGTGCGGCCCTTTGCCCGGGAGAAGGTGATGCTCGCTCTTCCCGGCCAGCATCCGCTGGCCAACTCGTCGGCGCTGAGCCTTGCCTCGCTGACCGGGGAAAAGTGGATCTCCCTGAGCGATCCCGACGGCGTGGGGTTCGAACAAAGCTTTAAGGACGCCTGCCGGGGGGCCGGTTTTGTCCCCCAGGTGGTGCAGCGCGTCGGGGATGTGCCGACCCTTATCAGCCTGATATCCGCCGGGCTGGGGGTTGCCCTGGTTCCGGCATCCGCCGCCCATATCCGGCTGGAAAACCTGGTCTACGTCGATCTGCTCGACCGGCTGGCGCAGAGCGAGCTGGTGCTGGTTTATCGCCGGATTATTCGCTCAGAGGTGGTCAAAAAGTTCCTGCTTTTGCTGCGGGCCGAGTCTTAATCCGGCGCCTTTTCCGGCAGCGATGGCCAACAGGCCTTACACTTATCCGGTATCAGGACGGAGCGCGCGGCCGCGCTCCCTTTTAGCAGGTAAAGAGAGGAGGAGATCCTATGGCAAACCCGGTTTCGGCCCGGTGCCACTGCGGCGCCGTAAAATTTACCGTTGAACTGTCGGACGGGCTGAACACCGCCCGGCGCTGTAACTGCTCCTACTGCCGGATGCGCGGCGCGGTTGCGGTTACCGCCCCGCTGTCGGGCATTACCGTCACGGAAGGAAAAGAGAAGCTGACCGAGTACCGCTTTAATACCCGCACGGCGGTGCACTATTTCTGTTCGGTGTGCGGGATTTATACCTTCCACCAGCGCCGTTCTAACCCCGATCAGTACGGCGTCAACGTCGCCTGCATCGAAGGGGTGTCGCCTTTTGATTTCCCGGAGCTGGAGGTTATGGAGGGCGTGGTCCACCGCGACGACGGCGGCGATGGGGGCGTGGCCGGGATACTGAGCTATCGTCCGCTGCAAAAGAGCGGCCGTGAGCAGCCTTAGCCTATACGCGTCTCTTTAAACTTGCCTTTTACCACGCCGTCGTAGAAGCGGCCTTTTGAGACCACGAGCAAAAAAGTGTCAAAAACGCGCGCCGGAACGGGCTGATAACGCCAGGCGCTGCGGTCATGAAAACGGATTTCCAGCGTTTGGCTGAGCCTGTCGTAAGCGATGGAGGCGATGCGCGATGATTTTACGGGGTGGTGAATCATAGGGGGTCTCCTGTACAACGAGGCAGACGTGAGATTTATCTTGTCTCACTTTACCAGGAGAGCGCAACCAAAAAGCGCCGCCCGGCTAAAAATAGCCCGGCAGCTGGATGATTAAAAAAGTAGCCCGCCTTCAGGCGGGCTATTTTTATCAGAACTGGTAAACCAGACCGACGGCGGTGATATCGTCAGTGGCGATACCATTGCTGGAATAGAAGCTGTCGTCTTCATCCAGCAGGTTAATTTTATAATCCACGTAGGCGGACATATTTTTGTTGAAGTAGTAGGTGGCGCCCACTTCAGCATATTTCACCAGATCCTGGTCGCTCTGGCCATTTCCCAGGTCTTTACCTTTGGACTGCAGGTAAGAGACAACCGGACGCAGGCCGAAGTCGAACTGGTACTGGGCGGTGATCTCAATATTCTGGGTTTTGTTGGCTACCGCGTCATCATACTTGCCGTACGGCGTCATGTTGCGGGTTTCGGAGTACATCGCCGCCAGGTAGATATTATTATCGTCGTACTTCAGGCCGGCGGTCCAGGCATCGGCCTTGTCGCCGCCCGCGGTGGTGGATCTGACCTGGTCGGTGGTACGGTCAGAAGAGGTATAGGCCGCACCGGCGCTGACGCCCATGCCGAGGTCGTAGGTGGCGGAGAGACCGAAGCCGTCGCCGTTTTCGTGGCGGACATCGCGACCGTTGTTGGTGCCTTCGTTGCCGTTGCCTGCGTCTTCATTGTTGCCCTGATACTGCACGGCGACGTTCAGCCCCTGTACCAGGCCGAAGAAATCGGCGTTGCGCCAGGTCGCCACGCCGTTGGCACGGCCGGTCATAAAGTTATCGGCGTAGGTATAGGAGTCGCCGCCGAACTCCGGCAGCATATCGGTCCAGCCCTCTACGTCGTACAGCACGCCGTAGTTGCGGCCATAGTCAAAGGTGCCATATTCGCCGAACTTCAGGCCGGCAAAGGCCAGACGCGTCCAGGACTGGTTTTCGGAACCTTCGGTGTTATTGGCCTGAACGTTATATTCCCACTGGCCGTAGCCGGTCAGCATATCGTTGATCTGGGTTTCGCCTTTAAAGCCGAGGCGGATATAAGTCTGATCGCCATCAGCCTTATTGTTATCAGAAAAATAGTGCAGACCATCTACTTTGCCGTAGAGATCTAATTTGTTGCCGTCTTTATTATATATTTCTGCTGCGTGTGCTGCGCCTGCCGTAATCAGGGCAGGAATCATCAGGGCCAGTACTTTTCTGTTCATGGTGACGCATCCTTAAGCTATTTTATTATTTAATAAGGTATGAACTTTCCGCTGGAGAAAGTGGTCACATGCTAGAACACTCTTTGCACGAGTAATAAAACATATTTGTTACTAAGTGAGTAAAATCTAAAGGGAATACTGCGGCAGAAATGATGATAACTTTCATGAATATATTTGGATTAAATATATAAAATAAAAATTATTGAGTCGTGATGGAGTGGGGTAAACTCTGGCGCGTTCTATGCCTCATGCTCGTTTTCCTGGGCGCAATAAATAAGGTGTGAACTCAATGCTTATTTATTGATTTTCAGGAAAAGCCCGAAGTTAATACTTCGGGCTTTTTTTTCGCACAATTATTCGCTGGGTGCTTTTTCCGCTTTGCCGGCCAGCTGTGCCAGGAAGTCATAGCGTTTTTGCAGATCGGCCGCCGCGTCTTTCCACAGCTGCTCGGCCACCTCCGGCTGCTGGGCGTTCAGGCGACGGAAGCGCTGCTCCTGCATCAGGGTTTCGGCCAGCGCATCGGACGGCGGACGCGAGTCCAGCGCCAGCGGCAGCTTGCCCTCATCAGCCCGACGCGGATCGAAGCGATAGAGCGGCCAGAAGCCGGTCGCCGTCAGCTGACGCATCTGGTCGTGGCTCAGCGCCAGATCGTAACCGTGCTCCTCACAGGGGCTGTAGGCGATGATCAGCGACGGTCCCGGATAGGCTTCCGCCTCCTGAATCGCCTTCACGGTCTGGTTAAGCTGGGCGCCAAGGGAGATCTGCGCCACGTAAACGTGACCGTACATCATCATGCTCACGCCAAGATCTTTACGCGCCTTGCGCTTACCGTGCTCGCCGAACTTGGTGACCGCCCCGAGCGGGGTGGCTTTAGACGCCTGCCCGCCGGTATTGGAGTAACACTGGGTATCCAGTACCAGAATGTTCACGTTCTCGGTCAGGCTGAGGACGTGATCGAGGCCGCCGAAGCCGATATCGTACGCCCAGCCGTCGCCGCCGATCAGCCAGATGGATTTCTCCACCAGCGCGTCGGCATCGGTGAGCAGCTGCTCAGTCCCTTCGACGCCGGCCAGATGCTGGCGAAGCTCTGCCACCTGCTCCCGGCGCACCTCTGGCGTCGCCTCGCTCTGCAGAGCGCTGTACAGCTCTGCCGGGATCTTATCGGCAAACTGCGTCAGCAGGCGCATCACCCGCGCCCGGTGCTGATCCACCGTCAGGCGGAAGCCCAGGCCGAATTCGGCGTTATCCTCAAACAGCGAGTTGGCCCACGCCGGGCCGCGGCCGTTGGCGTCGGTGGTATAAGGCGTAGAAGGGAGGTTGCCGCCGTAAATCGACGAGCAGCCGGTGGCGTTGGCAATCAGCATCCGGTCGCCGTACAGCTGGGTAAGCAGCTTGATGTACGGCGTTTCGCCGCAGCCGGAGCAGGCGCCGGAGTATTCAAACAGCGGGGTGATCAGCTGCGAGGTGCGGATATCAATACGCTCCAGCGCGCTGCGGTCGATTTCCGGCAGGCTGAGGAAGTAGTCGTAATTGACCTTCTCTTCCTCCACGTGCTCGAGGCGCGACTGCATATTGATGGCCTTGATGTCCGGGTTCTGGCGATCTTTCGCCGGGCAGACCTCTACGCAGAGGTTACAGCCGGTGCAGTCCTCCGGCGCCACCTGCAGGACATATTTCTGGCCGCGCATATCGCGGGATTTCACATCCAGTGAATGCAGGCTGTCAGGGGCCGCGTCCATCGCCTCGGGCGGAACCACCTTGGCGCGGATGGCCGAGTGCGGGCAGGCGGCAACGCAGTGGTTACACTGGGTGCAGAGCTCCTCTTTCCAGATAGGGATCGCTTCGGCGATATTGCGTTTTTCCCAGCGGGTGGTGCCGAGCGGCCAGGTGCCGTCCGGCGGCAGGGCCGAGACGGGCAGGGCGTCGCCAAGGCCGGCCAGCATGGCGGCGGTAACGGTTTTGACAAAATCCGGCGCCGCGTCCGAGACCACCGGCGGCCGCGCCGGGCTGTCGGGATTCACCTGCTGCAATGGCACCTCGGCGATGGATTCACGGGCCAGCGCCAGCGCCTGCCAGTTGCGCTCCACCAGCTCCTGGCCTTTACTGCTGTAGCTTTTGGCAATCGCCCCCTGCAAGGCCGTCAGGGCGCTGTCGCCGGGCAGGATATTGGTCAGGTGGAAGAAGGCCATCTGCATCACGGTATTGATGCGCGCCGCCAGGCCGCATTCGCGGGCGATTTTTGCGGCGTTGATAACGAAGAAGCGCGCCTTTTTCTGGTTCAGCGCCGCCTGGACCTCCTGCGGCAGGCGTCCCCACACCTCGTCGGCGGCATAGGGGGTGTTAAGCAGGAAAATGCCCCCCGGCTTCAGGCGTTCGGCCATCTGGTACTTGTCGATAAACTGCAGCTGGTGGCAGCCGACAAAATCGGCCTGCGACACCAGGTAGGCCGAGCGGATCAGCGTTTCGCTCACCCGCAGGTGGGAGACGGTCAGCCCGCCGGCCTTTTTGGAGTCATAGACAAAGTAGCCCTGGGCATACCAGGGAGTGGCGTTACCGATGATCTTGATGTTGTTCTTGGTGGCCGAGACGCTGCCGTCGCTGCCGAGGCCGTAGAACAGCGCTTCCAGCTTCGCGTGCGAGGGCAGGGTATTCTCCGGCAGCGGCAGGGAGAGGTTGGTCACGTCGTCGTAGATGCCAACGGTAAAGCGCGGCTTCGGTTTGCTCTGCTGAAGCTCGTTGAAAATTGCCAGCACGCACTCCGGGCCGAACTCTTTCGACGACAGGCCGTAGCGGCCGCCGATGGTGCGCGGAAGGGTTTCGCGTTCGCCGTGGTTAAAGGCCTCTGCCAGGGCGGTCATCACGTCCAGGTAGAGCGGCTCGGCCTGCGCCCCCGGCTCTTTAGTGCGGTCCAGCACCGCCAGCGCGCGGACGCTCTCGGGCAGGGCCGCCAGCAGATGGCGGGCGGAGAAGGGGCGATAGAGGCGCACCTTCAGCACGCCCACTTTCTCGCCGCGGGTCAGCAGCTCGTCCACCACCTCTTCGCAGGTGCCAATGGCGGAGCCCATAATCACGATGACGCGTTCCGCCTGCGGATGGCCGTAGTACTCAAAGGGCTTGTACTCGCGCCCGGTGGCGGCGGCGAAGTCGTTCATCGCCTGTTCAACATGGTCGTACACCGCGTTATACCAGGGGTTGGTGGCCTCGCGGGACTGGAAGTAGGTGTCCGGATTGGCGGAGGTACCGCGGATCACCGGATGCTCCGGGTTCAGCGCCCGGGCGCGGTGGGCGTCGATCTCTGCCTGCGGCAGCAGGCTGCGGATAGTGTCGTCAGAGAGCGGCACTATCTTATTAATTTCGTGCGAGGTGCGGAATCCATCAAAGAAATGAATGAATGGCACCCGGCTTTTCAGGGTGGCGATGTGCGAGATAAGGGCGAAATCCTGCGCCTCCTGCACGCTGGCGGCGCAGAGCATGGCGCAGCCGGTCTGGCGCACGGCCATCACGTCGGAGTGATCGCCAAAAATAGAGAGCGCGTGGGTCGCTACGGTACGCGCCGCCACGTGCAGCACAAAGGGGGTCAACTGCCCGGCCAGCTTGTACAGCGTGGGGATCATCAGCAGCAGGCCCTGGGACGAGGTAAAGGAGGTTGAGAGCGCCCCGGTTTGCAGCGCGCCGTGCACGGTAGCTATCGCCCCGGCCTCTGACTGCATCTCCACGACGCGGGGGACGTCGCCCCAGACGTTCTTTAAGCCATTCCCCGCCCAGGCGTCGGCCTGTTCAGCCATGGTAGAACTGGGCGTAATAGGGTAGATGGCGATCACTTCACTGGTGCGAAACGCGACGGACGCGACTGCGCCGTTACCGTCAATAGTTTGCATAAAGACACCCTTACATTGCGCAAAAAGAGGGGCCCGCGCGCGGTGACGAGCCCTGTAATTATGGCTTTATATTAGCAAAGGTGGGGTTTTTCGATTTTCGCTTTTGTGTCCTGCACATCACCGTCATCAATGACTGGATCAAACTTTGGGCGAAAAAATTGCCAGCAAATGTTTCTGTGCGCAGAAATGCGCGGTTGCGCTCTCGACGGGGGAAGAATGGCTGCCTATTATGTTTGGGTTTTGCCAATCACTAAGGGGAGAGATTATGCGCGCAGCATTTTGGGTTGGGTGTGCCGCTTTGTTACTGTCGGCCTGTAGCAATGAACCTGTTCAGCAGGCAACCGCCGCGCACGTCGCGCCGGGAATGAAAGCGGCGATGTCCAGCTCCGGGCAGGCTAACTGCGCCATGATCGGCGGTTCTCTCTCTATTGCGCGCCAGCTGGACGGCTCGGCCATCGGCATGTGCGCGTTACCCAACGGCAAACGCTGCAGCGAGCAGTCGCTTGCCGGTGGCTCCTGCGGGGCTTACTGATTACTTAACGCGCTTAAACATCAGGGTCGTCTCGGCCGTTGCCAGCGTCAGCTGGTCTTCGGTCAGATCAACCTGCGCGCCGTTACGCAGCATGGTGCTGATGGCGTGGTCAAGCTCGTTGCGCTGAGGATCGGCGCACAGCTTACGCGTCATCACCATCTCTTTTACCTTCAGCTCGCCTTCGGAGAGCTTGCCCTCGCCGCTGAACTGGTTACACATCACGCCCGATACGGCCATCTTTTCACCGAACGCGAGTTCAGCGCCGGGCTTTACGGTGGCACCGTTGATGGTCTCCAGCGCAAAGCGGTGGTTCTGCAACTGATCTTTCTGCACCGAGGCTTTACCCGGATTAACACAGCCGGTGAGGGCCAGGCTTAACAGCGTTACTGCGGCAAGGGTTTTCATCTTTATTCTCAACATCATTACATCGGGGTCTTTACGGCAAATTCTAATGGCGGGCGGGAATTTATCATCGGGCTTTATCTTAAAGTGATAAGACATTTCGCACCCAAATGGATGCGAAATGCCCGTGCTATCAGACCAGCGCGTTAGGCGTCTCTTCGCCCTTCGCCAGGGTATTCAGGTTTTCGAGGGTGGTTTCAGAGATGCTGATCAGCGCCTCGGCGGTGAGGAACGCCTGATGCCCGGTAAAGAGCACGTTATGGCAGGCTGAGAGGCGGCGGAAGACGTCATCCTGAATCACGTCGTTCGACTTGTCTTCAAAGAACAGATCGCGCTCGTTCTCATAAACGTCCATCCCCAGCGCGCCGATTTTCTGCGTCTTCAGCGCCTCGATGGCCGCCTGCGAATCGACCAGCCCGCCGCGGCTGGTGTTGATGATCATCACCCCGTCCTTCATCTGCTCAAAGGCGCTCTTGTTCAGCAGATGGTAGTTTTCCGGGGTCAGCGGGCAGTGCAGGGAGATGACGTCCGACTGGGAGAAAAGGGTCGGCAGGTCGACGTACTCCACGCCCAGGTCGAGAGCGGCGGCGCTCGGATAGGGATCGAAGGCCAGCAGGCGCATACCGAAGCCTTTCAGAATACGCAGGGTCGCCACGCCGATTTTACCGGTACCAATTATCCCGGCGGTTTTACCGTGCATGGTGAAGCCGGTGAGCCCTTCAAGGGAGAAGTTGGCATCGCGGGTGCGCTGATAGGCGCGATGAATACGGCGGTTGAGGGACATCATCAGGCCGATGGCGTGCTCCGCCACCGCCTCCGGGGAGTAGGCCGGGACGCGCACCACCTTCAGCCCCAGCTCTTTTGCCGCGTCCAGATCCACGTTGTTAAACCCGGCGCAGCGCAATGCGATGTATTTCACCCCGTGCTTTTTCAGCTCTTCCAGCACCGGGCGGCTACCGTCGTCGTTGACGAAAATACAGACCGCGTCGCAGCCGTGTGCGGTTTTGGCGGTCTTTTCGGTCAGCAGAAAGTCGAAAAATTCAATATCAAAGCCATAAGCCTCGTTAACATGTTGCAGATACTTTTTGTCGTACTGCTTTGTGCTATAAACCGCGAGTTTCATAAGACTTTCTCCAGTGATTTTACAACCACGTTAGCATGATTAAAATAATCTTACAATTCTTAAAATATTATTGAATTCAATATCTTCTATGAATAATTCTAGAGCATCTATCCTTAAAAAGGGCGTTCGCTTCAACTCATCGGCTAATCATGCCACAATGTCCGGCCTTGTCGGCTCATAATGACGTTAAATCAGGATATTAACTGCCCATGAGGGGTACATACAAAGCCGCGATCGCGCTATTGCTGCTGATCGTTCTCCTGCCGCTTACGCTGCTATTGACCCTGGCCCAGTGGGTGCCGAGCCTCGCCGGGATCTGGCTGCCGGCGGGCACCCGCATCGCATTCGAAAAAAGCCCGCGCCTGACCCGCCACGCGCTTATCATTCCGGATCTGCGCTATCTGGTAGCGGACTGCGAAATCGCGCGCCTGACCGACGCCACGCTCTCCCATCCCAGCCGCTGGAAACTCGACATCGGCAGCCTGGATCTCAACACTCCTTGCTTAAGCCAGCTGCCGGCGGGCGAATCCAGCACCGCCGCGCCGAAAACCCTGGCCGAATGGCAATCGATGCTCCCCAACACCTGGCTGACCATCCAGCGCCTGACGCTGTCGCCGTGGCAGCAGTGGCAGGGCAAAATCACCGCCTCGCTCACGCCGCAGGTGCAGGAGATCCATTATGACGGTGAATTAATAAACCTGCGCGGCAGACTGCGCGGGCAAAATCTTACCGTCAGCGAGGTGGCGATCCATCTCCCTGATTATCAACAGCCCCTGACGCTGGTCGGGGAGTTTACCCTGCCGCTGGTGCCGGATGGTCTGCCGGTGCAGGGGCACACGCTGGCGACCTTCTCGGTGCCGCAGATAGCCTCGCCGGTGGATGCCGAGCTGACGTGGCAGGATAATAAGGGCCAGCTGGTGATGATTGCCCGCGACAGCGGCGAGCCGCTGCTGGATCTCCCCTGGCAGGTAACCCCCGAGCAGTTCACCATCAGCGACGGGCGCTGGGTATGGGAGCAGGCCGGAATGCCGCTGGGCGGCCGGCTGGGGCTTAAGATTGAGAACTGGCGCCAGGGGATAGACAAGGCCGTTATTTCCGGGCGGATGAACGTGCTCACCAGCGGGGAGGCCGGGAAAGGCAACGCGGTGCTCACCTTTGGCCCCGGCACCCTGAGCATGGATAACAGCGATATGCCGCTGCAGCTTACCGGCGAGGCCAAGCAGAACGACCTTATTCTCTATGCCGGACTGCCGGCAAAACTGAGCGGCAGCCTTGCCGATCCCCTCCTGACCTTTGCCCCCGGCGCGCTGCTGCGCTCCCGCGGGCAGATCGTCGACTCCCTGAATATTGACGAGGTGCGCTGGCCGCTGGCAGGGGTGAAGCTCACCCGTAAAGGCATCGATGGCCGTCTGCAGGCGATTTTACGCGCCCATGAAAATGAGATGGGCGATTTCACGCTCCATCTTGACGGCAAGGCCAGCGACTTCCTGCCGGATAAGGGACTTTGGCAGTGGCGCTACTGGGGCGAGGGCAACTTTGTGCCGATGCAGGCCCGCTGGGACGTGGCCGGTCGCGGCGAGTGGCGCGATACCCTGATCGAACTGCGTGAGCTCTCGACCGGTTTCGACAAGCTGCAGTACGGCAGCATGCTGGCCAGCCAGCCGCGGCTGGTGCTGAAAAGCCCGGTGCGCTGGCAGCGCAGCCCCGCCGATCCGCACTTCAGCGGCGCCTTATCCTTCGAATCCGGCCAGACCCTCTTCAGCGGCGGCAGCGTGCTGCCCCCGTCCAGCCTGACCTTCAGCGTGGCGGGCACCGACCCGACGATGTTCAGCTTTAAAGGGGCGCTGAACGCACAGGCCATCGGGCCGGTACAGGTCAACGGCCGCTGGGACGGCGAGCGGCTGCGCGGCCAGGCCTGGTGGCCAAAGCAGTCGTTAACCGTCTTCCAGCCGCTGATCCCGCCCGAGTGGAAAATGGACCTGCGCGGCGGGGAGCTATACGCCCAGGTGGCCTTCTCCGCAGCAGCAGGGCAGGGCTTTGAGGCGGGCGGTCACGGGGTGTTAAAAAGCGGCAGCGCCTGGATGCCGGATAACGACATCAGCGGCGTCGATTTCGTGCTGCCGTTTCGTTTTCACGAGGGCATCTGGTCGCTGGGCACCCACGGCCCGGTGACCCTGCGTATCGCCGGGGTGAAAAATCAGGTGCTGCTGCAAAATATCACCGCCGATCTGCAGGGGGATTACCCCTGGAGCGAGGAAAACCCGCTGCTGCTGACGGACGTCAGCGTGGACGTGCTGGGCGGCAAGGTGACCATGCAGCAGCTGCGGATGCCCCAGCACGATGCGGCCCTGCTGCGGGTGCAGAATATCTCCTCCAGCGAGCTTATCAGCGCCGTTAATCCGAAACAGTTTACCCTCTCCGGGCCGGTGAGCGGCGCGCTGCCGTTCTGGCTGGACAATGAAAAGTGGATCATTAAAGATGGCTGGCTGACCAATACCGGGCCAATGACCCTGCGTATCGATAAGGACACGGCCGACGCGGTGGTGAAAGACAACATGGCCGCGGGTGCCGCCATTGAATGGCTGCGTTATATGGAAATTTCCCAGTCGTGGACGAAACTCAATTTAGATAACCTGGGTGAACTGACCATGGCCGCCGCGCTGCACGGCACCAGCCGGGTCGAAGGTAAATCCAACGCCGTTAACCTGAACTATACGCATCAGGAGAACGTCTTTACCCTCTGGCGCAGCCTGCGCTTTGGCGACAATTTGCAGAGCTGGCTGGAGCAAAACGCCAGATTACCGGAAACCCACTGCCCGAAGGGCAAGGAATGTGAGGAGCAACAATGAGAATATTTACCGGTGGCGTTGCTGCCCTGTTCACCCTGATGCTGACGGGCTGTACGCCGCGAATCGAAGTGGCGGCGCCGAAAGAGCCGATCACCATCAATATGAACGTGAAGATTGAACACGAAATTCACATCAAAGTGGATAAAGACGTGGAATCGCTGCTGAAATCGCGCAGCGATCTGTTCTGAGGTCGCCATGAAAAACCTGTTTGCCATCATCCTGCTGTCGCTCGGGCTTTGCGCTCAGGCGGCGGCGTTAACCCTTAACGAGGCCCGCAGCCAGGGGCGGGTGGGTGAGACCCTTGAGGGCTATCTGGCCCCCGTCGCCCGGGATAAAGAGACCCTGGCGCTGGTGGAGCAGATCAACCGGGCGCGCAGCGAAAGCTATCAACAGCTGGCCGACAGCAACAACCTTCCGGTGGACGAGGTGGCGAAGATGGCGGGCGTCAAGCTGGTGGCCCGCGCCCGCCCCGGAGAATATGTAAAGGGCATTAACGGTAAGTGGCTGAAGAAATAGGCCAGTGAAGGCGGGTCAAAACCGGCCGCCGCAGCGCTGTTCAGCGTCTGGCTGCCGGCTCTGGCCGGGCCTTATGCCGGAAGCTCGACGTCTTTAATATCGGCCACCGGGCCAAGAATGGCGCCGTCAAATTCCCTCACAGGCTCTCCGGCGGCCACGCGTGCAGGCCAGTCGTGGTTCGCCAGCGCTCCCCGGCCGAGGGCGATAAAATCGGCGCCCATCTCAATCACCTGCACCGCCCGACGTTCGTCGTGCAGGCTGCCGTTAGCCATAATCGTAAGCTCCGGGGCGTATTTGCGCGCCAGCTCGACCAGCGACAGGGGGCCGGAGGGGAAGGCCGGCTGCCAGGCTTCATATTCCGTCAGGTGCAGATAATCGATGCCGGAGCGGGCCAATAGCGTAAACACGACTCGTGCGTCCTCTTCGCCTCCCGCCCAGGTATGCAGGAAATCATTTACCTTCGCCTGAGAGAGCCGGATGCCGACGGGAACGTTCGCACCAAGGCGTTTTCTGACGGCGGTAATAACCTCAAGGCTAAGCTGAAGACGGCCTGCGATATCGCCGCCCCAGCGGTCGGCGCGCAGGTTGGTGTAATCGGTAAAGAACTGATCGAGCAGATAGCCGTTGGCGCCGTGGATCTCCACGCCGTCAAAGCCCGCGTCAAAAACGGCATAGGAGGCGGCGTCGGCAAAGCTCTCGATGATGCTCTGGATTTCATCCTCGCCCAGCGCGCGGGGAACGGGGTATTGACCTTCGCCGCGATAAAAGCCCATCTGCTGACCCACCGGGCGCACGGCGCTGGGGGCTACGGTCCCGTCGATAAAATAGTTGCCCTGCGACAGGGCGCCCGCGTGCTGGATCTGGGCAAACATGCGTCCCCCTTCACGATGAACCGCGTCGGTAACGGCGCGCCATCCCGCGGCCTGCTCCGGGCTGGTTAAACCGGCCTGGAAGGCATAGGTCTGCGACCAGGCCCGGTCGATATAAATGCCTTCCGATATCACCAGCCCAAATCCCCCGCGGGCAAAATCGCGATAGTAAGCCTTCATACGCTCGCCGGCTATGCCGTCTTCGGAGGCGCTGACGCGGGTCATAGGCGCCACCGCCAGACGGTTTTTTAACCCGAGCGTGCCGATGCTGCCGGGGGCAAAAAGAGGTGATGTGTTCATGAGGATTCCTGGGTGATTCAATCGTCAAAACAATATAATGATTGTTATCTGAGCGATAAACAGCGCGGAATGATAAGGTTGTGTAACGATAATCGTTATAATCGGCAGCGAACAAAGCCTGAGGAGCCGGTATGAGCATAAATTTGCAGGACGTGGCGCTGTTTCTGGTAATAACCGAAACGCGCAGCCTGACCCAGGCCGCGAAGCGGCAGGGCGTATCGGCTATGGCGGTGTCAAGACGGCTCGCCGCGCTGGAGCAGGCGCTCGGGGCACGCCTGCTCCAGCGAACCACGCGGTCGGTTTCCCTCACCCAGGAGGGGATGGAGTTTCTGCCCTACGCCCGGGCGCTGGTCGAGGCGGAGATGGGTGCCAGGGCGCTATTTTCCCCCTCGGCCCATGGCGCGGCGGGGCTATTGCGCATAACGGCCCCTTCGGGCTTCGGGCGGCGCAATATTTTACCCCTGATTCCCGGCCTGCTGGCGGATAACCCGGAATTAAGCATCGACCTTCAGCTAAGCGAAGAGGTGGTCGATATCGTCGGAAAAGGGATCGACGTGGCTGTGCGCATCGCGCCGTTAAAAGACTCCACCCTTATCGCGCGTAAAATTGCTGATAACCCGCGGGTGGTTTGCGCGTCGCCCGACTATCTGCGCGCCAACGGCACGCCCCGGGCGGTCGGCGATTTAATCAACCACCGCTGCCTGCGCCTCAGCGGCGTGCCGCAGTGGATTTTCGAGCGCGAGGGCGAAGTGGTTCGCGTCGGCGTGGAGGGGCGTTTCCAGTCCGATAACGTCGAAGGGGTAAGAGAGCTGTGCGTTCAGGGGCTGGGGATGGCGCAGCTGACCCGCTGGGACGTGATGCAGGAGATCCGCGCCGGGGAGCTGGTGGAGATTACCTTAGCGGACGTCGCGCCTCAGGCGCTGTCGATCTGGGCGCTGCTGCCGACGACGCGCTACCTTCCTCTGCGGGTCAGCGCCTTTATCGACCGGCTGAAATCCTCCCTCGCAGCGTTGGCATAAAAAATGGGGCCCGAAGGCCCCATGTGAAGGTCATTGGTATCAACAGGCGTTATTCAGGCAGGGCGTACACCACCACCTGATCGCCCACCTGATCCTTCAGGATGGTATTTCCCCCGGCGACGAAGGCCACGTACTGCCGGCCCTTGTACTCATAAATCGACGGGTTGGCTACCGCAGGGGCTTCAACCTGATCCGACCACAGCTCGTCGCCGGTCTCGACGGAGTAGGCGCGGACCTTGGCATCCATGGAGGCGCCGATAAAGATCACCCCGCCCGCGGTGACGGCCGGTCCGCCGATGGTGGGCGAGCCCCAGCTTTCCGGCATAAAGAAGCCATACTGCTGCGAAGCGCCAACCGGACGGCGCCACTTCACGTCGCCCGTGTGCATATCCAGCGCCACGATTTCACCGAACGGCGGCTGCCAGCACGGCATGCCCAGCCAGTTACTGGCCACCATCAGGCGCAGGCCGTAAGGAGCGCCTTCCTGCGGGGCAAAGCCGCTCTCGTTGCCGGCGCTCTTATCCGCTTTATCGTAATCTTCGCGGCTGTAGAGCTTCACGTACTGCACGATGTGGGAGGTGTTAACGATCGCAATCTGCTTGTTGGGATCGAACGCCACGCCGCCCCACTGCACGCCGCCCGCGCTGTCCGGGTAGGTCAGGGTACCTTCGCCTTTGGTGGTTGGCGGGGTGTACATGCCTTCGTAGGTGAGATTATCCCACAGGCGTGAACACTGGCCGGCGCCGACTACGTCCGCCAGCTTCCAGATCGCCGGCTTTTTCGACTGGTCGAGCAGCGGCGCGGGCTTAGTCGGGAACGGCTGGGTTGGCGAGAGGACTTCACCCTTAACCGAGCCGTCGCCCTGCGGCACCGGACGCTCCTCAATCGGCCAGACGTCTTCACCGGTCAGGCGGTTAACCACAAACAGGAAGCCCTGCTTGGTGGCCTGCACCAGCGCCGGGATCGGCTTGCCGTCAACGGTAATATCCATCAGCGTCGGGGCGGAGTTGATATCGTAATCCCACACGTCGTGATGCACCCACTGGCGGGACCAGACCACCTTGCCGGTGTTAATGTCCAGCGCGGTAGTGGAGGTGCCGAGCGGGATAGGATCGACGCGGTTGCCGCCCCAGTAATTAGGGGAAGGGGAGGATACCGGGAGATAGACCAGGCCGTTGGCCTCGTCGGCCGACATGTGGGTCCAGACGTTGGCCGTACCGGTGCGTTTACGCACCTCTTCCGGGATCGCCTCGAAGGTCCATTCCAGCTTGCCGGTCTGGGCGTTAACGGAAAACACGCTGCCTGGAGGGGCTTCGGCGTAGGCCCAGTCTTTGCCGGCCCAGCCAATCAGCAGATGGTTACCCACCACCGTAGGCGGCTGCAGGATCGAGAGCGGGTATTTGGCGTTGACCTTGTTCCACTGGTTGATATCCAGCACGCCGTTGTCGGCGAAGTCGGTGCACGGCTTGCCGGTATCGGCGTCCAGCGCAAAGAGTTTGCCGTCGACGTTGCCCATATAAACAATCTTCTGACAGGCCTGGCCGGCGACCGGATTTTTGGCCTGCCAGTAGGAGACGCCACGGTTTTTCAGCACCGGCTGGGTCAGGGCTTTGCGCGACGATTTGGTGTCATAGTGCCACTTCTCTTTGTCGGTACCCGGATCCAGGGCAATCATGCGATCGAAGGGGGTGCCGATGTAAATCGTCTCGTTTGCAAAAACGGGCGTCGCCGACCAGACGGTGGCCGGGGTGTCGCCTTTACCATCCGACACGTCGCCGGTATGAAACTCCCACACTTTCTTTAATTTACCGACGTTTTCCGCGGTGATCTGGGTCAGCGGGCTGTATTTCTGGGCGTTGAGCTGCCCGTGGAAGCTATCCCAGGTAGCGGCGGCGGGCACCAGCGGCGTGGCCGGCTGGGCGGCAGACGCGACTTTTTGTCCGTTTTTGCCCGTTGAGGCCTCGTCGGTGGTTTTAGTGGTTCCCGGCGCCTGCTGATCCGCCGCGTCCACGTTGAGTTTTTCCTGAGTGCCCTGGGAGGCCTCGGCGGCTTTGTCCTGCGCCTGTAAGGTGAGCGGCGCGACCAGCAGCGCCAGCGCGGTCATGCTGACCTTCATAAATGGATACTGTTTACGGTTATGCACGTGCTGCTCCTCAGCTTCTGACATGATTGTGATGAACGGAATTACTAATCAGCGCAATCAGACCGATCAGACCCACCACCATGGCGGCCGTAATGATGTACTGGTGCAGCAGCGCGGCGGCAAAACCAATACCGAACAGCACGATCAGGGTAATAATAATCAGCAGCAGGCGCAGGCCGCGGCGCGATGCTCCGCGCAGCAGGAAGGTTAACAGCGCCAGCACCACGCAGGCGATGGCCACGCCCAGCGCACCTATGGTGCCGGTAACGCCGGTGAGCGGCGTCAGCCAGGCGTATAAGGCTACCGCGAAGCCGATCGCGGCGGCCAGCAGCAGCAACAGGCTGCCGACGCGCGAAGGTTGAGAGTGCAACATACCAGGAAATCCCCTATCAAAAATAAAAAGTGGTTGTTCCGTTCTGGTGAGGGTATGCGGCTGTTATTCGCGCAAGGTAACAACGCACGACGACGCAGCGCGAAGAGCAGCGGCATAGTTCACTAAACGTAACTGAGTATAGAAGAAGGATTTTTTTATGCGGGACGAAGAGGGATGGTCAGCACCAAAGGCTAACTGGGGGGCTATTATTGGCGATATGTCGTCAATGTGGGGAAAGGGAGACCCACCGCCTCAGGGTGATGTCTCTCCCCAAATAGGGCCTACAGCGTTCGCAATAGCTTTGCCGGGTTGCCGGCGTATATCCCTTTAACGCGCACCGGCTTCGTCACTACGCTGCCAGCGCCTATCACCGCGCCGCTGCAAATTTCCGCGGTCAGGATGGAGGCGCCGCTGCCTACCGTTACCGCATCGCCCAGTACAATGCGAAGCCAGGTCTCAGCGCGGGCGTCCGGCCCCCCGTTTTTGAAGAGATCGTTCGCAAAGGTGACGCCGTGACCGATAAAACAGTCGGCGCCGATGGTGACGTTTTCACAGATGAAAGTATGCGACTGAATGCGGGTTCGTTTGCCGATAACCGCCCCCTTCTGGATCTCGACAAAAGGGCCGACAAAAACGTCGTCCTGCAGTTCACACTGATAAAGGTTGACCGGCATGACGACCCGAACGTTTTTACCCTCTTTAATATCCCGTATTCCACTTTCAATAATCTGCATGTCTTTAGCCTTAAATAAGCGCAGCGCGCCTGTTACTGAGATGACGCGGTGCCGTCAGGCTGTTTTACCGCCAGCAGTACGGAGGAGGCTTTGATCAGGGCGATAACGTCTTTATCCGGCGCAAGGCCCAGCCTGACCCTGCTGCTACTGGTCACCACGGAGACAAGTTTTCCGGCTTTATCGAGGGAAATCTCTATTTCATCATTAACGGAGCCGGGATGGACTGCCGATATTTTTCCGGAAAGCTGATTACGTGCGGAAACTGACATCGCTGTCTCCTTATTGCAGGAAGGAACAATTCACTGAAGTGTAGATGATAGAGGAGACTTGTCAGGACTGCGCCAACCGGGGGATCGGGAAAGTGAGCGGCGTGCTGCTGCTGTTGCCGCAAGCTGATACGGATACCGCTGCAGGCCGGATATTACCTGGCCTGAAGTGGCCTGGCCCCGGGGCTGATAACAAAAAGCCGCAGGCGGTTTCCCGCCTGCGGCGACATATCGGTGACGATGTGCTCTGACGATCAGGCAGCTTTCACGGCTCTGATTTTTTTACTGCCGGCCGCATCTGACTCGCTGTTATCTGCTGCAGGCGCGGCATTGAGCTCGGGGAGCTTGCTGGTACGCAGAATATGCTGTACGGCATCTTTCTGCTCGGCGAGATAGAGGCCAAGGTTTTCAGCCTGGGTTTCATCCATCTGCATACCGCTTTGCAACAGCCAGTCGGTGAACGCGTCTGCCAGGTCGAGCAGTTTGTCGTGAGCGTCAGCCTCTTTCTTACTGGCAAATGTCATTTTCTCTTCACCTTTTCTTACGACCACAAATTTTGTTTCAACAGCCATTTTGCACCCCCTATACTGTGATTATATACAGTATAACAGCTCCGGATTTTTGTTGCAGTAAAAATGTACTTATACCGGCTTCGGGGCGAGCGTTAGCGCTTTCTGATTTCAGTGATGTAAGTAATGGCCGCATGCTCAACGAAGTTGGGCACGTCGTCATAGGCCTCTTTGCCGACGGGGGAATCAAAGGCCGCAATGGCCTCCTCAAGGGAGTCGAACCACAGCTCCGAGAATCCGTCGACGGGGGACTCGGGGTATTTTTCCCGGTCGATAGGGTTGAGCACATATCCCTTCAGGCCGGGGAGCCTCAGGGCAATAGCGGTATGAATCTCATCCCAGTACTTAACGAAATCCTCGAAGCTCTGGCCTTTTTTGCGGGTAAGGAAGCCCACGTGTTTAAAACCCTTAACAGATGACATTATTTTCTCCTCTGCGTTAACTGTGGTGTTTGAACAAGAACTGGTAAAACTGGTCGACTAACTCCGGCGTTCGGGCGGCGGAGGCCCGGCTTTCAACGCCATCCAGCATCGCGAGAACCAGTCGGGCCTGCGTACCGGCTTGCGGTCCGGTTACTAAAAACGCTGCCGTCACTATTTTGCTCAGAGCCCGGGTGCGTTCGTCGAAAAGCGCCTCACAGGTTGCGGCGGCTAACGACGATTGCCCGCAGCGCCCGGCCATCTCGGTGAGGCTGACCACCCTGTCACCACGATGAATGGCGTGCCTTAGCCGCTGCGCATTCCACGAGGCCCAGGCCGAAAGGGTATCCCGCCTGGCGGCGTCGGCGAACCGCGCCAGGGCCTGCGTCGGTGGCTGAAAATAGCGCTGTATCAACGCCGCCAGCCAGGCCTCTTTACCTGAAAAGGCCGCGTAAAAACTTCCCCTGGGCTTATTTGCCTCGCGCAGTATGGCGTTTAACGAGAGGCCGTCCGGGCCTGCTTTATTCATCAGCGCCATGCCCGCCTGGATAAATATTTCCCGGGGCGCTAAGCCCGGGGCTGGTGTTTCATGCACCGTCTTCCCCCGTACCCGATAGTGGATATAGCCGTTGGCCGGCCATTAGCTGTACCAGCAGTCGGCGACGATCTGATGGGAGCGGATACGCGCCTGCGGATCGTGGATCCAGGAGTTGACCATAATCTCATCCGCGCCCGTACGGCGAACCAGATCCTGAAGCCCGTCGCGCACCACCTCCGGTTTCCCCCACACCGATTCGCGCAGCTGGGTCAGCACGCGCTGGGCCTCTGCCGGATGCCAGAGGGTATCCATATCCTTTACCGGCTTCGGCAGCTTTTTGTCGATCCCGCGGCCAAGGTTGAGAAACTTCTGCAATTCGGTCGTGGCAAGGTAGTCCGCTTCCTGCCGGGTCTCAGCGGCGACAACGTTAACGCAGACCATCACATAGGGTTTCTCCAGCGTTTCTGAAGGCCTGAAACCTGCGCGGTAGGTATCGATAGCGGCCAGCATGGCGTCGGGCGCAAAGTGCGATGCGAACACCAGCGGCAGGCCTTTTTCAGCGGCAAGCCGGGCGCTGAAGGTGCTGGAGCCCAGTAGCCACAGGGGAATATTGAGTCCCGCGCCGGGAACGGCGGTGATGCGCTGGCCGGGGCGGGGCGGGGAAAGGTAGTACTGAAGCTCGTCGAGCATCTCCGGGAAATCCAGCCCTTTGGTGCGACTTTCACGGCGCAGCGCCTGCAGGGTTTCATAGTCGGTGCCGGGGGCCCGGCCCAGGCCTAAATCCACGCGTCCGGGATAGAGAGTTTCCAGGGTGCCAAACTGCTCTGCGACGACCAGCGGGGCGTGGTTGGGCAACATAATGCCCCCGGAGCCAATGCGAATCTTGTCGGTTTTAGCGCCGATGTGGCTCAACAGCACGGCGGTCGCCGCGCTGGCGATATCCACCATATTGTGGTGCTCGGCCATCCAGAATCGCTTATAGCCCGCCGCTTCGGCGGCCTGTGCCAGACGCACGCTGTCGGCGATGGCGTCGGCCAGAGAGCGATCTTCCGCGATTGGCGCCAGGTCCAGCAGTGACAGAGGAATGTTGGTTCTGTTGATCATCATTTTCCCGGTATCGGAAGGTGAAAGGTTGTTGTGGGGGTCACTATGATTGTTTTTTTATGCAGGATAAATACGCATTCGCTCGACTCTATGCGGACATAGATTCTACAATTTACCTGCGGCTATCGGGTATTGTAGAACCCTGCCGGCGCGGGCATCGCCCGGCCTGCCGCTGAACGTATCTCCCGGCCTTCGGCTGGCAATCCGCCGCGCCGGGTTAACACACTTGACGAGAAATTATGCGAAGAACAGATCATCTGGGCGGCATCACCGCCTTTGTTACCACGGCCCAGCAGGGGAGCTTTACGGCGGCGGCCGAAAAGCTGGGGCTGACAAAGTCTGCCATCGGAAAAAGCGTTAGCCGCCTGGAAGACCGCCTCGGGCTGAAGCTGTTTCAGCGCTCCACCCGACGGCTGAGCCTGACGCCGGACGGCGAGCGTTTTCTCGCCAGCTGCCAGAGCGCGATTGATATTCTGGAGCAGGCCGAAGCGGAGCTGACCTCGCATACCTGCCAGCCTTCCGGGCGCCTGCGGGTAGATTTACCCGCGGCCTTCGGCCGCCAGCGGATCCTTCCCATTCTGCTTGATATTACCCGGCGCTATCCCGAGCTGGCGCTCACCGTGACCTTCAGCGAGCGGTTTGTGGACCTGATTGACGAAGGGATCGATCTTGTGGTGCGCATCGGCGAGCTGGCGGACAGCAGCGGGCTGGTTGCCAGAAGGCTGACTACCCAGAAGCTGGTCATCTGCGCCTCCCCGGATTATCTGCTGCGGCACGGCGAGCCCGTCGGCATCGACGAGCTAAGCCGGCATCAGTGCGTGGTCGGCTTTCGCCGCAACCAGCCCGTCTCGTGGCTGCTGAAAGCGAGCGATGGGCAAATCAGCCGCTTCATCCCGCCGCCGACCCACGAGTTTGCCGACGGCGATGCGATGCTGGCCGCCACCCTGGCGGGCGGGGGCTTGTCGCAGCTCCCCCTCTGGCTGGTGGGGAAATATCTCGATGAGGGTAAGCTGCGGGAAGTGCTGCCCGGACACTCGGGCGGGGAGATGCCCATCAGCGCGCTGTGGCCTAAAAGCCGTCAGCTGCTGCCCAAAATCCGCTACGTAGTGGATACGCTGGTCAGGGCAGCGGAAGAGGGGCTGCTGGATTAACTATTTGCGGCTATCGGACCAGCAGGGGTAATCGGTGTAGCCTTTTTCATCCCCGCCGTACATCGTTGCCCGATTAACCTCATTTAAGGGCCAGTCGTTGGCCATGCGTTCCACCAGATCCGGGTTGGCAATATAGGGGCGGCCAAAGCCAATCAGATCGGCTTTCCCCTGCTGGAGATACGCTTCGGCGCTCTGCTTATCAAAGCCACCGGCAATAATCAAAGGCCCGGAATAGGCGGCGCGGAATTTTTCAATAAAGCCTTCAGGGATGGCCTGTTCACCCAGCGTTTGCTGATCGCTCAGATGAACATAGGAGAGCGAACGGGCGCTGAGCTTATCGGCCAGCAGCAGCCAGGTCTCTTCCTCGCCGTCAAAAGCATGCATATCAAACAGCCGCCCGAAGGGGGCCAGCCGGATCCCGGTTTTACCGGCGCCAATTGCCGCCGCGATAGCGTCGGTGACTTCCAGCACAAAGCGCAGGCGATTATGCGGATCCGCTCCGCCGTACTCGTCCTGCCGGCTATTCAGCCCGCCGTTGATAAACTGCTCGAGCAGATAACCGTTGGCTGCATGGATCTCAACCCCGTCAAAGCCCGCGCGGATGGCATTTTTAGCGGCCTGGACGTAATCCTGCACCACGGCCTTGATCTCGGGTACCGACAGCGCGCGGGGTTGCGATACCGGAACCGGGCCGGGCGTGCCGTTTTCGTCGCGGGCGTAGCAGGTGGAATTACTGGCTTTCACCGCCACCGAGCTGACGGGCGCCTCGCCGTCGGCCTGCAGGCTGCTGTGGGAAATGCGGCCAACGTGCCAGAGCTGAATATAAATTTTTCCCCCGACGTCGTGGACCGCTTTGGTGACTTTTTGCCAGCCCTGCACCTGGGCATCGCTGTAGATACCGGGCGTGAAAAGATAACCCTGTCCCTGGACGGAGATTTGCGATCCTTCCGTAATAATCAGCCCGGCGGATGCGCGCTGCTGATAGTACTCAGCCGTAAGCTCATCCGCCGTATCGCCGGTCATTGCCCGCGAGCGGGTCATGGGGGCCATCACCACGCGGTTAGCCAGTTCGGTATCGCCGGCTTTGAAGGGGGTAAATAACTTTTCCATTTTTATCTCCTCTTACTAAAGGCAATATCATGGTCTTCCCGGTGGGATAAGAAAATAGCTGTCTGTTCCGAACTGAGTAGACATACTTTCTACATCGGTTGCATTAATGATTTTACTGCCGGAATAAAAAGCCTGGGGCAGGCTAGCTCTATTAATGAATCCGGCTCATATCTTCAATCTGCTAAAGGGCACTAATAATATAAATTCACTATGCCAGGATGATTATTCCGCTGTGCAGGCCCACTCATAAAGGAATCCAATGAAAAAACTGGCATTGTTAACCCTGACTATGACCACCCCCTTATTTGCACAAGCCACTGCAGGAAAATCAGATATGCCCGGACATAACTCATCAGCCGTTTCTTTTGTATCACCCGCGCTGGAAAACTATATACATTCGGCAATTAATGACGATCTCTGGACGCGCCCTCAGCTCTCGCCCAGGGACCGGAGCATTATTACGCTGGCGGTTATTATTTCCCGCAGTCAGTCCTCCCTGCTGGCGAACGAAGTAAACCGGGCGCTGGATAATGGCGTTAAGCCGGGTGAAATCTCCGAAATCATTACCCATCTCGCTTTTTATTCCGGCCTGGCAAACGCCACCAGCGCATCGGATATCGTCCAGCAGGTTTTTGTCAGCCGCGGGATTGAGCAAAAAGCGATGCCAGCCGCGGATCCTGTGCTGCTTCCTTTAGATGAAAAAGCGGAACAAAAGCGCGTCGCCCAGGCCAATGAAATTGTCGGTAGCGTCTCGCCGGGGCTGGTGAAATACACCACCGATGTGCTCTTTCGCAGCCTCTGGCTGCGCCCGGACCTCGCGCCCCGGGACAGGAGCCTGGTCACCATGACCAGCCTTATTGCAAATGGGCAGGTCGGGCAGATCGGTTTTCATCTTAATAAAGCGATGGATAACGGATTAACCCGTGAACAGGTTGGTGAATCCGTGGCGCAGATTGCCTTCTATGCCGGATGGCCAAATGCTTTTTCAGCGGTACCGGTTATCCGGGATGTGCTGGATAAGCGTGCCGGATAATCATCATTCAACCTATAACAAGGGAAAGCTTATGAAATTAATTACCGCTGGCGCCGTGCTGACGATGGCGCTTATTTCAGGCCATGCCGCTGCCGATACAAAAAATATCACTGTTACCCCGGCAGGTTCTGCGCCATCGCTTGTCGGGGCGGCAGAAAACTTTACCGGCCATGTGATAATTGATCTTCTCACGCCCGCCTCCGTTACCACCCCGGCCTCGACGGGGCAGGTGACCTTTGCGCCCGGCGCACGGACAGCATGGCACTCCCATCCCGCGGGGCAGATGTTGATTGTGACCGCCGGGAAGGGCTGGATTGAAAAGGAGGGCGAAGCTAAAAAAGTTATCGCCAGCGGAGATACCGTCTGGATCCCCGCCGGCGTGAAGCACTGGCACGGTGCCACGGACGCCACCGCAATGAGCCATATAGCGGTGACCTACATTCGTGACGGTATAAACGCAGAATGGCTCGAACCCGTCAGCGATGAAGAATATAAAGGGCTGTAGTCCCGAGCCGGGGCTGGCTTATAACAGGCAGCACCGGCTCGTTAATCCTGAACGCGCAGGTCATTCCGCTAGCGCTGTGTAACAGCCATTATTTCCTGTTTGTCATTTCTGAAGTGGCATTTGTGCGTCTTGTCTGAAGTGCTATATCGGCCTATCATTTTCCTCGTTGCGCCGCGTAGTGAATTACAAAAATAACGCTTGGTTAAATTGTTATAATTGCCAGTCAAATTTATATGTTCGTCTTAAATTACCCTTTTTAATTTCTGCATTCTATTGGTTAACGACAAACAATAGCCATTCTTTTAATGGCTATTCAGGAGCGGTGGTTTTTTCTCAAGTGAAGGTTGTTATGAATACGAAAGGTCTTGTTCTTATTATTATTGGTGCGTTATTTGAATGCGCGTGGGCTTACGGGCTTAAACACGCTGCAGGTACTTTAGAAATTTTTATTACCGTTGTATCTGTGGTGGCGAGCTTCGGCATATTCATGCTTTCGTTTAAATACGTCGGCGCGAGTATTGCTTACGTAGTTTACACCGGGCTTGGCACCCTGTTTGTCGTACTGGTCGAGATGGCCGACACGTTATCACATGGGGGACAGATAGAAGTCCTTCGTATCGTATTTGTGCTCACCCTGATGCTGGGCGTAATTGGCGTTAAAGGAGCAAAATCATGATTTCTTACCTTATTCTGTTCGTTGCCGGCTGCTTCGAGGTCGCAGGTATCTCCACTCTTAATGGCTACGCAAATGCAGGTACCCGACGCCGTAAGGTTACGTTTCTGCTGGCTACGATTTTATTGTTTACCGTGGCGCTGAGCTCGCTGAGCATCTCCATGCGTGCAATACCCCTTTCCGTAGCTTATGCCATCTTTACGGGAGTAGGTACCATCGGTGCGGTGACGGTCGGCGTGTTTATTAACGGTGATAAAATTCGTCTGCTTAAGGGCGCAAGTATATTTCTTATCATCTTCAGCGCGATTATGCTGAAACTGGTTTGATTTTTTATTCTCTCTTTCAGTTAACGTGGTTTATATCATCAGAGTGAAAGAGAGAATAACGTCTGAAAATCATTGTCACTGAGTGACGAAGCAGTTCGCTATAAAATTAGTGAAGGCCTTTAGTCTTGGGGGCGCATATTTATTCGTTGGCCAGACCAGGTTTAGTTCATAATTTTGTCCAACGATGTTGTTCAGCACTATCTGCAACTCCCCTGAGGAGATATATTTTTCAGTCAGTAATCCCGGCATAAATACAATACCTTTACCATCAAGCGCCAGCCCCATACGAATATCAGTACTATTACAGATAAGTGACGGGATAACGTTTTGCACGACTGATGCGGAATGCAGAAGGGGCCAGGGCTCCGTGCGTCCGCTTGAGGGATAGCGGTACTGAATGCAGGTATGCGAACTGAGATCTTCTACCCTGGCAGGGATGCCGTATCTCCTGAGATAGTCCGGCGATGCTACCAGATTCATGGTGCAGTTACCGAGCGAGCGTGCGGTCAGTCGGGAATCTGAAAGCTGCCCGACGCGTATTACCGCATCAAAACCTTCATCTACCACGTCAACCAGCCTGTCGTTGAGATCCACTTCAAGGGTGACGGCGGGGTAGCGCTCCATAAAACGACTGATAATAGGCAGAAAAAAGGATGGCATGTTAGGCATGCTCACGCGAAGCTTGCCTCTGGGCTCGCCTGAGATTGACGAGAGTTCCTCCTTCGCTGAGGCCAGCTCATCAAGAATAATCCGGCCGCGCTCAAGAAAAATTTCACCTTCCTGCGTCAGGCTTAAACCGCGCGTGTTCCGGTTAAGCAGTCGTGTACCCAGCTCTTCTTCGGTTTTACTCAGCAGCTTGCTTACCGCTGAAGGTGAAATATTCAGCTCGCGCGCCGCGGCCGCGAAACTGCCCAGATCGGCAATCTTTACAAAGGCTTCTATACCGTCTACCAGGTTCATTATTTTCTCCTGCGGAGTGGGGGCTAAAGTCTACCTATCTTAACCGAGGCCATCATTCCATTTTGTCACGACTGTATTACCGGAACAGTCAATTGTCCGATGCGCTTCTCAGGACTACCCTTTAAGTTCTTTTCTCTGGCCGTCTGTCCGGCTTTATTACCCATAACGGAGTTCTCACGCGAACGACAAACCAGCTATATCGACAGACTGACTCATTTTTAAGGGAAACAATGTCATCAAAAAAAGTATCAGAAAGCATAAACGAACAGCCTCACGATATTAGCACCAGCGTAAGCGTACAGGGTGCCAGGACCCATAACCTGAGAGACGTTTCTTTCACTTTCCCCCGCAATGCCATGGTGGTCTTCACCGGTATATCCGGTTCGGGTAAATCCTCGCTGGCATTTGACACCCTCTATGCCGAGGCGCAGCGACGGTTTATGGAATCCGTCGCGCCGCACGCGCGGCGCCTGATTGAGCAGGCTTCCGCGCCGGACGTGGATGGTATAGACGGCCTGCCGCCCGCCGTTGCCCTTCAGCAGAGCAGGGCCGGCGCACAGGAACGCTCTACGGTTGGTAGCCTGACGCGGATCGCCGTCACCCTCAGGCTGCTGTTTTCCCGCGCCGGGCTCCGTCCCGCAGAGGTCCCATTCCTGCCGGCAGAAGCCTTCTCGCCCAATAATCCCCAGGGCGCCTGTCCAGCCTGTCAGGGTATGGGTATGGTGCATGAGGTTAAGGCCGACGCGCTTGTCCCTGACGGCTCGCTAAGCATTCGTGAAGGGGCGATAGCTTCCTGGCCCAACGGCTGGCAGGCGAAAAACCTGCGCTCAATACTTGACTCGCTGGGCTACGACATCGATGCCCCGTGGGATACCCTGGCTGAAAAAGATCGGGAATGGATCCTCTTTACCGAAGAACAGCCGTCGGTGCCGATCTTTATGGGGCTGAATGCGAAGCAGCGCCAGGAAGCGATTACGGCAGGCACCGAGCCCGCCTATACCGGCACTTATACCAGCGCCAGAAAATACCTGTTGCAGAGCTACTCGGGCGGAAAAGAGTCGGTAAAAAAACGACTTTCCCGCTTCATTACCGTAGCGCCCTGTAATGAATGTCACGGCAAGCGGCTCAACAGGAATGCTCTGGCCTACACCTTTGCGGGCTATGACATTGCCGAAATGGGGGAGCTGACGATAGCGCAGCTGAAGGCGCTGCTTTTACCCTTTGCCGATGGCCGCTCTCAGCACATGCCCGGCGAGGCCGCGCTGCGGGAGGCCGTTATCAGGATGACCACCGATATCTGCGGCCGCCTCGACCAGCTCGAAAAACTGGGACTCGGCCACCTCTCTCTCGGCCGCCGGACCACCATGCTTTCGTCAGGCGAGCTGCAGCGGATCCGACTGGCCACGCAGCTTATTTCCCGACTCTTTGGCGTGATCTACGTGCTCGACGAACCTGCGGCCGGCCTGCATCCGGATGATGTACGCGCCCTGATCCACTCTTTGCGCCTGCTTCTGGAGGTCGGCAATTCGCTGGTCATCGTCGAGCATAATCTGGACGTTATCGCCGAAGCCGACTGGCTGACGGAAGTAGGGCCAGGGCCGGGACAACAGGGTGGTGACATCGTTTATAACGGTGCGCCATCCGGGCTGGCATGGGTTTCCCGCTCGCCTACCGCAGGCTACCTCTTCGACAAATTTCGTCCGGGCCTGCGCCGGCGGCGGCTTCCCGAGCGCTGGCTGGCGCTTGAGAAAATCACCTGCAATAACATTCACGGGGTGGATGTCCGCATCCCTCTTGAACGGATGACCGCCATTACCGGCGTATCCGGCTCGGGCAAGTCTACGCTTCTGGCCCGGGTGCTCCCGGAGCTGCTGCAGCGGCTCGACAAAACGCCACGGGATGAGGAGACCGATGAGGAGAGCCTGGTGCCGGAGGTGAAGGGTAATATCACGGCGGGCGGCAGCGCCATTAAACGTCTGGTCCGCATCGACCAGCGGCCCATCGGGCGCACGCCGCGCTCTAACCTGGCAACCTATACCGGTTTCTTCGACACCGTGCGTAAGCTCTTTGCCGATACCGACGAGGCGAAAAAGCGCGGCTTCGATGCCAGCCGGTTTTCCTTCAACCTGCCAGCCGGCCGCTGCCCCGCCTGCGAAGGCCAGGGGCAGATTACCATCGAGCTGATGTTTATGCCCCAGGCAAGCGCGCCGTGCTCCACCTGCGGCGGGCGCCGCTACAATGATGAAACCCTTGAGGTGCGGTGGCACAACAGAACGATAGCAGACGTGCTGGATCTGACCGTGGACGAAGCCGTAGGTGTTCAGAGCAACAATGAAACCATCCAGCGCTCCCTGGGCGCGCTTGCCTCGCTTGGCCTCGGCTACCTGAAGCTGGGCCAGCCAGCCACCGAGCTGTCCGGCGGCGAATGCCAGCGCATTAAGCTCGCCTGGGAGCTGCAGCGCGTACAGCGGGGTAAAACGCTTTATCTGCTGGACGAGCCCTCCACGGGGCTGCATCCGGCGGATATGGATAAGCTGATGGGGGTTCTCGACAGGCTGGTTCAGCGCGGCGATACGGTGGTTATGGCGGAACACGATATGCGCATTGCCGCCGAAGCCGACTGGATCCTCGATCTGGGTCCCGGCTCGGGTGAAAACGGCGGACGTATCATCGCGGCCGGCACGCCGGAAGAGGTAAGCGGCTCTAAAGACAGCCTCACCGCACCTTATCTGGCGGCCAGGCTGAAAAAACGGATCGGCGATCCAGACGAGTAGCGCCGGTCAGCTTCATTTTTACGGAGGGTATATGCAGTTTGATTTATTTGCAGATGAAGCGCTGCCCTCCATTCCGGGGCTGGTCTATCAGGCCGATTTTCTCACGCCAGAGGAGGAGAAATGTCTGCTGGAGATTATCGCCACGCTGCCTCTGAAGCCCGCGCGGTATAAAGAGTATGAGTCAAAGGTCCGCATTCTCAGCTTCGGCGGCCTTTATGATTTCAGTACGCATAGGGCCCAGCCCAGCCCGTCGCTGGATGCACGTCTGGTTCCGCTGCGAAACCGCGTCGCCGACTGGCTGAAGATTGAGCACGGGGCGATTTCCCATCTGCTCGTCACCGAATACCTGCCCGGCACGCAGTTAGGATGGCACCGCGATGTCCCGGTGTATGAAACTATCGTCGGTATTTCCCTGGGTAATCCGGCAACGATCCGCTTCAGGCCCTGGCCACCCGACGTGCTGACAAGCCGCCGGACGGTTAGCCTTGAAGTAATACCCCGCTCAATTTACAAGCTCGACGGCGAGGCCCGCTGGGGATGGCAGCATGCCGTGCCCCCGGTTAAGTATCCCCGCTGGTCTATCACGCTGCGGGTGAACCGCACAAAACATGCCGACAGGCCGGGACGCTGAGACTACCTGTTGAGCCTGCCAGCGTTCGGCTCAAGCCTGGCCTACTCTTCATCCGGTGGGGTATGCGCAAGTCAGGATCGCCCTCACACGTTGTAAGGCAGCAAAAGTATTTCACGGGAGCCCGGCTATCGGACTTCAATCTTTCCGCCTCCGGTACTTAACGGACAAGTGCGAAGAGCTGCTTTAAGCGAGGAGTGGACGTCAGGTTACCAAACAGAAAAAAATCGCCAGATGTGGTGATAAAGGCTAGATTGAATTCAGGCGTAACTGGTATGACCACATCAATAAGGCCCTACGAATGAATTCAATAATAATACCCGTGAATGAAGGCGGATTTCTGGCAGCCAACGTCTGGGAAAGAAGCGATGCCAGAGCGGTGGTTATCCTGCATCCGGCAACGGCGGTTGTGCAGGCGTTTTATAAAGAATTCGCAGAGTATCTATTTAACAGGGGATTCAGTGTTATCACCTACGATTACCGTGGCACCGGTCTTTCTAAGTCCGGGCCGGTCCGTAGTTATAGCGTCTCAATGTCTGACTGGATCGAGCAGGACGTCGGATGCATAACCGCCTGGGCTAAAGCGCATTTCCCCGCACTTAGCCTGCTGGCGGTAGGGCACAGCGTAGGAGGGCATGCGGTTCTGCTTTCGACGGCCACCCGCGCCCTGCAGGCCGCGGTGATTGTGGCCTCACATGCCGGGGTGACGAGCAGCATAAAAAAGACGACAGAAAAGGTGCGCGTCTGGTGCTTATTGCGTGTTCTGGCCCCGGTTCTGTGCCGTATCTTTGGCTACATGCCTGCCAGGCGCCTGGGGCTGGGCGAGGATTTACCGGCGCCGGTGATGCTGCAGTGGGGGCGCTGGAGCGCAATGCCGGGTTACTTCTACGACGATCCAGAGTGGAATGCACGCCAACGGGCAGGTGAGATCGCGTTACCGGTGCTGGTGATGGGTTTTGATGACGACCCCTGGGCTAACCCTGAAGCCATTACCCGGCTGATGGAGCCAGTGCAAAAGGCAAAAATCGAACGCCGCGAGATACGGCACGCAGAGTTTGGCCTCCCGACCATTGGCCATATGGGCTTTTTTCGTGCGCGATGTGCAGAGAAGTTATGGCCAATCGTCGGTCAATGGCTGGAGAGTCAGTGCCCGGATTAAACAACGTATGAATATTACGTGCTGAGTATTGCCGGGTAAATGTCCGCTGCTGGTACGGCGCGGACATATTTACAGGTTGCAAAGCGTTAGTAGCGACAGGCGGACCTTCAGCGTCCAATTTAAAAAGTGCTGATTTTGCCTTCAGCACCTGTTAACGTTAATTACGATGAAAATACACTCTGCGCTATCCCATTTAATCATTATTATCACCTGTCTAACTCAGGTGGGATAACGTTCGCCATTTTCCCGCCGGTAGGGCGGGCCTTACCGGTAATAACTATCCAGTGAGGTTAATAATGGACACCGATAGGGTACAAACGTCAGCAAAACCTACTTTGCACCTGTTATGTGGCAAAATTGCGTCAGGAAAATCCACCCTGTCTGCAAAATTAGGCTCCTCGCCCGGCACCGTCATTATCAGCGAGGATCGGTGGCTGGCTGCGCTCTTTGCCGATGAAATGCACTCCATATCTGATTATGTGCAGTACTCCTCAAGGCTCAGAAGTGCCATGAAGCCACATCTGGTGTCATTACTCAAAGCTGGTTTATCGGTGGTTCTGGATTTCCCTGCAAATACGCAATCTAATCGTCAGTGGATGATGAGTATCATTAAGGAGTCAGGCGCCGGTAACCGGCTGCATTATCTGAAGGTATCTGATGAAGTATGTAAATCCCGTTTACGCGCACGTAATGCAGAGGGCGCGCACGATTTTGCAGCCTCAGATGAACAATTTGAAATTATAACCCGTTATTTTTCAGCGCCGGCAGCCGATGAAGGCTTTGATATTATTGAATACAGCTAAATCACAGCGTGATGCTCGGACAGGGCGCAAAGATATTTATCCGCTTTCGTTGCCCTGTCTCTTATTCCCCCTCAAATAAGATGGGCACAAGCTGCTTTAGCTATCGCCTGGCCCACAGCTTTAAGCTTTAAGTATATAAATGCATGATTTTACCGTCTCACCGGAAGATATAGTGACTTCTACCGGTACGCGCTGGTACTCAGAACCTTCAAACTCATCAAGCCTGTGCCAGTGATTATGTAAATTATCCGACGTGAAAAGAAAACCCTGTACACGATTACCTGAATTATCCAGTACGATCCCCGGATAACCCAACTCTGCCCCCCAACCTTTATTGAATAAGCAACCGCCAACGTGGCCTTCCTGCCACATGCCGCCGATCGCTTCGAGAATATGAGCATTAGGTCGTCCTGGGCCGAGCGTCCCGTAAACAAATAAACTTTCCATCACTCCTCCTGTTATCGCTATGAAAACGTTATCTGTTTTTAATTTTGATCGGCGGACTCTTGCCTGACAAACCATTTGTTTTCACCCTATGCGTGAATTATTATCACGCGTACTATGTTCGATCATCTCCCACCACTGCAGACCCTCCGTGCTTTTGAAGCCACGGCCCGCCTCTCCAGCATGACGCTGGCCGCAGCGGAGCTGCACGTCACCCATGGCGCCATAAGCCGACAAATCCGCAAGCTCGAAGAGCATCTTGGGGTAACGCTATTCGTCAGACTGACACGACAGATAATACTGACGGAGGAGGGCGCTGAATTTCACCATGCGGTTACCCGTATTCTGGGTGAGTTAACGAGGGAATCCGAGCGTCTGCGTCAAAGGAGCCCGGCCAACTGTATCCGTATTAGCACAACTGTTTCCTTTGCGAGCAAGTGGCTAGCCCCGCGTCTCGGCCGGTTCAGGCAGCGATACCCTGACGTTGATATTCAACTGGATGTGACTGACATTAATGTAGATCTGCACGATGGTCAGACAGATGCCGCCATTCGCTACGGCGCGGGCTCTTATCGCAGCGTTTCGTCTGAGCGTATCCTCGATGAAACCGTTACCCCTGTCTGCAGCCCGGCCTATCGTGAAGCACATCATGGTCTGACAAAAATTAAGCAACTCTCAGACTGCGTTCTTCTTCATGAGTACAGAATGCTGGCGAACTGGGAGGCATGGTTTGAAATGGCGGGAGAAAAAAATTTCTGCAGTCATCAGGGGATCCTGTGGACCCTCGGCAGCATGGCGACTGAGGCTGCTATACGTGGCGAAGGTGTAGCGCTGGGACGCAGTGCGTTGATTGCAGATGATGTTGCAGCGGGAAGGCTGGTTGTTCCGTTTCCGCAGTACAAACTTAAGGCCGAGCGGGGATACGATTTAGTCTACCGGCCAGGCTACCGTGACGCCTTTAAAATACGAATTTTAAGACAGTGGCTTTCTGAAGAAATGACCGCGCTTAAAGAATGAATCGCTGCCCGGGAAAAGCCCGCTGCTGGTACAAAGCGGACAATTGCCAAGGTCTTCTTAGAGCAAACAGCAGTATTTGCTTTTACCGTGAGTGAAAATAATTTTAGAGGTCTGGCGACTGCATTCGCAGCCGCAGAGGTAAACTTACTTAAAACCAAATCCGCGCTCCTCAAGCGTGGCGCGAAGATTCTGGCGTCCGTCCATATAGGCCATGCTGGTTGCTGAATTTTGCACGGCCTGCTTCCAGGTTTTGTCTTTCATTCCCAGTCCTTCACGAAATGCGTGGAACGTTTCTTCATAGCTTTTTACATGCGCGTCAAAGTCTGCTGCGTTATAGCGATTATGATGGGCTACTACGCTCTGTGGCAGGCGCGGACGGATACCTAAGTTGCTCTTCGGATCAGGCCATCCCACAACCAGTCCGCATACTACGTAACTGTGCGGCGGTAGCTGTATAAGCTCGGCAAGTTCTTTTGCCTTATTTCGTACAGCGCCAATATAGACTGTTCCAAGTCCAATCGATTCGGCTGCAACTGTGGCGTTCTGGGAAGCAAGCGAGGCATCCACGGTCGCCATAATGAATGAGTCAAGATATTCATGGACGCCCGGGTTAAGCTCATCCGCGACGGTCATACCATGACTACGTGACAGATCTGCAACCCATAATAGTATTGCCGGTGCTTCTTCAATATAGCCATTAGCCAGGCCACTATCTCCGGCTGAGAGTCTTTTGACCTCTGCCTTAAGCTCAGGGTCGGTAACGGCTACCACGCTCCACTGCTGAAGGTTTGAGGATGTGGAAGCAGACTGTGCGGCTGCCACCAGGGTTTCAAACCAGTGTTCCGGTAAGGCTTGCTGCGAGAAATTTCTAACCGAACGGTGTCGGAGAAGACCTTCTATCTGTTCATTCCAGATAATATTTTCGGGACGGTCTTTCTCGCCATAGCGTGCTGTAATCAGTTGTTCTTTTTGCAAACTGCCAGTCATAATTTGACTCCTTAAAAATGGAATGATCATTCAATAATTGGTTAAATAAAAAGGCCTTCAGGCCTTTTACTAAATGCTGCCGATAAGTGATTGAATTGCTTGCTTTTGGAATTCGGCCTCATGCACGATCCTGCCAAACACCCGAAAACCAAAGTAGGCGCACATAAATGCTTTTGCCATTTTCTCTGGTTCACGCTCCGCTACAAACTCTCCGGAAGCAATACCAGCAGCGAAAAGCGCTACAAATAAAGCTTCCAGTTCTTTGATATAACTGCGGCTAAGATGCTCAACGGTCTTATCTTTAGCTGCTCTCTCGAGCGGCGAGAATATGGCCATGCAGCCGTTACGCTCTATTTCGCTGAAATCAAGTTCAATGCCCTTTTCAAGCAGCATGCGCAGCCGATCTTTGACTGTTCCAGGCTGTCGGAAAACTTCCTGATGAAACTCAATGCTGGAGCGGTGATACCGACGCAGTGCTTCATGGTAAAGGTTTTCTTTATTACCAAAAGCGGCATAGAGACTACCCCGGCCCAGCCCAGTACTCTCGACAAGCGCCTGAGCTGAAGTTGCCTCAAAGCCGTTACGCCAGAACGCATCCATAGCGGCCTGTATTACCAGCTCGTCGTCAAACTCTCTTGGTCTGCCTGCCATCATTCACTCCTGCTAAAGATACCGACATCACCTTATCAATTGTGGAATGATCGGTCAACAATTAAGAGGGCTTATTTTATGGTCAAAGACGCGCCTGTAATGTCCTGCTTATCGGAAACTTTCCTCAGAACCTTCATGGACAGCGATCCAGGTTTACATGCTCAGAAACTCATGGAGTTGTCGGGTAAACGTCAGCGGCTCCTTGAGATGCAGGAAATGGTCACCATTATTTTTTTTGTCATAGATAATGGCCCGACCGTCAGATACCGTCTCTGCAATCCAGCGCTGACTTTCTACCCAGTTACTGTGTTCACCAGATACGACCAGCACGGGTTTTGATATTTTCTGAGTAAGTACATCACGCCAGTCATTCAGAATATGGTCAAAAAGGATATGCTCCAGAGCTGCCATATCGGGCGGCACCATCTCCTCTGCAAAGACATGTGAGTTTTCAAAGGCGGGCGCGCCTGTGACGGTGTAAAAATCCATAATATCGGTATTCACAACTAGTCTGTTTGAGGGACCTTTACCGTAATACATGGAGATCATCGCTTCCGCTGATGTCGTAAAGGCACCGGCATTAATACGCTGCTCTTCAGTCCAGTCACTATGACAGTAAATAGACGCTGCTTCGTCGATAAACACCAGTTTCTCGATTTTTCCGCTACCGAACAGGTCAATGTAGCTCCAGATAACTGAACATCCCATCGACCAGCCACAAAGGTGTGCTTTTTTTATGTCCAGTGAAACCAGCATATCGTTGAGGTCGGCCGAAAGGCGGGATATACGATTGCCAAAAATCACCTTATCTGATAGCCCGTGATTGCGCTGGTCAAGGACATAGACTTCATATTTATCTTTCAAAAGATGAATAAGATTGATGTACTCCGCTCCGTTTGAAGACCAGCCGGGAACGAATACCAACGGGATACCTTTTCCCGCTTTCCAGTAAGTCAGCTTCACACCATCATTAGTGTGAAAAGCTCCTATCTCAAGGCCTTTCACATCTGAGAGCTTAGTTGGCAGTCCAGGGATAGTGTGTGTGAATTCATAATCACGGCCAAAATACTCTAATGCAGTCTTAATCATTTTTACTCCTGATTAAACAGTAAGCTGTAGTGAAACAATTACATTTTAAGAGAGGAGTTAAGTAAGATGCAGTCCTGGAAATGGGAATGAGGCTATCATTAATGAGAGGGCTTAAATGGATCTCAATGCGCTAAAAATGTTTGTTCTTGCCGCACGTAGCGGTAGCCTTTCCGCTGCTGCGCGTAACAACAATATTCCTCTGCCCACGCTCAGCCGCAAAATAGCCGAACTGGAAAGGGAGCTGAACTCCGTATTGCTGGAAAGAAATTCCACAGGTTGCAGGTTAACCGAGACCGGGCAAAAGTTACTGAATTATGCAAGCTCAGCAATGGATATTCTGGCCGATACCGAACAGGCCGTGCTGACAGCATCGCCCCGTATTACAGGACGTCTACGTCTAACGATACCCCAGTCACTTGAGGTATGGTGGCAGCTTATAAGTCAATTTCAGAAGGCTTATCCGGGCATCGCTGTCAGCGTTCATTCTACGGAACGCCGTGTGGATCTCATTTCTGAAGGCGTTGATGTTGCATTGAGAGTTGGAACTATCGCTGACGACTCCGTTGTTATCCGTCACCTTATGGATTTTCGCCATATGCTGGTCGCTAGCCCCGCTCTTTTTCATACAACACCGCTTCCTGTAAAACCGTCCGATCTTATGGACTATCCCTGCGCGGCCTGGGGATCGGTGATAGGGGCGCGGCCCGTCTGGATGCTGGGTAATTATGCCTATGACGTTCCTGCCATTTTAACGGTAAATGATTATCTTCATCTGCGGGCAGGGGCACTTGAGGGTGAATATATTACAGAGCTGCCGGTTTTCTTTGCGGCTGATTTTATCAATAAAGGAAAGCTAATAGAGCTGCTTCCCGCCTATCCACTGCCTTATTCTTCATTACATTTGGTCTATAAAAGACACGGACATATCTCAGCCTCTGCCAGAGCTTATATTGATTTTTGCTGTGACAATATTGGCTTGCTGTCGGCTAAATGCCTGATAACCCCCTCGTGACAGATTCCTGTAATTAAAAAAGAGCCTGCTAAGGTAATATAAGTTGCAGACAAAGCTTAAAGGATATTTTCTGCAATGTCCGCTGCTGGTACAAAGCGGACACCCAGATAAACGCGAAGGTCTGCTTTGAGCGAACAGCGGACAAAAGAGAGATGATTACTCGACAATGAGTACTTAAGTTCCGGTTGTTTGTAGTCCTGGGCATAACGTATTTACCGCTCCCCCTCGTTTGTAGGGGTAGCCAATCCTTAAGCAGGCCTGCGTAAGTTAAGCTCATATACCACGCATGGCGCATCGTAATGCTGCTCTATTGCTTTGTAAGTCATACCTAACCTCTGCATTACACGCTGAGAGGGGATATTTTCAGGATCGGCAACGGCAACCAGATAGGTTGCTCCTACCTGTTCTATCGCGTAATCAACGATCGCTTTAGCTGCCTCTGTTGCATAGCCCTTGCCATTGTGATCCGGGACGAGACGCCAGCCAATCTCTAATGGTGCGCCATCCACGTTTGCCAGGTGCTGGAGGCATGCTGCACCAACGATCGCGCCAGAGGACTTCTCTCTGATAGCCCACCATGAGAAGTTGTACTTATCCCAACGTGCCTGGACTCGTCTGATACCTTCCCATGTTTCCTCAGGCGTTTTGACGATACCTCCTGTGATATAACGCATCACACCGGCATCACTATCCATTACCCTCAAGCCTTCGTAATGAGAGTCATCATAGGGTTCAAGCTTTAAACGCGGTGTTTCTAAATCCATCAACTGTTCCTCTTACGTGAAGATTAAAGAAATGCTTTCAACTCATCTGCATTTACATTCGAGAGCATTGAAGAGCGAAGATGGGGTGCCGTTGCAAAATATCTGGAAACCAGATTAAACCCTGCGGTATACCCTAACCACTGCGGCAAATCACCCGTACCGAAAAACCACCGGTTGTGATCGTAATCGGTACGGTCCCAGAATGCTTTGAACTGTGAATTATACTTTTGAACAATATCTGAATTAATCCTTTCCCAGGGTTCCGGTTCGCCGCCAAAAAGCTCAAGAACAAAATGTCCTGCCAGACCCTCAGTAACCATAGCCTCGCCTAAGGTTACGCCATATCCAGGCCCGGCCCATCTTGCCGCATGGTGCAGTTCATGAGCAAACATGCGTTCAAAAGAGTGAGCGGCATTTTTTCTCAAGGCAGGGTTTTCAGGATCAACAGTTAAATATACCAGGCCGGGCTCCGGACAATATCCAAAATGCCCTTTTTCCGGGATGACAAATTTTCCAGTTTTTACCACAACATCAAGTGGAGGGATTTGCATTACCCTTGTTGCTTGTTCGTGAGTAACAGTCAGGCAGGTATGAAGCCATTGACTGTGAGCGGTGAGTTTCTTCTGAACATCCAGAATATGCAGGATCATCTGAGACAAAAGCTTACTTCCGAAGTGTAAGAAAATAACATCATTTTAACATTTCAAGACGCCGTGTCATGACATTATTAGCCATAACCGCCCATATCCGCTTCATGCACGATGACTGAGTGGTGGTCCTTTATGAGCGAAGATAGGACAGGGTATTCTCACAAGAATCACTTTTAATCTGGAACCTTTCCTCGCTTTTCAAATTGTTTAGCTTACCGGCAGTTTATATGACGTCTGAACGCATAAACTTTTCACAATAAGCTTTCTAGCCATTCGGTAAATATACGCACCTTGCGCGAAAGGTGGCGGTGTGGATAAAGCAGTGACAAGCTGCGGTCAGGAGAGGGATGGTGGGGCAATACCTCAACAAGCTGCCCGCTATCAAGATAAGGTTTTAAAAAGACGTTCATTCCCTGAAGTAACCCCAGGCCAGCCAAGCCCGCAGAGACGTATGCCTCAGAGTTATCCACGACAAGTTTACCCGGCAGGGTTATTTCCTCGATCCCTTTTGGCGTCGTAAAGGTCCACGGCATAATTTGCCTGCTGCTGCTGTTAACCCAGTTGATGGCATGGTGATTTCTTAAATCTGCCAGCGTTTCCGGCTTGCCGTGTAGCGAGATATAGCCATGGCTGGCGCAGGTCGTCATTTTGATATTGCCCATCCTGTGAGCAATATAGTCACCATCTTCCAGCTCCCCCACCCGCAGTATGCAATCCAGCCCATCCTTTAACATATCCCGACGGCGGTCTGAACTACTCAGAATAATTTCGATTCCCGGATGCCTGCTATAAAAGTCGGGCAACCTGGGAATAACCAGCAGCGCTGCAAGCGCGACAGGCATATCTACACGTAGCTGGCCGTGCAGCACCTGGTCGCTGCTGAAGGACTCCAGCAATTCATCTGCCTGTGCCAGCAGGAGTTTACTACGACGATAGAACTCTTCTCCGTCGGGCGTGAGGTTAATACGGCGCGTCGTTCGCTGCATCAGACGCGTGCCGCTGTGCTGTTCAAGCAGCTGCAGCGCTTTGGTAACGGCGGGGCGATGAATGCCCAGGTTCTCTGCCGCCTGAGTAAAGCTCCCCGACTCAACGATTTCTATAAAAATTCTAATAGATTCAAAGAGATTTATTTGCATAGAGTTATATTTTTTCTGACGCCTGACAGGCCATACGGGGTAGATTGTTACTGATTTTATAACAGTGATGAATCATTTTGGCTATTTTTCTAAATAATATTCCTCCTTACACTTCCCTTCATTCGATACACCGTTTCGAAATAGTAAATATCAGGCCGCCCGATCGGAGCGGCAAGCTAATATGAAGGAAATTCCATCATGAAAGATAACCGTGTCTGCCAAATTCTTGGCATAGAAAAACCTGTTATTCAGGGCCCATTATCCTGGCTGACCGATGCTCGTTTAGTAGCCGCCGTAAGCAACGCCGGCGGGCTGGGCGTGCTGGGTCCCAACGCTGGCTTAACCGCAGAAACCGCCGTTTCCACCCCTGAAGAAACGGCAGAAAAAATGCGTGAAGAAATTCGCAAAACCAAAAATCTCACCGAAAAGCCATTCGGCGTAAACCTGATACCCACGCCTGAAAATGACGTCTGGACTCCACCTATTTTGCAGGTGATAAAAGAAGAGGGCGTCAGGGCCGTGGTATATACCGGTTACGGAGAAGGGGCGGTTATACCTGCATTATTCGACGAATTAAAAGCGGCGGGCATTGCGGTAATTTACCGGGATATTAATCCGACGCCTGAAAATACCCGGCTTGCTGAACAAGCCGGTGCCGATATTATCGTTGCTACCGGTTTTGACGAAGGGGGAACTCTTCCGGGAACTGCGCTGGGTACCTTCTCCATCGTGCCGCTGATTGCCGATTCCGTGGTCAATATTCCCGTAATGGCTGCGGGTGGTATTACCGACGGCCGCACCGCAAAAGCGGCGCACGCGCTCGGCGCCGAAGGGGTGTTTGCCGGTTCGGTCTTTATCGGCACCGAAGAAAGCCGGGTACCAAAATCGGTTAAAGATAAAATCATCGAGGCAAACGGGCTGGATCTGATGCTGTTCCGTACGCTACCTCACTATTACCGCTCGCTGCCGGGCAGGCTGGCGGCAACGCTGGTATCGATGGACAAAGCCGGAGCAAGTAATGAGGAGTTAGGTAAAACGATGGGAGGGCTGCGCGGCCTGCGTATTGGTATGTTGGAGGGTAATACCGATGAAGGCTATATTTCGCTGGGGACGGGGATCGGCAATATTCGCAGCGTTAAAAGCGTAGCCGAGGTTGTGGACGAGTTAACCGTAGAGTGAATGCAGTACCACCTATAAAATAGAGACAGGCAGTTCGCGATTTGCCCGAACTGCCTGTCTCTTTGTATATAACGTCCGCTTCTGGCACTGGACTGCTGCTGTAGACCTAACAAATTAGACTTCAATTAACTCTGATATCTCCAGTGTATCATCTACTTCAATACCTGAGTAAGGTCTACCCGGCTAACTATACTTCGGGTAAAGGCTACATACACATAGCCATAAGACAGACCTCTTTTTAACCAAATTTTCAAAGGCGGTAGAATGAGATTATATGTTTTGAAACAGGTTTAGCTCGTTAATAATGCATTCAGACTCTTCGCTAAAAGGCATGTTATTCAAATCTAAAACCCCGACATTTTTTCGAATATTAGCTGCCTGCAAGTCCGCGAAGAGAGCAATAAAATCCGATAGTGCTTCTCCTTGCTCAGCGACAAGCTCGAACGTTTTATTTTTGCCTCGTCACTGGTCAGGGGACGGACCAGAACCTGGCTATTTGCTTCCGGGATATCACCCTAACCTCCGGTGTTATCGTATGGCGACGATCTTCCTAAAGCATAATGATTCGATGTTCATCTGGCTCCTGCAACGAGTATTTACATGATAAACCTACTGATAATTAACACTTATTTTCGATGCGATCAGAATATCAATTATCTTTATTGTTAGTAACAGGGCTAAAATGATTGTGACTATGAACACCCTTCATGAGTGTACGATGAAGGAAATGCCTCCATAAGGAAATCGCCGATGCTCAAAGAAAACTTCAACGAACTGCAAATCTTTCTTGTGGTGGCAAGGGAGCGAAGTTTTACCAAAGCGGCGGGCAAACTGGGCGTTTCTCAGTCTGCCCTCAGCCACGCGATGAAGGCCCTGGAGGAAAGGCTGAATATCCGCCTTCTGACCCGTACGACCCGAAGCGTTGCTCCCACGGAAGCCGGTGAGAGAATAATTGCCTGTCTTGAACCTCGTATTGCCGAGCTTGAAAAGGAACTGGAATCGCTGGTTCAGCTGAACGGCACCGCCTCTGGCAATATTCGTTTATCAGCCGGGGAGCATGCCGCGCGAAGCCTGGTATGGCCGAAGTTAAAACCCTTCCTCAGGGAATACCCGCAAATCAACGTTGAGCTGGTGGTGGATAACGGCTTTGTCGATATTGTTGAGGGGCGTTTTGATGCCGGGATCCGCCTGGGCGAAAGCGTGGATAAGGACATGATTGCGGTAAGAATTGGGCCGGATATGAGAATGGCCGTAGTGGGAGCGCCGTCTTATTTCGCTGCAAACCCTGCACCTGAAACGCCGCACGAGCTACAAAATCATCGGTGTATCAATATGCGCCTGCCGACCGCCGGTGGGCTTTACCACTGGGAGTTTGAGAAGGAAGGGAAACCGTTGCGGGTCAGAGTGGAAGGGCAGGTAACCTTTAATCTGCAGGCGGAAAGGATTGATGCGGCGTTATCCGGTTTTGGTATCGCCTGCATACCTGAAGACAGGGTGCAGGATTATATAAAGTCAGGAGAGCTTATTCAGGTTTTGCAGGAGTGGTGCCCATCTTTCCCCGGGTATTATCTTTACTACCCGAGCCGCAAGCAGCATCTCCCCGCATTTGCGCTGATGATCGATGCGCTTCGCTATCAGGAATAACGGGTCCGCTAATTGCAGCGGACCCGTCCGGGTATTAACGGCCCACGCGGGCCTGGTGCTCAGGAGAGTAACGTTCGCCGACGATTTTAATCGTTTCAAGCGCCTGGGTTATCTGTCGTGAGTCATCCTGAGAAAGTATGATGTCGGCGGCCCCCAGGTTTTCCTCCAGCCGGTGCAGTTTGGTGGTTCCAGGGATAGGCACAATCCACGGCTTTTGTGCCAGCAGCCATGCCAGCGCGATTTGTGCAGACGTCACGCCTTTTTCTGCCGCCAGTTCACCCAGCAATGAGACCAGCTTTGCATTGGCTTCAATCGCCTGCTCTGCGAAACGGGGCACCTGGCTTCTGTAATCATCCTTGCCAAAAGTGGTTCCTGGCCTAATCGAGCCCGTCAGGAAGCCTTTGCCTAATGGGCTGAAGGGCACAAAACCAATGCCCAGTTCCTCCAGTAACGGCAGGATCTCCCGCTCAGGCTCGCGCCACCACATGGAGTATTCGCTTTGCAGCGCCGTGACAGGTTGTACGGCATGCGCACGACGAATGGTCTGCGCACCCGCTTCGGACAGACCGAAATGTTTAACTTTGCCTTCAGCTATCAGGTCTTTCACCGTACCCGCAACATCTTCAATCGGGACATCCGGATCGACACGGTGTTGGTACAGCAGGTCAATAACATCAGTCTTGAGGCGGCGTAATGATCCTTCCACCGCGTCACGGATATGCTCCGGACGGCTGTTTAAAATCTGCTGCTTGTTGTCGTCGCCAAAAGTAAAACCAAACTTAGTGGCGATGACCACACGGTCACGAAACGGTTTTAAGGCTTCGCCTACCACCTCTTCATTAAGGAAGGGGCCATACACTTCGGCGGTATCGAAGAAGGTGACGCCACGTTCAACCGCTGTGCGAATGAGCTCGATAGCCTGTCGGGTATCGGTCGCCGGACCATAGCCGTGGCTTAAGCCCATGCAGCCGAGCCCAAGCGCGGAGACTTCGAGTCGGGATTTACCCAGATAACGTTTTTGCATTGAATGAATACCTCTTTTATCGCGACTTAAACATCAAGTTTGCGGCCAGTCAGCCATTCCACCATCGCCGGGTCGCGGTGGGAGAAGAAGGCGCTGGTTGCAGTGTCGAGGGCAGCAATCTGCAGCATATCTTCAGAGCTGAGTTCAAAATCGAGAATGTTGATGTTCTCTGCCATGCGTTCTTTGCGCACCGATTTCGCCAGCGAAACGATGCCTCGCTGGAAGATCCAACGCAGCACAACCTGACCCACGCTTTTGCCGTACTTCTGGCCAATCGCCGTTAACACGGGATGCTGGAACAGGCCATTTTTACCCTCAGCAAACGGTGCCCAGGCTTCCGGTTGAATACCATGGCTTTGATTCCATGGCACGGCATGCAGCTGCTGGTTGAAGGGGTTAACTTCAATCTGGTTTACCGCAGGGGCCACTTTGTTGAATGCGATAAGATCGGCCAGTCGGTCTGGATGGAAGTTGCTGACGCCAATGGCGCGAATTTTGCCTGCCTGATGCAGTTCTTCCATGGCACGCCATGCCCCATGGACATCGCCGTAAGGCTGGTGAATCAGGTACAGGTCGACGTAATCAAGTTGCAGCCGATTCAGGGAGCGTTCGAACTGGGCTTTAGCGCCTTCGTAATTCGTATCCTGTAGCCACAGTTTGGTCGTCACAAAGAGTTCGTTGCGGGCGATACCGCTCTGTTTAAGCGCGTTCCCGACCTGGGTTTCATTCTGGTAAGACGCGGCGGTATCGATCAGGCGGTATCCCGTATCGATGGCATCAATAACTGCTCTTTCGCATTCGGCGGCATCAGACATCTGAAACACACCAAAGCCCAGCAGGGGCATTTCAATACCGTTGTTCAGTTTTACAGTTTGCATGACGTTATCCTTCAGCTGTTGTGTTGGAAAGCATAACGCAAACTGATTTATTCGATTAGATGGGGTAATTAGCTAGGGTTTATTAGATGTGTTCATTAATTCATAGGGGAAGGAAGGTTGGCTTTGTGTCATTAGCGGAAATCGTTTGCATAGTGTTATGTTGGTAACCAAGAGCAGCTCATAGAGTATGCGGTTCGCGCAATCAGGAAGCTGTCTGACACTGATTAACTATGGAGAAGATGAATGGCAATTGATTGGATCGCGGTTTCTGCAATTGGCGTAGCCATCCTGTTTGGCGCAATGAGCCCGGGAGTTAGCTTTCTTCTCGTCGCCCGAATGGCCATGTCCAGTTCGAGACGTGCAGCTTTATCTGTTGCTGCAGGTATGGGTTTTGGTGCAGCTGTTTTTGCTGTAATAGCGTTAGCAGGTCTTCATACCCTTATGACGCTGGTCCCATCACTTTACACAGGACTTAAGATTGCAGGCGGTTGCTATCTTTTGTGGCTGGCATTGAAAATGTTTCGTCGTCCTTCAAATCGTTTTAATAATTCTGCCGGTACGGGGGACGCCAGCGTCTCAAAAGCTTTTATGACTGGCGTTTTTACTCAAATCAGCAATCCCCATACTGCACTTGTATTTGCCAGTATTTTTTCCGCAGCGCTTAGCAAAAATATTCAGCCTGTTATGTATATCATCCTGCCCACAATGGCATTCGTTATTGATGTGATGTGGTACGCGGTCGTTGCATATTTATTATCTACTGACGGGCCACGTCAGGCCTACATTAAATACCGTAAGTTTATAGATAAACTAAGCGGAGGTGTTATGGCTCTTTTGGGATTACGTCTGCTGTTGAAGTGAGCAACGCTTCCAGTGGATAGCGGTGAACCAGACGTCTGTTGACCATGCTTACCGCCATCAGTCCAACGATGTTTATTGCAAACAGCCAACCGTAATGCTGCGGGTCAACGCCGAAGTACGTGATGTATACAAACGGGGAGCCGGTGATAATGGCGAAGGCAGCAACGTAGTAGAACGTCAGGCACAAAGTAAACCGCATGTATCTGGAGTTGGTGAGCAGGGCATAGTAGTTGTGAAAAGCTCCGGGAATGTAGATGCCCGACGGAATCTATCGGTCGAGCTGACCCAGGTGTGTGGCAATTCCCCATTTGAGGTCGGTACATTGCCCATTTATCAGCTCGAACACCGAGTAGCTCGCGTTGGGTTGCGCATACCGCGGGTAATTCTCGACAGCGCCCTCTTTGAGGATTGCAATAACCCCCTGGCTGACGTGCCCGTGAGAGACCATACCTATCGTTTGATGCTGTGAGGTCTCTTCCAGACGGTATAAAAACTCTAACAGGCGCTGGCAAGCCTGCGCGAGAGATTCGCCACCCGGCGGGCAATACGCGGCATCAAGCGTGAATAACGCATTTGCATCATCAGGATGATGTTGTCTAAGCCAGGCTGCTGACATCCCCTCAAACTGACCGAATGCCTGTTCTTTCAGGGCAGGCTCGGCCAGCAGTGCGCAGCGAAAGCACTCCGCCAGGCTCTGCCCCATTTGCCAGGCACGCCCAAGCGGAGAAGCGTAAACGCATTCTATCCGGTAATCGGCAGTAGCAAGCGCCGCCAGTAGGGCTGCTGTTTCGCGCAAACCGCGAGGGGTCAGCGCGCTATCATTGTGCCCCTGAATAATGCCTTTCGAATTCCACTCCGTTTCCGCGTGTCGAACAAATATCACTTTCATCGTTAAGGGCCGGGTACCAGGTTGGTTTAAATGCCTCAGGCTTTGCGATAGTAAACACAGGTGACTGAGGCAGTGGAGTGCTTTTCTGCACGGGACCAAATATCCACAAGCGTAGCTAAATGCCGTTACGCTATCTTTAGCAGGGTTGTACTGAAGCCGTTTAAGGCTAACGCTTGCGGCGGGCAAAAAGCGAACCCCACCCGTTGCTGCTACTCTTGCCCTTACGCTGCCGGAATTGGCTTAACACGCGATCTGAATTCTCGTTCGCCCTTGCACCAGGCCGCACGGCCATGAATAACCGTTCTGTTCACCACACCATAATCGTATGAGGTCTTTATGCTGATAGCGCAGGTTTCAGATATTCACGCCTCACCCGAAAACGACCATTTGTTTCGCTTCGATCGGGTACTTAACTGGCTTAGGTATCTACAACCGGATGTACTGGTGCTGACCGGCGATCTCACGGATGGGTACTGGCCGGACGGTTATAAACAGATAGCTGACCGACTGAATCAGCAAAATTACCCTGCGTTGATCCTGCCCGGTAACTCTGACCACCGCAGCCTGATGCGTTCCGTCTGGCATGAGAACAGATGGGCGCAGGATGCCGGGGGAGAGGCCCTGCACTTCATACATGATATCGGAGGCGTTCGGCTGCTCGGGCTGGACTCGACGATTAATTATAAGGATTACGGCAGCGTGGCCGACCATCTGGAATGGCTGGATAAGCAGCTTAGCGACGCAGCCAGCCCTCCGTCATTGCTGTTTATGCACCATCACGTCTTTGAATCCGGCATACCAGCGCTGGACGAAACGATGTGCAGAGGTCTGCCCGGGATGGAGGATTTGATTAGACGCGCTCCGGCCAGGCTACTCGCCATTTCTACGGGCCATGTCCACAGGCCGATAGCGGGTACCTTTGCGGGCATACCAGCTTACATTTGTGGCTCCGTCTGCCCGGCTAACCCCGTCTGGTTTGGCACAGAAAAGATTCCTCCCGCAAACGATCCGCCAGCGTTGATGATTCACCGCTACGTCAGAAACGCGCTTACCAGTCATTACGTTTGCGTTTAACCGCTATTCAGGAAAGACATAGTCGTTACGGGGCGCGATCCAACCCCGGGGATTGACTCATGATAGTGAGAGAGCAACGACTGCTTCTCCCATAACGTGGACGCCATCACCTGCTACAACAGCAGTTTAAGCGGCAGGCCACTGCCAGCCCGCCGCTTAAACTTTACTCCCCGACGCTCTCCTCCCGCAGGTTTTTCCCGACCGTCTTCCCGGCTTTATCTTGAATACGATACTCAATAGCCACGCGACCGCTGCCGGCGGGCGTCACCGTTATCTCTTTTACCCGGTTGCCGGAATCGGCGGGCAGGGTCATGGTGGTCTCGCCCTTCGCCAGCAGCTTGCCGTTTTGCTTCACCTGCCAGGTCAGGCGGCAGGCGTCACAGGCGGACCAGGTATCGTTGATGGCCCACAGGCGCACCGTCGCCGGGACTCCCCTGCGCCATTCCGCGGTGACCGGCTCGATAGAGGGCAGGATCGGCTGGTAGGCCCGCTGCAGGGCGTAGTAGCCCGCCTTGGGCTGGCGCAGATAATCCACCACCCCCCAGTTAATCGACGGCCAGGTCTCGACAAACATAAAGTGGAAGAGGGCGGTCACCGGCTGATACCGCTGCCGGCGATAGCTCTCGGCCGCGGTCGAAACCAGCTGCGCCTGATAGGCCTGGGTGTTGGCAATCATCTCCTGAATGTTGTTGCCGCGCGGAATATTGGCGAACTTAAAGGTCTGGAACGGCTGGAAGTTATGATATTTCCAGTGGGTCCAGCCGGGATCGTCTGCCGCGGTGCTCTTCGGCCACATCAGACGGGCGGGCACGATGGTTTTCAGGGTCGAGAGCCGGGGCAGCGCCTGGGCGCCAAACTCGGTGATGATCCCGGTTTTGGCCGGGGCCAGCAGATCGCGCACGGTGCCGAAATACCACCCCGCCCAGTAGTGCTCCTCCACGGCGGAAAAACGGTGCACGATGCGGGAGGTGTCCTCCGCCAGCGCGTCGCCCACCCGTCTGGTCAGCTCCTTGTTGAGATCTTTGTTCCAGTCCGGGAAGCGCTTTTCCATCCACGGCGAGTTCCAGGGCGGCTCGTTGTGGCCGCCCCAGACGATAATCGCCGGCGAGTTGCCGAACTGTTCAACCATCTCGCGGGTCTGGCGCACCGCGTTATCGGCAAAGGCGACGCTGTTATCGTAGCCCCACTGCAGGGGCACATCCTGCCAGATCATCAGCCCCATCTCATCGGCCACCTCATACAGCGCGCGGCCCGCCACGTGGCCGTGAACGCGGATGGCGTTGGCGTTCATCGCCTCCACCAGCGCAAAATCCCGACGGTACTTTTTACGCGTCATGGTGCCGAGCCACGGCGAGCCGATATAGTTGCTGCCCTTGATAAACAGCCGCCGATCGTTGATTAGCCAGCCCTTGTTATCGGGCTGCTCCTCCAGCTTGCGCAGGCCGGTGCGGGTAACGGCGGTATCCATCACCCCCTGGTTGTCAAGCAGCGAGGCGCGCACCCGGTAAAGGTTCGGCCTGCCGTGGCCCACCGGCCACCAGAGCTTTGCCGCGGGCAGGGGAAGCGAGAGCCGCAGGATGCCGGCCCCTTTCTCCAGCGTCACCGGGAATTCCTGGCGGAAGCGCTGGCCGTTAAAGTTGTCCGGCGCGGCGGAAAGGCGCAGGGTCGCGGCCCCGGCCGCCAGCGCCCGGTAGCGGATACTGGCCTGCAGCACCGGTTTATCCAGCCCCTCGCGCCAGTCCGGGCGCAGGATCACCTCGTCGATGGTCACCCCGCGGCTCAGGTGCAGCTTCACCGGGGCCCAGATGCCGCCTGAGTTGGCGTCCTGACCCTGTTCAGACCAGGCGCCGCCGGGGCGGGTGTCGTGCTGGTTAAGCACGCCTTTGACCATGGTTTTGTGCAGCGGCCAGATTTTTTTCGGATCCTCATACGGGCTGTCTACCCGCACCGCGAGCTGATTATGCCGGCGCAGGGCGTCGGTGACGTCCACGGAAAAGCGCTGGAAATAGCCCTCGTGGCGGGCAAGCGGCTTGCCGTTGAGGCTGACGTCGGCAAGGTAATCCACGCCGTCGAATACCAGGGTAGCCATGGTGTCGGGGGCGCGCTCCGGGACGGTGAACGGGTGGCGATACCAGAGGGCGCCCTGATGGTCGTATCCGGCGCTGTACCAGTTGGCCGGCACCCGAAGGCTGCGCCACTGCCGGTCCGGGGCGGTCGCGCCGTTAAAGGCGCCGTCGTTGGCGTCATGCACCCGCCAGTGCCCGGCCAGCGACCAGGTGACGGGTAGGCTCGCCTGGGCGAGCGGGGCGCAGGCTAACAGCAGCAGAATCAGTTTAGGGCTCATGGTCTACCTCCTGCGCCCGCTGGCGCAGCCAGGCGTCAGCGCGCCCGGCCTCGTCGATGAGCTCGCGGCGCAGCGCGCTAAGCCCGTTTTCGTCCAGCGACGCCGCCTCGCTCTCCAGCTGCTGGAGCAGCCCGGTAAAGCGGCCGAAGCCAAGGGTCACCGTTTCGCCGCGCAGCCGGTGGGCGGCCCGGCGCAGGGCCTCGCGATCGTTATGATCGATGGCCCGGACGATAGCCGCCGTCGCGTCGTCGAGCCCTTCGTGGAACAACCCCAGCAACTCCTGCACCAGCGTCGGGTCATCCGCGCACTGTTTTAACAGCCGGGCCTCGTCCGGCAGGCCTTTATCTTCCGCCGGGCCGACGCGGGCAATCTCATCCTGCAGCGCCTCCTGGCTCACCGGCTTGGCGATATAGCCGTCGAAGCCCATCGCCAGGCAGCGCTCTTTATCCCCCTGCATGGCGTGGGCGGTCATGGCGATGGCCGGCTGGTGGCCGAGCCCGAGCGTCAGGCACTCCTCGCGCAGCAGGCGAATGGCGGTTTCGCCGTCCATCTCCGGCATTTGCAGGTCGATCAGCAGTACGTCCCAGGGCTGCGCGCGCCAGCGTTCGAGGGCTTCCAGGCCGTTGTTGACCACCTCGCAGCTGTGGCCGAGCCGCTCCAGCAGCCGCCTGGCGACCTTCTGGTTCACGAGATTATCTTCGGCCAGCAGAATGCGCAGGCCGGGCGTGCTGCTTACCGGGGCAGCGACCGGAACAGGGGCGGGAGTCGGGGTTGGGGCGGGCTGCAGCACGCTGGCGATGGTCTGATGCAGCTCGCGCTGGGCCACGGGCTTATGCAGATAGTGGGCAATGCCGATGCGCTTAAGCATGTTGGGGTCAAAGTGGCGGCTCATGGAGCTAAGCATGACGATCTGGCTCTGCGCCGTCTGCGGCAGGACGGAGAGCTCAAGCGCCAGCGACACCCCGTCCATATCCGGCATCTGGGCATCGAGCAGGATCAGCGGCCAGCGCTCCCCTTCGGCGGCCCGGCGCAGCGCCTCCGCGGCGTTGTCCACGCAGGTCGGCGCCAGCCCCATCTGGCGCAGCATGGCGTCCAGCAGGCGCAGGTTGGTGCTGTTGTCATCCACCACCAGCACGGGTTCGCCGTTGAACTGCCCGATGGCGGCGCTGCCCGCGGCGGCGGGCTGGCTTTGCAGCGGCAGGGTAAAGGCAAACTCGCTGCCCGCGCCGGGCTCGCTCTCTACCTTCAGCTCGCCGCCCATCAGGGCCACCAGCCGGGCCGAAATGGTCAGCCCGAGGCCGGTACCGCCGTAGCGGCGGGTGGTGGAGCTGTCGGCCTGGCTAAAGGCCTCGAAGATAGCCTGCTGCTTCTCCGCCGGGATGCCGATGCCGCTGTCGCGGATGCGAAAACGCCACTGTCCCTCGCCGTCGGCGGGGACGATCGCCAGCAGGACTTCGCCCTGATGGGTAAATTTGAGGGCGTTGCCCAGCAGGTTGGTAAGGATCTGCCGCAGCCGGGGGCCGTCCACCATCAGCACCTCCGGCACCTCAGGTGAAATATCCACCAGCAGCTCGATGCCTTTTTCGCTGGCGGCGGGCATATGGGGGCGGATCAGCGACTGGATAAAGGGGCGGATCTCCAGCGGCTCCACGTCCACCGTCATCTTGCCCGACTCAATGCGCGAAAAGTCGAGAATGTCATTGATGATATGCAGCAGCGACTGGGCGGAGCTCATCACCAGCGAGAGGTACTCCCGCTGCTCCGGATTAAGCTGGGTGTCGAGGCACAGCTGGGTCATGCCCAGGATGCCGTTCATCGGGGTGCGGATCTCGTGGCTCATATTGGCCAGGAAGGCGCTTTTGGCCTCGTTGGCCTCCCGGGCGACCTTGGCCGCCTCGATGGCGAGCAGCTCGGCCTCTTTGCGGCGGGTGATATCCTGCAGGGTGCCGATCACCCGCTCGGCCTGCTGCTGCATATTGAGGGTTACCACCTGGCCCGAGATCAGCATCCAGCGCCAGCCCTGGGTCGGGTGCTGGACGCGGATCTCACACTCAAACACCGGCATATGATCTTTTTTTGAGTCGATCATCGCCTGGCGCAGGGTGGCGCGATCCTCTTCGTGCACCAGGTTAAGCAGAAAGCGCAGGGGGTAGCGCCACTGGGCCCGCGACTGGCCCACCATCGCCAGCAGGGTGTCGTTCACCTGCAGGCTGTCGTGGGAGACCTGCCAGTCCCAGATGCCGATCTGGATCGACTCGGCGGTAAGTAAAAAATCGTCGTGCAGCTGGTGGCGGGAACGCCGCGCCTCGTCGAGCTCGGTTATCTCGGTATGCAGGCTGACGATGCCCCCGTCCGCCAGCCGCTGATGCTGGACGTACAGCCGCCGGTTTCCCGACTGGCGAACCTCGCTGTGGCTCGGCTGGCGGCAGTTGCGGATAATCGCCTCGCGCAGCGTCCGGCGGCGGGCGGGGTCGATGTTATAGCCCGCATCGATAAACTTCTCCGCCAGGCTTTCGAGGGTGGCGCCGGGGGTGAGCCAGGGGGCAATCACCGGGTAAAAGCGCGCCACCTGGTCATTCCACGCCAGCAGGCGCTCGGCCTGGTCGTAGATCATTACCGCCGACGGCAGGACGTTGAGGTCGTAACAGGAAGGGGATCGCATGGTTATTCACCTCCGGCCTGATAATGCAGCTCCGCCTGGCGGCGCAGATACTCCAGCCCCGGTGCGATCGCCATCGCCCAGGCGGTGAGGATCTCCTCATCGCAGAGGGGGTCGCAGGCGCGCACGGTTCTGAGCATCGCCTCCCGCCATAGGGCAAAAAAGCGCGGCGGCAGGCGCAGCCCCTGCTGGCTCTGCTCCCGCGCCAGCCGCTCGAGGAAATCCGGCACAAAGAGCGCGCCGTCCACCGCCAGCATGGCGAAAAAGCTCTTATACAGCATCTGCTGGCCGTCGCTGTCCGGGCGCCCGGCGAAGTGCCGCTCCGTCTCGGGGGACATATGGATAAAGGTCTCGAGGAAGGCCTCGAAAAAGCGCCTTTTGTCATTTTCCGGCAGGACGCGGCTCAGGCTGGCCTCGAACAGATCGCGATAGAATTTCATGGTGCGGCCCTCGCGGCGCGTTCGCCCGGCAGACAGAGGCCGGGCGGGTTAAATTCATCCGTCGTGCGGCGGGTAAAGTAGCTGTTGTCATCCATCAGGCCGTCTTTAAACAGCGGCCCGGCGTTGTGTTTATAGAGCAGCGCTTCCAGCACCATGGCGTTAGTCGAAAGCGTGATAGTCGAATTGATGTCGCCGGTGGCCTCGACGCGCCCCTCAAACCAGCCCCGCAGCGGATCGTTAAGGTGGGTAGTTACCGCCATCAGGGCGTCGGTGTACTCCGTATCCCACAGGGTCCAGAGCATAAACACCGCTTTGGTGGTTACCTGGGCCAGCCGGGGATAGTATTTGCCGTCGTCGCCGAGGGTGTTCCAGGCGTAGCCGTTGCCCCAGACGCTGTCCTCCACGTGCCAGGGCGCCTGGGCGAGGGTGAAATCCGCGCGCGCCGTCAGCACCTTGTCCCGCTCCCAGCGCGATTTCTGGCTCAGCCACACCCCTTCGGCCCGGTCGCGCAGCGCTTTTTGCACCTCAGGCGGCACGCCCGGCGGCTGCCAGCCAAACTCCAGCCCCGGCAGCATGGCGGGCAGGGTGGTCAGCAGCGAGGGCTGCCAGGTGGTGCGCGGGTCGCGGGCGTCAACCGGCAGGCTGCGCTGATAGATAATCACGTTGCGGGACGGGGGCGTGAAGGCCTTGCCGACCGGGAATCCCCACAGGCGGAAGGCGCTGGCGGCATATTCGCTCTCGCCGAGGCGCAGCTCTTCGCGCACCACCGGCTGGCCATCCTGCAGCGAGGCGGACCACAGCTCGCCCTCTTTATCCATCACCGGGCAGAAGTTCCAGCGCAGGACGATCTTATCCAGATACTCGCGATACTGGGGGGCGCGCTCGGCGGTGAGGCGCAGGGCCAGCATCAGGCGCGCCATATCCTTTGCCGACCAGCCGCTTTTGGCCGGCTTGCCGCTAAAGTCGACCGGGGTCGCCGTGCGGCTGGAGTAGAGCCTGCCGGGTGTGCGGGTCTCGGTGAGCGTCAGGCGATTGAGGGTGCCGAGCAGGCGGGTCAGGCGGGCGTCAAACTCGGCCTCCTGCACCAGCCCCAGCTCGCGCGCCGCCAGCAGGGCAATCAGGGTGTCGCCCATCTGCCAGAGGGTGACGCGCGGCTGCTTGTCGCTACCGTTGACCAGCCCGGTCTGCGGCTGGGTGTTGTTCTCGAAATAGCGCCAGGCAACGCGGGCCCACGCCTGCTCCTGCGGCGTCAGGCTGTCGATGCGCGCGCTGGTGTGCCAGCCGCCCTTCGTCAGCCAGCGCCATCCCGCCCCGTCGCGGCTAAACAGCGCCAGGGCGATAAGCAGAATGACGAGGGCAACGGCCAGCCAGCGGGCTAGGGTTTTAAGCATTGCGCGGTCACCGGCGGCAGTTTAACGGGTTCGTCCGCGTTGCAGGAGGCGCACTGGCAGGCCTGGCAGGCGGGGCGGGTTCGCTGGGTAGTCCCGGTCTGTTCACACCAGCTCTTAACGGCCGGCGTACTGTTCAGGAAAGGACGGTTGCGCGCGGTGTTATTGGGCTCAAACAGATCCACCAGCTTTTTGTCCCACAGGGAGGGGGCAAATTCGCGGCTTTTCGGGTTGTCGCTGTTAAAGCGCAGCAGCTTGCCCTCTTTTTTGAACAGCAGCGCCTCCAGCATGATGCCGTTGTTGTTGGCGGTGAACTCCTTGATCGGGCCGTCGCCGTTTTCGTACAGCCCCTCGTAGTAGCCTTTACCCTCTTCGTTGGCGTTTTCGATGGTGTCCAGCAGGCGGTCGGTGTAGGGCGAATCCCACAGCACCCACATGCCGAGCGCCGCCTTCAGCGAGATGGCGGCGGAGTTCGGTACGAACTGGCCCTTATCGGTGATGGTGTTCCAGTTAAAGCCATCGCTGAAGACGGTGTCATAAACGAAGTAGGGGGATTTATCGAGCTGGTGCTCGGAGCGGGCGGTTAAGATACCGGTGATGGCGTAGCGGTTTTCCTGCGCCTGGTAGACCCGGTCGGCGAAGTTTTTCATCCACGGGTGGGAGTAGTCGCGCGGGCTGTTTTCCCTGTCGCTCGGGTTATCGAAACCAAACTCCATGCCGTACAGCACGTAAGACTCGCTCACCACGTAGTTATGCTGGCTGGTCTGGCGCGGATCGCGGGAATCATAGGGCACCAGCACGCAGTAGATTTCCGCCAGCTCATAGGGCTGCGGGCGGCTGGCCTGGCAGGTGCTGAAGCCCCACAGCTGGAAGCCCGCCGCGCCATACTCTTCGTAGCCCAGCCGGCCTTCCTGCACATATTTCGGCTGACCATTCTCCAGATAGGCACCGTACAGGGTGCCGCAGGGATCGACGGCGTGGCTGAAATCCCATCCCAGCACCACGTTATCGATGCTGTTGCCATACTCCGGATAGCGCTCCTTAATCACCCGCAGCCAGACCAGCATCCTGCCGATATCCAGCGCCGAAAAGCCGATCTCGCCGGGTTTGTTCTGGTAGTTCACCTTCTGCCCGCTGACGGTGTTATAGGCCTTGTTCGGCAGCTCCTTGCGGAACAGATCGAGGGTGTTGAGGGTCGCCAGGAACTTAAGCATCCTGCGGTCGAACTCGGCCTTATCAATGATCCCCAGCTCCCGGGCCGCGGTCATGGCGGCCAGGTAGGAGGCGCTGTCCCACATGGTGGTGGAGGGATATTTGTTTACCGCGTTCACCAGCCCGGTGGTGGGCTGATAGTTAGAGACAAAATATTGCCAGGCGTTTTTGGCGATGGCCATCTCCCGCGGGCTTAGATCGCCGCTGCGCGGCTCATACTCCGAGGCCGGCAGCCCGCTGGCGGCCTGCGCCGCCGAGAGCGAGAGCCAGCACGCCACAAGTCCGGCCAGAAGGGGAAAAAAGAGTAAAGATTTCAGCTTCATGGCGCAGCTCCTGCCGAAGAGGTGGGTTGAGACGTGGGTTGAGTTGTGGGGCCAAAGCAGGCCAGGCACAGCATCTGGCCCTGGGCGATATAGGCCAGGCTTTCAAGGACCACCGCGTTGGTGTCGGCGTCAATGATGTCATTCACGCTGTTGTTGAGATTGAGCCCGCGCTGCCAGCCCTTGCCGGGCACCTGTAGCTTTTGCACCTGCTGGCGCAGGGCTTCGCTCCAGCCGTTGCGGAACAGGGCGTACCAGGCGAAGGCGGTGCGGGTGGAGGTGAGTGCCGTCTGCTCCGGGGCGGCATCGCGCAGGGCGCTGTTTTGCAGCGGCTGGCGGTCGGGCAGGTCGTTAACGTAGTCCGGCGCCGGCTCGGCGTAGTCGGTGCTGATGGGCGGTTTGCTTACCCGCAGGCCGTGGCGGCGCTGCTGGATCTGCATAATGCGCCAGGTGATTTCCGCGCTCTGGGCGTCGAAGCCAAGCTCGAGGCCGGTCAGCAGGTAGGGCAGGCTAATCAGCGACGGCTGGCGGCCCCAGGGGGTGCGCAGCCCCTCGTCGGGCACCATAATGCCGTCGATATCGATCATCTGCTGCCCTTCTGGCGGGTTGGTCACCGCCAGCCCCGCCGCGCTGTCGATCAGCCGCAGGGTGTGGCTGGCATACAGGCGATAGCCGAAGCTGTTTCTGGGCTCGTCCGCCGCCAGCGCCCAGTGGTGCAGCGGCACCGCCGCCTGGGCCGCGCCGTTGCTGGCGATAAGCGCCCCGGTTTTCCAGTGGCTGAAGAGATCGCGCACCGCGGCCGCGTGCTGCGGATAGCGCCAGAGCAGCGTTTGCAGGGCGTTGAGCAGGCGGCCCATGCCGATGGCGGAGGCGTCGGGCTTGCCGAGGATTTTCAGGCTGTCCGCGTGATAATAGGCGGCGGGTATCCCGTCGGGGTTGAGCGGTAGCTGCCCGAGGGTAAAGAGGGCGGCGGTAATGCGCTCGTCGAACTCGTCGGCGGTCACGATATTAAGCTGCCTTGCCGCCGTTACCGCGAAGAGATAGCTGCCGACGCTCCACAGGCTGAACCAGGGCTCGCCGTCGTGGGCGTTCGCCAGGCCGTTCGGCTGTGTGTTGTTAACGTAGTACTGCCAGGCCACCCGGGCCCAGATCGCCTCGTCGAAGGTCAGCTCCCGCGTGGCGGGCAGGGGCGGGAAATCCTTGCTTAAGCTCATCCCCGCGGTGCTCTCCACGCGGGTGGGCATCTGTTTTTCAACCCACACCACGATGGCGAAGCCGATCAGAAAACCGATCAGGATGGTGAGATAGCTGCGGGCGGACAGCAGCGCGTCGCGTTTTCTCATTGGCTTGCCTCCTCTTCTTCCGCCGGCGTCCAGAGGGCGGCGAAAATCAGCGGCAGCATGGCGGCAATATTGACCGCCCCCCAGAAGATGTTGATGACGTAGCCGGAGGGATCGTCAACCTGCCCGCGCGCCACCTGGATCCCGCCCCAGATAAGCCCGGCCAGGGTCAGCACCACGATGGCGATCTGCGGCTTGACCAGATAGAGAAAACGGCCGGTCTGGCGCTCTTTCGGGGTGACGTGAAATTTGATCTGCTCCCCGCGCAGCACGGTGTCGAGCGCCTTCAGGTTCATGGAGAAAAAGGAGAGGTAGGAGGCCCTGCCGTCCCAGGCCGAAATGCCCCAGGTGCCGAACATAAAGGCTAGCTCCGAGACGATGAAAAAGGGCAGGAAGTGCAGGTAAAAGGGCTCTGACCAGGCCGAGACCGGCGGAATGCCGGTAAAGAGATAGATAATGGGCGAAATCAGGAAGATGGTATTCCACACGCAGGCCATGTACGACCAGAAGGTGGTGGCGTACATCAGCGTCTGCGGCAAAGAGAGCTTAAAGCGGCGGCGGCTGAAGATATTGTCGTGGAACAGAATATCCAGCGAGCCGGCGGCGTATTTAAAGCGCTGGATCATCCAGGTCAGCATATCCTGCGGCGAAAGCATTTTGGACTCGATGCGCGGGTGCATCACCGAGCGCCAGCGGCGGGCGGCGTCGCCGTGCAGCAGGATCGAGGTATAAATATCTTCCGACACGTGAAACTTGTAGGGGGTCAGCTCGGTATCGAAAGCCACGTGGGGGCGCATGGCGTCCTGCAGGGTCTCGCGCATGGCGGGATCGCGAATATCCCGGGTATGGCGATCGATCTCCTCTTCTACGGTCCAGACGTAGCTGCGCAGCGCCGCCTGCATCACCGCCTCGCGCCGGTGCACCGAGGCCGCGCCGCAGCAGAACGCGGCGTTGGCCCAGTTGCGGCGGCGTAAAATCACGTCGTAGAACATGCGCGGATCGTTAAAGAAAGGGTCGCGCCCGACGGTCACCGGGCCGATAAATTTCTGCGCCAGCCAGCCGAGGCCGTATCCCGCCTTGCCCGCCTTACGCCCGAGCCAGCGGGCCAGGTTTTCCCCTTCCGGCAGGTCGAAGAACCACTGCGGGGTCTGCACCCAGGCCACGTCCGGATCGCGGAAATAGCCCAGCGTATGGCTCAGCAGCGTAGGGAAGACCCGGGTATCGGCATCGCAAATCACCAGAAAATCGCCGTCGGTCTGCTCAAGCCCGTTGCGCAGGTTGCCGGCCTTGTAGCCGATATTGGTCTGGCGGGTAATATAGTTGGCCCCTTCCTCCTCGCACACCGCTTTCATCTCCGGGCGGCGCCCGTCGTCCAGCACGTGCACCTTGTACTCCAGCGGGGCGGGGTAAGCCATCTTCATGGCGTCGCGAATAGATAGCCTGACCAGCTCCACGTCCTCGGAGTAGGTGGCAATAAAGAGATCGACCTTTATCGGCCTGGTCTCCTCGGCGTCTTCGGCCCGCAGGCAGTCGTTGATCTCCTCCGGCGGCGGGTTTTGCGGCGGATCTTTCTCCTGCCACAAATTGATGGTGAACAGCACGGTGCCGATCCAGGCCAGGGTCTCCGCCAGCACCAGCGGAATGGCATACCAGAGGGCGTCGGTATTTAATGAGGCCGTCCAGCGCCAGTAAATATAATTGGCGCCGAGTATAAGGGCGGCCACCGCTAATACCTGCCAGGTCATCATTACCCAGCGCGGCGTTTTTAGCGGTTCAGGCGGCCGGCGATGTTCAAAACGGGAAAAGTAAAAATCCATAGCGAAGGATATCCTGATTCCACGATAACAATAAATTAAGGCCCGATACCGACAGGGAAGAACGCCACGGAAAATAACGTCCACTAAAACAAAAAGTAATGTAAGTGTAGATGGTGGGAAAAATAATTCCAGAAAGGGAAAATGCCATTATTTAGGCGCGCTTAAATTAATATTATCTTCCGTTAATATACCCGGTCGCGGGCTTAATAATTGCCAGATGCACGCCTTTAAGCTATCTAAATAATTTGCAAGATGCTTTTTCAGGATGGATAACAGGACTCCCTATGAGCCAGATTGCGCCTGCGATATCGCAAAAAGAAACTAAAGAATCAATAACATGGCGTTATTCACTGGCCGGAAACCGCGATCTGCGTATTGATTTAATGCGCGGTATTGCGCTGGTTATGATGGTGGTGGCGCATACGGAAGTGATGTCGATATTTAATATATTCACCTGGGAGCGTTTCGGGCTGACCACCGGCGCGGAGGGTTTTGTTATTCTTTCCGGATTTATGCTGGGGATGCTGAACCGTATCAGGTTGCAAAAAGCGGTATTACTTACTATTTCCTGGGGACTTTATCTCAGGGCGTGGAAAATATACCGGGTAAATATTATTATCATTATTTCCTTTCTTTTGCTGGGGTATTTGCCTTTTATTAATGTGTTTGAGGTGACCCACTTTACCGACCGCTTTTCCGGAACGACCTGGTCGCTTTATCCGGTAACGCCGCAAATAAAAGAGACCTGGTTCAACATTATTCTCTACCTGCAGATTGGCCCTCACCAGACGCAAATCCTTGGCCTCTATATTTTTCTTTTGCTGTTAAGCCCGCTGTTTTTAGGGATGCTGCAGCGGGGCAGGGTCTGGTGGCTGCTGGGGCTCTCGCTGCTGGTTTACGGCTGCTGGCAGCGCTGGCCGGTTCGGGTTACCCCCTCCGAGTTTGAGTTCGCCTTTCCGCTGCTGGCCTGGCAATTTATCTTCGTGCTGGGCATGGCCTGCGGCTGGTACAAAGAGGAGCTGCTCTCTTTCGCCCGCACCCCCGCCGGCAAGGTGGTGGTGGCGGCGATGGTGCTGATCGCCCTTATCCTGGCTTTTATCGCCCAGAACCACACCAACCCCTTTATGCCGCCGGCGCTGCTGATGCACGTTATTCCGCCGGCGGATTTTAACGCTTTTTACCACACCTGGGCGGCGAAAAACGGCCTCGGTCCGGTAAGGGTGCTTAACGATCTCTGCCTGATGGTGACGGTCTATCTGCTGCTGAGCTGGTGCTGGCTACCCATCTACCGGCTGGCGGGTTGGTTTCTTATTCCGCTCGGCCAGCGTTCGCTCTACACCTTTATTTTGCACGTCTACGTGGTACTGGCGGTAAGCCAGGTGGTGACCTTCGATCTGTGGCGCCAGGACTGGGCGATCAACACCCTCGTCCACGCGACGGCGCTGGGCGTGCTGTGGCTGATGGCGAAATATAACGTCGCCGCGCGCTGGATACCTAACTAAGGAAGGGCAAATGCGGGAAAAATATTGGCTGGCCGGGGCGCTGCTATGCGTCGCCGCCGGGGCAGAGGCGGCGGCAAAAGAGGGTGCGGAGCCGCTGCGCGATAAAAACGGTGAACCGGTGCAGGCGGGGGTCTTTACCAGCCGCTGGGGCCGGCTGTTCTCGGGCAATGACGACGTCTTTTCCGGCGCGCTGAGCTTTAGCTCCGGCCTGAAAGAGCAGTGGATGACCATTCCCAACAGCTCCGACAGCGCCGAGCAGAAGCGCAAATATAACCAGACGCTTAATCTCAGCCTGCAATATTCGCCCTACAGCTACTGGTTTGCCAACGTCACCTCGCGCCTGCCGGTGACCGACACCAGCCGCTATAGCGCCGATTTCCGCTACAGCTTCGGCTACGACGACTGGCACGCCAACACCGTCAGCCTGGTGTACAGCAACTACGGCGATAACCGCTTCTGGACCTCCGGCAACCATCGCCACACCTATTTCGAGCAGGGGGCCGTCACCCTGGCCTATAAGTTTTCGCTGCCGAAGCCGGTGGAAAACGCGCTGCTGATCAACAAGGGCGACTCCATTATCTGCCAGACCGGCTACAGCTGGGTGCCGCGCTACTACGATCTGGAGAGTAACGACATCCGCAAAAACAAGAATGTGCTGCTGGGCGGCTGCGGCTATACCTTTAAGCAGCACTTCTTTGTGCGTGCCACGGCGTTCTGGTTCCCGGACCGCAGCCAGCAGCAGCCGTGGAACGGCGATTACAGCTACAGCTTTGGCTACGCGGGCTACACGCCAGGGTCATTCTCGGTGCAGTACGCCAACTACTCCGGCACCCGCTATCCGGGCCACCAGAGCGGCAACGGCAAGTTCCGGGAAGGTACCATTAGCCTTATCTGGTTCTTACCGCTGTAGGGGGCGCGATGACGGCACAGCACGTACTTATCGTTGAAGATTCGCCGGTCTATCGTCGGCTGCTGAGCCGGATGCTGGCCCAGTGGGGCTATGTCGTCAGCGAGGCGGAAAACGGCCTCGCCGCGCTGGAGATTCTGGCAAGCCAGCCGGTCAGCATGGTGATCAGCGACTGGGAGATGCCGGAGATGGACGGCCTGACCCTGTGCCGCGAGATCCGCAGCCGGCAGTTCGGCCACTATGTCTATCTGATCCTGCTCACCGCCCGGGAAGATCCGGGCGACCTGACGCTGGGCTTTGACGCCGGGGCGGATGATTTTCTCAGCAAGCCCGTCGAGCAGAGCGAGCTGCGGGCGCGGCTGCACGCCGGGGCGCGGGTGCTGTCGCTGGAGGCCACCCTTGCCGCGCGCAACGCCCGTCTTAGCGAGGCCCTGCGCCAGATTGAGCAGGATCTGCAGGTGGCGGCGCGCATTCAGCAGTCGGTGCTGCCCGCGCACCAGCTGCGCTACCGGGACTTCTTTTCCGACTGGATTTTCCTGCCGTCTGCCTGGGTCTCCGGCGATATTTTTAACGTCTTCCCGCTGGACAACCATCTGGGGTTCTACTGCGTGGACGTCTCCGGCCACGGCGTGGGCGCGGCGATGATGTCCCTTGCCGTAGCCCGCCAGTTCCTGCACGGCCGGGCGGTGGAGCGCTTTCTGTTTACCGGCGACGACGAGGTGGCGTCCCCCGCCGAGGTGGTGCGTATTCTGAACGGCCGTTTTTGCAGCGATGAGGTGGAAATCATGAGCTATTTCACCATGATTTACGGCGTTATCGATCTGGATACCGGCGAAGGCAGGCTGTGCCAGGCGGGGCACCCGACCCCCTTTATCCTGAGCCCCGGCGGCGAGGCCCGCGCGGTGGGCAGCGGCGGGGCGCCGGTAGGGCTGATGCCCGACCTCAGCTGGGCGGACGTCAGCTTCACGCTGGCGCCGGGAGAGCGGCTGTGCCTGTTCAGCGACGGCATCACCGAGTGCGAAAACCCCACTGGCGAACAGTTTGGCGAAGGGCGCCTGCAGCGCTGGCTACAGGATGGCGCCGGGCTCAGTCTGGAGAACCTGCTGCCGCAGTTTGCCCGCCATCTTATCGGCTGGCGCTGCGGGGAAAATAGCGAACAGCAGGCGATGGCCGACGATGTTTCACTTTTAGTTATTGAGCGTACAGGAGAGCAGGAATGAATATCGATACAGAGCGTCAGCCCAACGTCAATATTATGACCCCGGCGGTGCGCAGGCTGGACGCCTCGGTAGCGGCGGCGTTTAAGGAGGCCGTCACCCGTGAGATCGGCGAAGACCGCAAAGCGCTGATCGTCGATTTCAGCAAAATCGATTTTATCGACAGTAGCGGCCTGGGGATGCTGGTTTCGCTGCTGAAGATGATGAACGGCAGGGGAGAGATGATCCTCTGCGCCCTCAACCCCGGCATCCGCAATATGTTCACCCTTACCCGGATGGATCGTATTTTTCGCCTCTGCCCGGACCGCGCCGCGGCGCTGGCGCAGTTAAATCCGTGAGTCGCCCGTGGCTAACGATATCGCCCTTGCGGCCGCGTTAAGCTCGCTCGCACCGCTGGCGGAGTGGCTGGCCCACAGAATGGCCCCGCTGCCCGTCAGCGACGCCTGGCGCTTTGGGCTCGATCTCGCCGCCTGCGAGACGGCGACCAATATCATTCGCTATGCGCTGCATGAGGATGCCGCGCGCCGTTTTTGCGTGGAGTTTATCGAAAGCGACGCCGCGGTGACCCTGCGCTTTACCGACGCGGGGGAGCGTTTTCCCGCGGAACGCCTCGCGGCGGCGCGCAGCGAAGCCTTTGACGACGACGCGCTGCTGCTGGAAAGCGGCCGGGGGCTGAGGCTGATTTTGCTGTACGTGGATAATTTTCGCGTCGAGCGCGCTGACGGGCAGAATATAACGCTGCTGGAAAAAGGCTGGTCGGGAGAGGAGAGCTAAAACCCTCCCGCCGGGCGGCGGGAGGGGAGAAACTTAGGCTGCAACCAGGCTATCGATGGCCGCTTTGGCGTCAGACTGGGCCTTGGTAGCCACTTCCGGACCGTAGGCGATACCTTCTGCAAAGACGAAGTTGACGTCGGTGATGCCGATAAAGCCGAGGAACAGGGTCAGGTACGGGGCAACCAGGTCGGTCGGGGTATCTTTGTGGATACCGCCGCGGCTTGTGAGCACCACCGCACGTTTACCTTTCACCAGCCCTTCCGGACCGTTTTCGGTGTAGCGGAAGGTCACGCCGGCGCGGGCCACCAGGTCGAAGTAGTTCTTCAGCTGGGTCGGGATGTTGAAGTTGTACATCGGGGCGTTGATCACGATAACGTCGTGCGCCTGAAGTTCAGCAATCAGCTCATCAGAGAGGGCCAGCGCTTCCTGCTGACGCGGGGTCAGCGGAGCATCGCTCGGGCGCAGCGCGCCTACCAGCTCCCCGTCCAGCACCGGAATCGGGTTAGCGGCCAGATCGCGCACGGTGATTTCGTCAGCGCTGTGCTGTTCACGCCACTGTTCAACGAAATAATCGGACAGCTGACCGGACTGTGAGTACCCTGCCAGAATACTGGATTTAAGAACTAATACTTTGCTCATGGGTGATTCCTTTATTGTATTTGATTGGGGGTTGCCCCGTTGCTTGCTGACACTTTATTCACAATCCTGCCACAGGGATAGCGCAATATATCGAAGCCTATGTTCGATTTTTTTGAATAAGGCGACGAAAGCCCCGGTGTGGTACTCTATATGCATCCCTCAAGTGAGAATTAGCCAGGCAGACTACTGCCCTCTGACACTATGACAGAACAGCAAAAACTAACCTTCCCGCTGCTTATGCAGCGGCTGGAAACCCTGACGCTGCGCGATAAGCAGCGTTTCGCTCGCCGTCTGCACGGCGTTAAGAAGGTTAAAAATCCTGATGCACAACAGGCCATCTACCAGGAGATGGCGCAAGAGATTGAACAGGCTGCCGGTAAGGTCGTGCTGCGCGAAGCGGCGCGCCCGGAGATTACCTACCCCGAAAACCTGCCCGTCAGCCAGAAAAAGCAGGACATTCTCGAAGCCGTGCGCGATAACCAGGTGGTGATCGTGGCCGGGGAGACCGGCTCCGGTAAAACCACCCAGCTGCCCAAGATCTGTATGGAGCTTGGCCGCGGCGTGAAAGGGCTGATCGGCCACACCCAGCCGCGTCGTCTGGCGGCGCGCACCGTGGCCAACCGCATCGCCGAAGAGCTGCAAACCGAGCCGGGCGGCTGCATCGGCTATAAGGTGCGCTTTAGCGATCACGTCAGCGACAACACCATGGTCAAGCTGATGACCGACGGGATCCTGCTGGCGGAAATCCAGCAGGATCGCCTGCTGATGCAGTACGACACCATCATCATCGATGAGGCCCACGAGCGCAGCCTGAATATCGATTTCCTGCTCGGCTACCTGAAAGAGCTGCTGCCAAGGCGCCCGGATCTGAAAATCATCATCACCTCCGCCACCATCGATCCGGAGCGCTTCTCGAAGCATTTCAACAATGCGCCCATCATCGAAGTGTCGGGCCGTACCTTCCCGGTGGAGGTGCGCTATCGCCCCATCGTTGAAGAGGCGGACGACACCGAGCGCGACCAGCTGCAGGCGATTTTCGACGCCGTTGACGAGCTGGGTAACGAAAGCGCGGGCGACATCCTGATCTTTATGAGCGGCGAGCGCGAAATCCGCGACACCGCCGACGCGCTGAGCAAGCGCGATCTGCGCCACACCGAGATCCTGCCGCTCTACGCGCGCCTCTCCAACAGCGAGCAGAACCGCGTCTTCCAGCCCCACGGCGGGCGGCGCATCGTGCTGGCCACCAACGTGGCGGAAACCTCGCTCACCGTGCCGGGCATCAAATATGTGATTGACCCCGGTACGGCGCGTATCAGCCGCTACAGCTATCGCACCAAGGTCCAGCGTCTGCCGATTGAGCCGGTCTCCCAGGCCTCCGCCAACCAGCGTAAGGGCCGCTGCGGCCGCGTCTCGGAGGGGATCTGTATTCGCCTCTACTCCGAGGATGATTTCCTGTCGCGCCCGGAGTTTACCGATCCGGAAATTCTGCGCACCAACCTGGCCTCCGTCATTCTGCAGATGACCGCCTTAGGGCTCGGGGATATCGCCGCGTTTCCGTTCGTGGAGGCGCCGGACAAGCGCAATATCCAGGACGGCGTGCGACTGCTGGAGGAGCTGGGGGCCATCACCACCGACGAGCAGGCCACCGCCTATAAGCTGACGCCGCTTGGCCGCCAGCTCAGCCAGCTGCCGGTGGACCCGCGCCTGGCGCGGATGGTGCTGGAGGCGCAAAAGCACGGCTGCGTGCGCGAGGCGATGATTATTACCTCGGCGCTCTCCATCCAGGATCCGCGCGAGCGCCCGATGGACAAACAGCAGGCCTCCGACGAGAAACACCGCCGCTTCCACGATAAAGAGTCCGACTTCCTCGCCTTTGTGAACCTGTGGAACTACCTTGGCGAGCAGCAGAAAGCGCTGTCGTCGAACCAGTTCCGCCGCCAGTGCCGGGTCGATTTCCTTAACTATCTGCGGGTGCGCGAGTGGCAGGATATCTACACCCAGCTGCGCCAGGTGGTGAAAGAGCTGGGAATTCCGGTCAACAGCGAGCCGGCGGAGTACCGGGAAATTCACATTGCGCTGCTGACCGGGCTGCTCTCCCATATCGGCATGAAGGATGCCGACAAGCAGGAGTTTACCGGCGCGCGCAACGCCCGTTTCTCTATCTTCCCCGGCTCCGGCCTGTTTAAAAAGCCGCCAAAGTGGACCATGGTGGCCGAGCTTGTGGAAACCAGCCGCCTGTGGGGACGCATTGCCGCGCGCATCGACCCCGAGTGGGTGGAGCCGGTGGCCCAGCACCTGCTGAAGCGCTCGTACAGCGAGCCGCACTGGGAGCGGGCGCAGGGCGCGGTGATGGCTACCGAAAAGGTGACCGTCTACGGCCTGCCGATCGTGGCGGCGCGCAAGGTTAACTATAGCCAGATCGACCCCGTCCTGAGCCGCGAGCTGTTTATCCGCCACGCGCTGGTGGAGGGGGACTGGCAGACGCGCCACGCCTTCTTCCGGGAAAACCTTAAGCTGCGCGCCGAGGTGGAGGAGCTGGAGCACAAATCCCGCCGCCGCGACATTCTGGTGGACGACGAGGCGCTGTTCGAATTTTACGACCAGCGCATCAGCCACGAGGTGATCTCGGCCCGCCACTTCGACAGCTGGTGGAAGAAGGCCGGTCGGGAGAACCCGGACCTGCTCAACTTTGAGAAGAGTATGCTGATCAAAGAGGGGGCGGAGTCGGTCAGCAAGCTCGACTACCCGAACTTCTGGCATCAGGGCAACCTCAAGCTGCGGCTGAGCTATCAGTTTGAGCCCGGCGCGGACGCGGACGGCGTAACCGTTCACATTCCGCTGCCGCTGCTCAACCAGGTGGAAGAGGCCGGGTTTGAGTGGCAGATCCCCGGCCTGCGCCGGGAGCTGGTTATCGCCCTGATCAAATCCCTGCCGAAACCGGTGCGGCGCAACTTTGTGCCGGCGCCGAACTACGCCGAGGCGTTTTTAGGCCGCGTCACGCCGCTGGAGCTGCCGCTGCTGGACGCGCTGGAGCGCGAGCTGCGCCGGATGACCGGCGTCACCATTGACCGGGAGTCCTGGCACTGGGATCAGGTGCCCGATCACCTGAAAATCACCTTCCGGGTGGTGGATGATAAAAACAGGAAGCTGAGCGAAGGGCGCTCCCTGACGGAGCTGAAAGAGGCGCTGAAAGGCAAAGTGCAGGAGACGCTCTCGGCGGTGGCCGACGACGGCATCGAGCAGAGCGGGCTGCATATCTGGAGCTTTGGCAATCTGCCGGATCACTATGAGCAGAAGCGCGGCAACTATAAGGTGAAGGCCTGGCCGGCGCTGGTGGATGAACGTGACAGCGTGGCGATCAAACTGTTCGACAATCCGCTGGAGCAGCAGCAGGCCATGTGGCGCGGCCTGCGCCGCCTGCTGCTGCTGAACATCCCGTCGCCGATTAAGTATCTGCACGAGAAGCTGCCCAACAAGGCCAAGCTGGGGCTCTACTTTAACCCCTACGGCAAGGTGCTGGATCTGATTGACGACTGCATCTCCTGCGGCGTGGATAAGCTGATTGACGACGCGGGCGGCCCGGTCTGGACCGAAGAGGGCTTCGCGAAGCTGCACGAAAAAGTGCGCGCCGAGCTGAACGACACCGTGGTGGAGATTGCGAAGCAGGTGGAGCAGATCCTGACCGCGGTCTTTAATATCAACAAACGCCTGAAGGGGCGGGTGGATATGACCATGGCGCTGGGGCTGTCGGACGTTAAGGCCCAGATGTCCGGACTGGTTTATCGCGGCTTTGTCACCGGCAACGGCTTCCGCCGGCTGGGGGATACGCTGCGCTACCTGCAGGCGATTGAAAAACGCCTGGAGAAGCTGGCGGTGGATCCGCACCGGGATCGCGCCCAGATGCTGAAGGTGGAGAGCGTGCAGCAGGCCTGGCAGCAGTGGCTGAACAAGCTGCCGCCCGCGCGTCGCGACGACGAGGACGTGCAGGCGATCCGCTGGATGATCGAGGAGCTGCGGGTGAGCCTGTTTGCCCAGCAGCTGGGGACGCCTTATCCGATTTCGGATAAGCGGATTTTGCAGGCGATGGAGCAGGTGGCGGCTTAACGGGAGTTTTCCCTCTCCCTGTGGGAGAGGTCGAGGTAAAAGCAAAATGACAACGCCAGTTGTCATTTTTAGGGGTTGCTCCCTCTCCCCGTGGGAGAGGGTTGGGGGTGAGGGCACCAGACCGCACCGCCCAGTTCCCTCTCCCCGTGGGAGAGGGTTAGGGTGAGGGGAACATGCGGCTCTGTTGCTGGTGTCCTTCTCCCTCTCCCTTAAGGGAGAGGGCCGGGGTGAGGGGAACATGCGGCTCTGTTGCTGGTGTCTTTCCCCCTCTCCCTTGAGGGAGAGGGCCGGGGTGAGGGGGAACATGCGGCTCTGTTGCTGGTGTCTTTCCCCCTCTCCCTTGAGGGAGAGGGCCGGGGTGAGGGGGAACATGCGGCGATAGTGGTGGTTCCGTTCACTTTACGTTTCCTGCTTCTCTGTCGCACCTGCACCGGTGAACGTGCCAGGGTGGCTCAATCGCCACCACCCTGGCGACCCGGGCTACCGGCAAAGAAAATCGCCGCTTCGCGGTACCCTCAGCTTATTCCCTCCGGCTATCGGGTCGGGCGCGATCCTACATCCCTGTAGGTCGCCCCCTCTCGGCGCATCCCTGCGCCTCGCCCCGGCCTGCGGTCAACGCTTCGGCGATTTTCAGCCGGACCAGGGCGTCGCTGTAAGTTATTTATTTCAATGGAATATCTGTATTGCTTCAGAAGAAACCATTAACCGTTAATCATTCACCAGCGCCAGCGTAAACCCATCCCAGCCCTTCACCCCCACGGTTTGCAGCGCCGTCGCCGTCAGGCGCGGGTTATCCCCGATCATCTCAATAAAGCGCCGCACCCCCTGCACGCGGGCGTCATCGCTCTGGTCGTTGATCACCTCGCCGTCACGCACCACGTTATCACCCACGATCAGCGTTCCCGGGCGGGAATAGTGCAGCGCCCACTCCAGATAGCCCGGATTGTTCGGCTTATCGGCGTCGATAAAAATCAGGTCAAAAGGGGCCACGTCGCCAAAGTCTTCCAGCGACCGGAGCGCCGGACCCTCGATCAGTTCGATGCGGTCGGTGAGGCGCGCCAGCGCGATATTGTTTCTGGCCACCTCCGCATGCCGCGGGTCGGCTTCGAGAGTTATTAGCTTGCCGTCCGGCGGCAGGGCGCGCGCCATCCAGATGCTGCTGTAGGCGCCGAGGGTGCCGATCTCCAGAATGCGCACCGCCCGGGTCATGCGCACCAGCAGCGCCAGAAACTGCCCCTGGTTGGCAGCGACATCGTGTTCGGGTAAACCCGCCTGCTTGTTGTTTTCCAGCACCTGAGCGAGCACGTCGTCCTCGGGAATAAGCGCGGAAATCATATAATTATCAACGTCGGACCACTTCTGCTGCATCGATTGCCCCTTAGTTTTTATCCAACCATCCCCCGCCCAGCGCTTTATACAAATCAATCTGCGCCAGCAGGAGGTTGTTTTTGGTCTCCACCACGCTGGTCTGCACCGAGAAGAGCGTGCGCTGGGCGTCCAGCTCGTCCAGATAGGAAGAGTATCCATTGCGATAGCGGTTCTGCGCGATCCGCAGCGTCTCCTGCGCCACCTCCTGCTGCGCGACCAGCTCCGTTAGCTGCTCCTGATAGCGGGCGATAGCGTCCAGGCTGTCGTTCACCTCTTTGAAGGCGTTACGCACCGTTTTTTCATAGCTGTAGAGCGCCTGATTGCGCTGGGACTGGGAAATATCCACCTGCGCGTTCAGCGCCTGGCGGTTCAGTAGCGGCGCCAGAATACTGCCGCCCAGGCTCCAGAGCTGCAGCGGGTTATCCAGCAGGCCCGGCAGGGTACGATCCTGCACCGATCCGCCGGCGGTGAGGTTGATCGACGGCAGCAGGCTGGCGCGCGACGAAGCGAGAGTGGCATCGGCGGCAATCAGCTGGCGCTCCGCCTGTACGATATCGGGCCGGCGGTTGAGCAGCGAAGAGGGTAGCTGCGCGGGCAGGCGCAGCGGCGTCAGGGTATCGAAATCGCCGCTCCGGGCCACCGCGCCGGGATTGCCGCCCAGCAGCAGGCTCAGGGCATTCTCCTGCTGGGCGATCTGATGCTGCAGCTGGGGGATCTGCGCCCGGGTGGCGCGCAGCTCGGAGTCGGACTGCATCAGCTCCAGGCGCGAACTGTAGCCGGTCTCAAACTGGCGCTTCGCCAGGTTAAAAGCCTCTTCGCGGGATTTGAGGGTGGACTGCGTCACCCGCAGCTGCTCATCCAGCGCCAGCAGGGTGACGTAGCCGGAGGCGACCGAAGAGGCCACCGTCAGGTCCGCCGCCGCTGCCGCCGCCTTTTGCGCCTCAAGCGAGGCCTCTGCGGCGCGGGCGGTGCTGCGGTTCACCCCCCACAAATCCACATCGTAGCTGGCGGTCAGGCTGCCTTTATAGAGCGTGCCGTAAACGGGCAGGCCGGTGGCCGCCGACTGGGAGCGGGCTCGGGTACCGCTGAGGCCCGCGTCCAGCGAAGGAAACAGGCTGCCCTCGCTGGCGTACACCTGCGCCTGGTACTCGTTGATGCGCTCCCGGGCAATCAGCACGTCGCTGTTATTGCGCAGGGCCTGGTCAACGTAGCGGTTAAGGTGGTTGTCGTGAAAATTGCGCCACCAGAGCTGCTCCGCCGGGCTGGCAGGGCCGCTGCCGGCGCGCCACTGGGCCGGGATCTGCAGCGTCGGTTTTGCCGGCTGTACGTCTACCGACTGGCAGGCGCTCAGGGCCGCGGCCATCACCAATAGCGCGAGTGGACGAAGGATCATTCTGCCTCCCCCGTATTGATGGTCACCTGTACCGACATCCCCGGACGCAGCAGGGCGTTCTCCTCGGGCTTGCCGAGGATCTCGATGCGCACCGGAATACGCTGGGCGATCTTCACAAAGTTGCCGGTGGCGTTATCGGGGCTGATGGCGCTGAACTCCACGCCGGTCGCCGGGGAGATGCTCTCCACCCGGCCCTGATAGGCCCTGCCGTCCAGCGCATCGACGGTAAACTTCACCGGCTGGCCGACGCGCATATTCGCCAGCTGGGTCTCTTTAATATTGGCGATCACCCAGTGCTTCGGCGGCACCAGGGTAGTGAGGTGGGTGCCGGCGGTGACATAGCCCCCCAGACGCACCGCAATCTGCCCCAGCTGGCCGTCGCGCGGGGCGACGATGCGGGTGTTTTGCAGATCGATTTGCGCCAGCTCCAGCGCCGCTTTAGCGTTTTCGACATCCGCCTCCAGCGAGGCGCGATTGACGATGGTGGTTTGCAGATCCTGGCGCGACATCTCAAGGGTGGCCTTCGCCTGGTCGATATCGGCGCTGCCCTGGGCGGCGCTCGCCAGCGCGGCGTCCCGCTCGCGAATGGAGAGCGATCCGTCGGCGGTCAGCTCTTTTACCCGCTTCAGGTCCGCCTGGGTTTTCAGGCTCTGGGCGCGGGCGTTTTTCAGCGCCGCCTCGTTGCGCACAATCACCGCCTCGGCGCTTTTGCGCTGTTGCAGGTTGTTATTCAGGGCGGCGATTTTCATCGCCAGCTGCGCCTCGGCCTGATGCACGCGCTGGCGGTAAATGCGGTCGTCAATCTGCAGCAGCAGCTGGCCCTGTTTAACGTGGTCAAAATCCTGCACCCGCACCTCGGTGATATAGCCGTTCACCTGCGGGCTGATAAAGGTGGTCTGCCCCCGCACGTAGGCGTTATCGGTGAACTGCACGTCGCGGGTGAACGGCGGCAGCTGCCAGGCGTAAAGGATCACCAGCACCCCGACAATTACGATCGCCGCGGCGGTAAAAACAGAAACAATACGCACATTTTTGCGGGTGTTAGCCTGCTCTTTGGCGGCATCCTGCTGACTCATAACTTCTCCCAAACCATCATTTATTCATATTCCTTATTTATTACCGGTAGCGCCCTTCAACGCCATGCGGGCCGTTATACGCAGGCGCAGCAGGCGCCACAAGATCCACACCAGGGTGGCGGTGGCAATGCCCGCCGTCAGCAGATAAGTATCATTGTAAGCGAGAATATTTGCCTCCATGGTGCTGACGCTTTGCAGCTGGGTCGCCGCCTGGGTGCTGAGCAGGGCGCTGTCGCCAATCAGGCTTTTGTACATCTGGCTGTAAAGCTGCAACCGTTCATTCACCAGCGGGTTAAGGGTGGTGAGCTGATCCGCCAGCAGGCTGGAGTGGTACTTTTCGCGCCAGGTCTGGAAGGTGCCGAGGATGGCGGATCCCAGCAGGCCGCCAAGGTTCTGGCTCATGCCGAACAGCACCGAGAAGCTTACCAGGTTACGCGGATCCGCCACCACGCCGCCGATACCGGCCAGCATCGCCGGGGCGAGGAAAAAGGCGCTGCCAAACCCGAGCAGGAACTGGCTCAGCAGCAGCTGGTCCGGGCGGGTCAGGTTGTTGGACTGGCTGTCCAGCAGCGAGGCGACGATCATCAGCACCAGCGAAGTCACGATCGGCCAGGCAAGCCTGGTCGGTTTGATGGTCAGGCAGCTGGTAACGATGCCGCAGACGATACCGGCAAAAATCGCCCAGGCCAGGTGGGTCATCTGCTCGTTTTGCAGGCCAACGTACTGCAGCCAGCCGATAACCCCGGTATTCTGCTCCGCCAGCACGATGCGGATCAGCAGCATAATCAGCCCCAGGCGCACAATGCTGCCGCTGGAGAGCCAGCGGGTATTGAGCAGCGGGTTGCTGCGGTTATGCTCGAAGACGATGGCGGTGACGATCAGCACCAGCGCCAGCGCCAGCGCCCAGCCGATCCACGGCGTTTCGAACCACCACTCCAGCCGCCCGAGGGACAGCACCGCGCACAGCAGCGCCATGCCGGGGGCCAGCAAAATAAAGGTGATGAAATCTTTCTTCTCAAACACCTTGCGCCGGTCACCGGGGGGCAGCTTCAGGGCAATCACGCAGCCGAGGGAAATTAGCGCCAGCCCCAGCTCAAACAGATAGAGCCCGCGCCACTCCTCCAGCTGCAACAGCTCGGTGGAAAAGAGCCGCGCTATGGGGATCGCCAGCGACGAGCCGGTAATGCCGATGGTCAGGGCCTTAAGCCGGTGCTTCGCCGGCCAGGCCTGAATCTGGTAATAGATCCCCAGCGAGCTGAGCGCCGCCGCCACCATGCCGTGCGCGGCGCGCACCATCAGCGCCGAGCTCAGATCGTTGACGAACAGGTGAAAAAAGGTCACCAGCACATACAGCACCAGGAAGCCTTCGGTAAAGGCGCGCAGCCCGTACTGCTGGCGGAATTTCACCAGCAGCAGGTTAATAGAGACGTTGGTCATCACGTACACCGCCGGCAGCCAGGCGATCTCCGTCGACCAGGCGGCAAAGGTGCCCTGCAAATTTTGCAGGTTGGCCGAGACCATGGCATTACCCAGCGCACCGGTCAGGCACACCAGCAGACCCACCACGCCGTAGGCCACGCGCTTCGGCGTGCTGTGTACCGGGGTGGAAGGTGAACCCAGCAGCATCGGTTTTTCGTGGGGCTGCCACTCGCGAGGAGCATAGGGGTCGCGTTCGGGCAGACGCATAGGAATTGTTACCTGTAAGTTACACGATAGTTAGTGGGCTAATGATTCTACGTCTGACGTAAAACCTATTTCAAGTGAATATGATAATGACCTGTTAGGCAAATGTATGGCGTACATTTTTCAGGGTTTTTTGCTTTTTTCAGCCTTGACCGGGAGAGTCAGGGGCGGGGGGATTGTGGTGCGCCAGGGTAAGCCCCCGGCGCGGGGCAGCGGCTGCGGTTCAGCCCCAGGCCCGGTTCTGAATAACCACTCTGTATCCATCGGCATCAACAAAGGTTCTGCCATTAACCTCCCAGTAGGGGTTAAAGGACGCCGTAGCCTTGAAACCGGCGTCAAGCATGCTGGCGCAGGTCTGCTCCCAGGCGTGGTTATCCGGATAATAGAGCACCAGCAGATCCTCTTCTGTCTGCAGAGGCGTAACCGGATGGTGCTGGCATAGGGTGAACTCCAGATGCCAGCCTGCCTCCCTGCGGCCTAACATAATGCCGCTGAACCCCTGGTGATCGTCGAAATCGGCCAGGCGCTGCAGGCCCAGCCCCCGGCTGTACATCAGAAAAGAACGCTCAAGGCTGGTGACGGGCCTGGCGATACGCATATGGCTGAACATCTGAGTTCTCCTGTGAAGGGGGCTTTTTGAGCGGTAAACGCCCGGTGAGTTTACAGGCGGGCAGGTTGCCCGTTTGTCCGTCTGAGCCCACGCAAAAGGGTGGGCGCGCTGCGGCTGCGCCTGTGTTAACTGGTTGATCTACTATACTGACTACTGCAGTTGTCATTTCCATCCGTGGTTACGCACGATTAATGACCCAACGTCAGTCTTGTCCATGACCATCAGGAGAACAAAATGCAGAAGAGTAAAACCGTGAAAGGGCTGCTGGCCGCATCGGCAGTCGCAGCGCTGTTTTGTACCCTGGGCGTACAGGCCCAGACCACGAGCGCTGCGCAGAGCGGTGCCGCAATCCAGACCGGATCGAACGGCAGGCTTAGCGCCGATGACGAAAAAGCGGTGAAAGATATGGCGCAGGCCAATATCAATGAGATCGCCGCCGCTAAGCTCGCCCTGAGCAAGGCCCAGAGCAGCGACGTTAAAGCTTTTGCCCAGAAAATGGTCGACGATCACGGGGCTGCCCTGACTAAGGTAGAGGCGGTCGCCCAGCAGAAGGGGGTGACGCTGCCAACCGAGCCGGACGCCATGCATAAGGAGATGGCCGCTAATCTGGAAAAACAGAGCGGCGAGGCATTTGACAAGATGTATATGGAGAACGCCGGCACCAAAGATCACCAGATGGTGCTGTCGAAGCTGAAAAGCGACGCCGCTAAGATCAAGGATCCGGACGTGAAGGCGCTGGCCGATGCGCACACCCCGGTGGTTGAGCAGCACCTGAAGTCTGCCGAGCAGCTGACAACCAAATAACCCCTATGACGCAGCCGCAGGCATTCGCCCGCGCGCTGCGTCACCGACGGTAATTCAGCGCAATAAGCCAGGCCGGATGGTGCAAAGAGGGCGAAGGAGCGCTGACCCTAAAAGCCCCGTTAGCCCGAACGCCGGTCATTCCACTCTTCGCGCGTAATTTCCCACAGCTGTGACTCCAGCACGCCGCTGACGAAGGCTTTTTTTTCCGTTTTGATAAGCCGCATTCCGCTGCTGGCTGAAATACGCTGCGAACGACTATTCTCCGCTGCCTTGGGCGCCCGCAACACCGGCCTGTTCAGGGTATTAAACCAGTAATCCGTCACCTTCTCGCAGGCCTCACGCATCAATCCCTGCCCCTGGTATTCCGGAATCAGCCAGAAGCCGCGGTTATTATCTTGGGCATCATCCAGGCAGATTACCCCAATTAAATTGTCTGGCTCCTCCCGGCGCCGCAGGGTCCACACCCCGGCCACCCCCTTTGCCATCGCCGGTAGCGCGACGTTATTAACATAGTGCGCGGCACCGTCGTCGGGATAGGGCCAGGGAACCGATGAGACCATATAACGAACAATTTCCCAGCGTGGATAAAGTAGCTGGATCCGGGGTGCGTCTTCGGCCGTTAACGGCTTTAACAGCAAACGATCGGTATAGAGCGTGGGGACTGGCATACGCGTATTTCCTTATGCCGGGCGGCAGGGGGTTTAACGACTCTACGCGATTCGGTGCGTGGTTCAAGCGGGAATGGTTTTTAGCATCCAGGCGGGAAAAGGCGGCCGGATAACCCGACCGCCGCAAGGTTACAGCCCGTGGGTCTGGCCGTTAACCACCGGAGCCTGTTTTACCCGGCTGACGCAGAAGATGGCAATCAGCGAAATGACTACCGTGACCGCCAGATACCAGGCCACCGGCACCCAGTCGCCGTTATATTTCGCCAGCAGGCCGGTGGCAATCAGCGGCGCGGTGCCGCCCGCCAGCGCGGCGCCCAGCTGATATCCGAGGGTGATGCCGGTATAACGCACGTTGGCGCTGAAAATTTCCGAACAGAGCGTGCCCAGCACCGCCGTCACCGGTGCCCAGAGCACGCCAAAGGCAATCACCGTCGCCAGCACTATGCCCCAGGTGGTGCCGGTATTGAGCAGCATAAACCAGGGGACGATAAACAGCCCGAGCACGAACACGCTCACGGCGTACATGCGCTGGCGGCCAACTTTATCGGACAACAGCCCCATCAGCGGGATCATGATGGTCGCCACCAGCGCGCCGAGGGTCACCGCCTCCAGCGCCTGGGACTTCTGATAGGTGAGGGTGGTGGTGGCATAGCTGACCACAAAGGTTGAGAAAATATAGAAAGGCGCGGTTTCCACCACCTTCAGCCCGGCGGCGATCAGCACTTCACGCCAGTGGTACTTCAGGGTATCGCGCAGCGGCGCCTTTGCCACCTGGCCCGCCGCCTTGACCTTTTTAAACTCCGGCGTTTCGTCGATATCTTTGCGGATCCACAGCCCCAGCAGCACCAGCACCGAGCTCAGCAGGAAAGGGATACGCCAGCCCCAGGAGAGGAAATCCTCCTCGCTGAACAGGGTCATCAGCGAGACGATAAAGGTGGCCATCAGCATGCCGATGGTTACCCCCGCCTGCGGAATGCTGCCGAAGAAGCCTTTGCGCTTTTCCGGCGCGTACTCATAGGCCAGCAGCAGGGCGCCGCCCCATTCACCGCCGATCCCCATCCCCTGGATAATGCGCATCAGGATCAGCAGCGCCGGTGCCCACAGCCCGATCTGGTCGTAGGTGGGCAGCAGGCCAATCATCACGGTTGCACCCCCCATTAGCGAAAGCGTCAGCACCAGGGTTTTTTTACGCCCGATGCGATCGCCGATATGGGCAAAGAGTACGCCGCCGATGGGGCGAATAAAAAAGGTCAACGAGAAGGAGAGATACGACAAAATCAGGCCGATAACCGGGTCGACCATCGGGAAAAAGATCTTGTTAAACACCAGCGCGGCGGCCGTGCCGTAGAGAAAATAGTCAAACCATTCAATCGCGCTGCCGGTGAGGCTGGCAACCAGAACTTTTTTGTTTTTGCGCAGAATCGCGCCGCTGCTTTCATGTTGTTGTGTCATACCCGTAGTTCCGCCATGTGGATGAGGGAGCGGGTGACACCTGGCGCGCTTCAGGTGCAACCCGGTAGCCTGAAAGGTTGATGAATTGTTAAGCAACTTAGGGATGGCTGTTACATTTGGCAAGCCTGAAAGCGTCAAAACTGGTCAGATCACGCTTAAATATGCAGCAATGGATGCTCTGTCGCTCTGTTATTGCGGCATTTAATATTGCTGGCTGAAGAGATGCTGGAAGATTGTGCAGGTGCAACCGGCTGATTTTTGGAGATTTCTGGTTATTTCATTTTAATGACTATCCTTATACGGTAACCCACGATCCGGCTTTCAGAGAGATCCTCTGTTAACCGCCGGCCTGCACGTTACCCTGAACTATCTTGCCGAAAGGAGGTAACGATGACCCTGGAACTTTTCCCCTGTTTGCCAGATAAAACGCTGGCTGCGGTAAATACCCTTGGCGAATGGCTTGCTGAACATCCTCTGGCCGACGCGCTGCCTCCGCCCGAGGCCGACCTGGTGGTGCTGGCGGGAAATGCGGTGATCCCCTCAATAGACGCGGCCTGCCGTCTGGCGGCGGAGCTGAACGTGCCGCTGCTTATCAGCGGCGGCATTGGCCACTCGACCACCTTTTTGTATGCCGCCATTGCCCGCCACCCGCGCTATAACACCGTGCGAACCACCGGCAAGGCCGAAGCCACTATCCTGGCGGAGATTGCCCGCACCTTCTGGAACATCGCCCCCGAGCGGGTGGTAGTGGAAGATCAGTCCACCAACTGCGGCGAAAACGCGCGCTTTAGCTGGGCGCTGATGCAGCAGCATCCGCTGCCGGCCCGCCGGGTAATTGTGGTGCAGGATCCCACCATGCAGCGGCGCACCATGGCCACCTTTGCCCGGGTCTGTCGGGACGCGCCGGACGCCCCGCGCTGGATTGCCCATCCGGGGATTGTCCCGCAGCTGAAAAACAGCGACGACGGGCTGGTGTTCCGCGACGGCGACGAGGGGCTGTGGCCGGTAGAGCGTTATCTGTCGCTGGTATTAGGCGAGCTGCCGCGCCTGCGGGACGACGTGAACGGCTATGGCCCGGCCGGGCGGGATTTTATCGTCCATGTGGATATCCCCCCCTATGTTGAAGAGGCCTGGCAGTCCCTGCGCAACGACGCCATCCTGACCGACGCGCTCACCAGCCGCTCGCTGCTCTGAGCCGCTGCCCGTTTGCGACGACCGCTGCGCAAACGGGCATTCTTTACATCCCGCCGGCCGCCATCGTTTTTAGCTGATCCGATTCTTTTATGAGAGATCTCACAAAAACAGCACGATAGAGTAGGAATGCGGATCTGCATCTGTAGCTTTTAACAATAATTTTACGTGTTAAAAACAATGTAATTACAGGAGCAGGTTATGACAGTACCCGTACAACATCCTATGTATATCGATGGACAGTTTGTTGCCTGGCAGGGTGAAGCCTGGATTGACGTGATCAATCCGGCCACCGAAGAGGTCATTTCCCGTATTCCCGACGGCAGCGCCGAAGAGGCCCGCAAGGCGATCGACGCCGCCGACCGCGCGCAGCCGGGCTGGGAGGCGCTGCCCGCCATCGAGCGTGCCGGCTGGTTACGCAAAATTTCCGCCGGGATCCGCGAGCGCGCCGCTGAAATCAGCGCCCTGATTGTCGCCGAAGGCGGTAAGATCCAGCAGCTGGCGGAGGTCGAAGTCAACTTTACCGCCGACTATATCGACTATATGGCCGAGTGGGCCCGCCGCTACGAAGGCGAAATCATCCAGAGCGACCGTCCGGGTGAAAATATTCTGGTCTTTAAGCGGGCGCTGGGCGTGACCACCGGCATCCTGCCGTGGAACTTCCCCTTCTTCCTGATTGCCCGCAAGCTGGCGCCGGCGCTGCTGACCGGCAACACCATTGTGATCAAACCCAGCGAGTTCACCCCCAACAACGCCATCGCCTTCGCCAAAATCGTCGACGAGATTGGCCTGCCGAAAGGGGTCTTTAACCTGGTGCTGGGCCGGGGCGAAACCGTGGGCCAGGAGCTGGCGGGTAACCCGAAGGTGGCGATGGTCAGCATGACCGGCAGCGTGGGCGCCGGAGAGAAGATCATGGCCGCGGCGGCGAAAAATATCACCAAAGTCTGTCTGGAGCTGGGCGGCAAGGCCCCGGCCATCGTGATGGACGATGCGGATCTGGAGCTGGCGGTAAAAGCCATCGTCGATTCCCGCGTCATCAACACCGGGCAGGTCTGTAACTGCGCCGAGCGCGTCTACGTGCAAAAAGGGATTTACGACCGCTTTGTAAACCGCCTGGGCGAAGCCATGAAGGCGGTGCAGTTTGGCAACCCGGCCGAGCGCAGCGACATCGCCATGGGGCCGCTGATCAACGCCGCCGCGCTGGAGCGCGTCGAGCAGAAGGTTGCCCGCGCGGTAGAAGAGGGGGCGAAAGTGGTGCTGGGCGGCAAGGCGGCGGATGGCAAGGGCTACTACTATCCGCCGACGCTGCTGCTGGACGTGCGCCAGGAGATGACCATCATGCACGAAGAGACCTTCGGCCCGGTGCTGCCGGTGGTGGTGTTCGACACCCTGGACGAGGCGCTGGAGATGGCCAACGACAGCGACTACGGGCTGACCTCCTCCATTTATACTCAGGATCTCAACGTGGCGATGAAGGCTATTAAAGGGCTGAAGTTCGGCGAAACCTATATCAACCGGGAGAACTTCGAAGCGATGCAGGGGTTCCACGCGGGCTGGCGTAAATCGGGGATCGGCGGGGCGGATGGCAAGCATGGTTTGCATGAGTATTTGCAGACGCAGGTGGTTTATTTGCAGTCAAGGTAAATGCAAAAAGGCAACGGAGGTAAAAGCAAAATGACAACGCCAGTTGTCATTTTTAGGGTTTGCCCCCTCTCCCTGTGGGAGAGGGCCGGGGTGAGGGCACCAGACCGCGCCGTCCAGTTCCCTCTCCCCTTTGGGGAGAGGGTTAGGGTGAGGGGAACATGCGGCTCTGGTGCTGGTGTCCTTCTCCCTCTCCCTTGAGGGAGAGGGGCGGGGTGAGGGGGAACATGCGGCTCAGTTGGTGGTTCCGTTCACCTCACGCCTATTGCTTCTCTGTAACTCCAGAATCCGTGAACGTGTTAAGGGGGGCTCGCCGCCGCCCCCTTAACAATCCCGGCTCCCGGCCAGGAAAATCGCCGCTTCGCGGTGCCCTCAGCTTATGCCCTCCTGCTATCGGGTCGGGCGCGATCCTACATCCATGTAGGTCGCCCCCTCTCGGCGCATCCATGCGCCTCGCCCCGGCCTGCGGTCAACGCTTCGGCGATTTTCAGCCGGACTCCCATCGCTGATATTTTTATGCCTGGAGAGGCAATTTCGTCGCTTTGGAAGACATCAGCGGTAGACAGAAACGGCAGTCTTGCTCACACCTTCGTCCCAATCCAGTTCATCATCAGCTCCGGCCAGAGGGCAACGGGCAGTCCCTGCGCATCGCGAATACCAAATCCGTGCTTGCCGCGCTCAAACAGGTGCATCTCCACCGGGACGCCCAGGCGGCGCAGGGCGGTAAACATCGCCAGACTGTTTTCCACCTTTACCGCCGGGTCGTCCACCGCGTGTAGCAGGAAGGTGGGGGGCGTGTTGGCGCTGGCGCGATCCTCCAGCGAATAATGGCGGATCTGTTCGGGAGTGGGCGCGTCGCCGATCAGCTCGTGGCGCGAGCCGGGGTGATCGATATCGGCGTGCATGGTGATCACCGGGTAGACCAGCGCCATAAAGGCCGGGCGCGCGTCCTGCTCGTCCACGGCGTCCAGCGGGGCGTACACCGCCTCATCGTGCCGGGTGCCGAGGCTTGCCGCCACGTGGCCGCCCGCCGAGAAGCCCAGCACGCCGGTGCGGACGGCATCCAGCCTCCACTCTGCGGCCCGGGCGCGGATCAGGCGCATGGCGCGCTGCACGTCCGCCAGGGGCGCGTCGGCCCCTTCCGCGTGGCAATCGCCGGGCATCCGGTAGGTCATCACAAACAGGGTATAGCCGCGGGCATTAAACGCGGCGGCGAGGGCGCTGCCCTCTTTGTCCAGCACCACGCGGCGGTACGAGCCACCGGGGGCGACCAGGATACCTACGCCGTTCGGCCGCGCCGGGGCGTAGACGGTTATCTGCGGGGCGCGAACGCCGGTAACGGAACGGTCGTAATCGGACGTGCCGGTATATTTAGGCTCGGGGGTAAAAACCGCATCGCTGGCGGCGGCGCCGGGCGCCTCGCCGTCGGGCCAGATGCTGAAGGTAACAGCGTCGCTGACCGCCTGCACCATCTGGCGTTCCAGGGTCTCGCGGCTGATTTTTTCCATAACGGTGCTCCCTCTGAAGTAAAGGCGTGTTATAGCAGACCGGGGAGAAGAAAAACCTGAAGGCAGCCACAAGGCGTGGACAGCGATGCTGCCCGCGACAGAATTACAGCGCGGCGAACTTATCCAGCGTGCGCACCAGCTGGGTGACAAAGCCGTACTCGTTGTCGTACCAGGCCACGGTTTTCACCAGATGCACGTCGCCCGCCTCGGTGACCTCCGTCTGGGTGGCATCGAACACCGAGCCAAAGTGCGAGCCAATCACGTCGGAAGAGACAATCTCCTCGTCGGTGTAGCCGAAGGATTCATTCCCTTCGGTGGCTTTTTTCAGCGCCTGGTGGATCTCCTCCACGGTCACTTTTTTCTCCAGAATCGACACCAGCTCGGTCACGGAGCCGGTTTTTACCGGCACGCGCTGGGCGTGGCCTTTCAGCCTGCCGCTCAGGGCCGGGATCACCAGCCCGATCGCCTTCGCCGCTCCGGTAGTGTGGGGGATGATATTTTCCGCCGCCGCGCGGGAGGCGCGCAGATCTTTACCGCGCGGGCCGTCCACCAGCGCCTGGGTTCCGGTATAGGCGTGGATGGTGGTCATGGTGCCGGCCTTAATGCCGAAGGCGTTATGCAGCACGTTAGCCAGCGGCGCCAGGCAGTTGGTGGTGCAGGAGGCGACGGAGACAATGGTATCGCTGGCTTCAAGGGTATCGTCGTTGACGTTAAAGACGATGGTTTTCATCTCGCCGGCGGGGGCGGAGATGAGCACTTTTTTAGCGCCGGCGTCAATGTGCGCCTGGGATTTCTCTTTCGAGGTATAAAAACCGGTGCACTCCACCACCAGCTCCACCCCGGCCGCCTTCCACGGAATATGGCTGGCCTCTTTTTCGGCATAAACCGAGATCGATTTGCCATCCACGATCAGCGAATCTTCGGTGAAGTCCACGCTCCAGGGGAAAGGGCCGTAGTTGGAGTCGTGCTTCAGCAGGTAGGCCAGCACTTTGGGGGAGGTTAAGTCATTAATCGCCACAACGGTGTTGCTGTCCTGGGTTTCCAGCAGGCGGCGAAGTACAAGGCGTCCGATGCGTCCAAATCCGTTAATACCAATTTTACTCATGGTCTGCTCCTGTTAAGAACCTAACGATAGATTGAACCTCTCCAGGATTAGCGTATGAAGGTCGGGCGGGCAACTGAAGATGCTTCATCTGGGCGGAAGTTTTTGAAAACACATATAGAAAAGTTGATGAATTTTTGTGAAAAGCTGGGTATGTTGCCCTTTTTGCGTCAGGAAATCATATGCGTACTAAATACACCGGCCTGCAAATTGCTATTCACTGGCTGGTTTTCTTGCTGGTGGTAGTAGCCTACTGCGCCATGGAATTTCGCGGCTATTTTCCGCGTACCGCGCGTCCGCTGATTAACATGTTCCACGTCTCCTGTGGGATCTCCATTCTGGTCCTGATGGTTGCCCGCCTGCTGGTGCGGCTTAAGTACCCGGCGCCGCCCATCACGCCGAAACCGAAGCCGATGTATATCGGGTTATCCCATCTCGGCCATCTGGCGATTTATCTGCTGTTTATCGCCCTGCCGGTGATTGGCCTGGTGATGATGTATAACCGCGGCAACACCTGGTTCGCCTTTGGGCTGGGCATGCCCCATGCGGTCGAGTCGAACTTTGAGGTGGTGGACCTGATGAAAACCTGGCACGTGACCCTGGCGAAAGCGGGCTACTTTATCGTCGGGATCCACGCCTTTGCCGCGCTGCTCCACCACTACTACTGGAAAGACAACACCCTGCTGCGCATGATGCCGAAAAAGCGCACCTGACCGTCCGCTCAGGCGTTAAGGCCCTCGCTCCCCGGAGCGGGGGCTTTTTTATCGCGCCAGTTCACATTTTCATTGCGCGCTGTGGGTAATATTTACGCAGTCAGTATATCTATAATAGAAACATGGTGGCGCGTACATCCGATCCGGCGTTTGCTGATATCATTCCGGGGGCCGCTCGCGCTTCACCGCCCGCCAGCCGGCATCCGCAAAGGAGAGAGTATGAACCACTCAGCTCAGCAATCACTTGATAGCGCGGTATCTGAAAGGGAGATCCCCGTGGCCCGCACACTGCGCAAGGTCCTGCTTGCCACCGGTATTGGCCATTTTGTTGAATGGTTCGACTTTGGCCTGTACGGCACCCTGGCCGCGATTATTGGCCTGCAATTCTTTCATGCGGAAACCCCTGCGGTGGCGCTGCTGTCGTCCTTTGCGGTGTTTGGCGCCGGGTTTGTGATGCGCCCGCTGGGCGGGCTCTATTTTGGCTCGCTGGGGGATCGCATCGGGCGGCGCAAGGTTCTGGCGACGGTGATCCTGCTTACCTCCGGCGCCACCTTTGTAATGGGGTTGCTGCCTACCTTCTCGCAGATTGGCATTGCCGCCACGGTGCTGCTGGTGATCACCCGCCTGGTACAGGGCTTTGCCGCCGGGGGCGAAAGCGCTGGCGCCACCACCTTCCTCGCAGAATATGCCCCGGTCGCGCGCCGGGGCTATTTCACCTGCTGGATCGACAACTTCGGCTTTATGGCCTTTGTGGCGGGCTCCGGGCTGGTGTTCCTGCTGACCGCGTTTCTCGGCGAGGCGGCGATGAACGACTGGGGCTGGCGTATTCCGTTTTTGATCGCCGGGCCGCTGGGCTGGGTGGGGCTCTACCTGCGAAAACACCTTGAGGATTCGCCGGAGTTCCTTGCCGCGCAAAAAAGCGGTAAAACCGAGGCCGCACCGCTGCATGCCGCCGTTACCAAAGCCTGGGGCGCGCTCTTTTTCTGCGTGGGCTTTGTGGTGATCAAAGCGGTAGGGCACTGGACGCTGCAAACCTTTATGCCCAGCTATCTCTCCACCGAGATGCACTTCTCGAAGCTGGACTCCTACGCCATTACCACCCTCGGGCTGTTCGGCATTGCGGTGATGGTGCCCTTTATGGGGTATCTTTCCGATAAATTTGGCCGCAAGCCGCTGATGCTGGCCGGCTGCGCCGGGTTCATCCTCTTTACTTACCCGGCGATGATGGTGATGGCCAACGGGGATATGCTCTCGGCGGTGCTGGCTATGCTACTGCTGGGGGCCTTTATCGCCGCCTTCGACGGCGCCTGCAGCGCGGCGATGGCCGAGCTGTTTCCTACCAGCATCCGCTACGGCGGAATGGCGATCGCCTATAACCTGGCGGTGGCCTTCTTCGGCGGCATCACCCCCTGGTTCTCGGCCTATCTGATGAGCGCCACCGGCAACCCGTTCTCACCGGCGCTGTACGTAATGGGGGCGGCGCTGATCACCTTCCTGACGGTGCTGCGCGCCAGGGAGACGGCGGGGCTGCCGCTGCGCCGCTAGCGGATACAAAAATGCCCGGGGTGAATCCCGGGCAAGGCAACAAAGCACAACACCAGAGCTACCGCCTGAGCGGTCTATTTTATAACGCGGTTGGCCATAGTATCGACCAGCCAGTGCTGGCGCGGATCGAGCACCAGTTCAGAATCAGGCATAACATCACTTCGTTTTTCAGCAGTCTGCAGCCCCGGGCCGGAGCCCGGCGAACGAAGGCGTTCAGAATCTCCCGCCATCATCCAGCCGACGTCGTCACCGCAACGATGACTATTACGTACGTTACGAACTCGCCTTCTTAAATGCAGCATACTAAACCTCCGCACATGCTATTAAGCGACAGGCACAATTACGTATATTTACGTAAAGCGTTTTAATTTATTCTCTGGATGCCTCTGCGGCATCCAGAGAATATATCGTAAGTCTTACTCTTCTGCTTTCCGACCGCCGCCACGACTGTTTTGGCCGCCTTTTTTACCGGCCTCAGATGCGCGCTGTGGATCGTTTTTGAAATTGCCTCCGCTGCGCTGACCGCCTTTGCGACCCGCCAGGGACGCGCGCTCACGGTCTTCTGCAAAATTGCCGGAACCGCCACGATGCTTGGTCATATCATATCTCCATTATTTGATAGCAATATTTAACGAGCAGGGAAATATCCCATCAGATGCAGGAATAAATATAGACCGAACCGGAGGATGTTCAAGGAAATTACCCTTAGTGATTATTTTATATCGGACGGGAAATAGGTTGCGGGATAATCGAGTTACCGACAATATATCGCACAAGATAAAGGAGTTAGCCGGCAATTATTTGCGCGGGAAGGCCCTGTTGCGCGTTTTTTTTAGCGCCTCGCCGGCAAAACGGGACCTAAAGCGCGCGGCTTTCATATGAAATTAAGAATACTCCTGGCGAAAATCCGCTCAGCGCCCGGGAAGGGAAGCGGTGAAGTACTCCTCCAGCGCCGCGATAAAGAGCCGGACCTTTGCCGGCACCAGCCGTGACGAGGGGTACACCGCCCAGACGCCAAGCGGCTCGGGCTCCGCATCCTGCAATATCACCTGCTCGATCAGCCCCTGCTGCAGGGCCGGCTCCACGTACCAGCGGGAGAGGTTGACGATGCCCATCCCGCCGGCGCAGGCCTCATACAGCGCATCGATGGCGCTGGCGGAGAAGCGGCCGGTCACGCGCTGGCGCACGCGCTTCTCCCCCTGCAAAAAAGCCCAGTGGGAGGTGCCGGTCACCGCCAGGCACTGGTGGTCGGCCAGCTCGGCCAGCGTACGCGGAGATCCATGCTGCGCCAGATAGCCGGCGCTGGCGCAGAGCACGCGCGGATTATCCGCCAGCCGCCGGGCCACCAGCCGGTTATCGCGCAGCGGGGCGATGCGGATGGCGACGTCCATCCCCTGGGCCACGATATCCACCTGCTCGTCGGTGGTTTGCAGCTCCACGTTCAGGGCCGGGTGCTGCTGCATAAAGGCCGGCAGCAGGGGGGCGATGACCCGGCGGCCAAAGGCCGCGGAGGCGGTAATGCGCAGATGGCCGCTCAGGCCGCTGCCGTCCGGGCGCAGGTCGGCCAGCGCGCTGGCCCGGCCCTCGAGCAGGGCCTGGGCGTGGGGCAGGAAGATCTCCCCGTCGCCGGTGGGCGACAGCGCCCGGGTGGTGCGGTGCACCAGCCGCACCCCCAGCTCCGCCTCAAGGTTGTTCAGGCTGCGGGATGCCGCCATCGGGCTTAAAGAGAGCCGCCGCGCCGCCCCCGCCAGGCTGCCCGCCAGCACCGCCTCGACAAACACCTCCACCTCTTCCAGCTTCATTATCTCGTTTTCCGTTATATTGGCGTATCAGTTTATCTATCTACACCAGTTAGCGTTATAGCGCCATAGTGATGTCGTTCCCCCGACCTTATACGACTCAGGAGTCACTATGAAAAATCTGGCAAAAATTTTTGCGCTCACCGGCGCGGTGTTTCTCGGCCAGGCCATGGCCCAGGCCCCGGCGCAGATCCGCGAGCAGGTACCCGGCTACTACCGCCTGGCGGTGGGCAGCTATGAAGTGACGGCGCTGTTTGATGGCTATAACGATCTCTCTCCCGGCCTGCTGAAGGGGCTCTCTGCGGACAAGGTGCGCGCGCTGCTGGCCCGTCAGAAGATTGACGCGGAGCGGATGCCCACCAGCTTCAACGCCTTTTTAGTTAATACCGGTAAACATCTGGTGCTGGTGGACAGCGGCGCCGGGCACTGCGTGCCGCAGACCGCCGGTCAGCTGGTGCCCAATATCATCGCCGCTGGCTATCGCCCGGAGCAGGTGGATACCATTTTCCTTACCCACCTGCACCTCGACCACGTGTGCGGCCTGAGCGACGCGGCGGGCAGGGCGATTTTCCCCAACGCCAGCGTTTATGTACCCCAGGGCGAAGCCGATTTCTGGCTCGATCCGGCTAAAGAGGCCGGCGCTCGGGGCCATGAAAAAGAGCTGTTTGAGACCGCCCGCACCGCGCTGGCGCCCTATAAAGCCGACGGCCGGCTGAAAACCTTCGTGCCGCCTGCCGCGCCCATTCCGGAAGTGCAGACCGCCTACGCCGTGGGGCATACGCCGGGCAGCACCGTCTATCGCTTTGCCTCCGGCGGGGCGGCCATTAATTTTATCGGCGATCTGATCCATGCCCCGGCGGTGCAGTTCCCGCACCCGGAGGTCTCGATCCGCTTTGACGTCAACGCGAAGCAGGCCATCAGCGCCCGCGAGCAGCAGTTTACCGCTCTGGCGAAGGACGGCGAGTGGCTGGCCGCCGCCCATCTGCCGTTCCCGGGCGTCGGGCATATCACTCAGAGCGACCACGCCTTTAACTGGATACCGGCATTTTACGGCCCGTACCAGCGCGCCGCCGACGTCCCCCTGCTGAAATAAACGAGGAGCACATTATGAAAAGTTACACTGTAACCGCTAACGGTATTCGCCAGTTTGTGGTGGAAGCTGGCGAGGGGGCGCCGGTGATTTTGCTGCACGGCTTCCCGGAGACCAGCTACGGCTGGCGCTTTCAGATCCCGGCGCTGGCAGCGCACTATCGGGTGATTGCCCCGGATCTGCGCGGCTACGGCGAAACGGACAAACCGGCCGGCGGCTATGACAAACGCAATATGGCCCGGGATATCCGCGAGCTGATGCGCGCCCTCGATATCGACAAAGTGGCGCTGGTAGGCCACGACCGGGGAGCGCGGGTCGCCACCCGCTTTGCCAAAGATTACCCGGAGCTGGTGGACCGGCTGGTGGTGATGGATAACGTGCCGACGCGCATCGTGGCGCGGGATTTAAACGCCTCCATCGCCAAAGCCTACTGGTTCTTTCTGTTCCACCTGGTACCGGACCTGCCCGAGGCGCTGATTGCCGGACGGGAGCACCTCTGGCTGCGCCACTTCTTCTCCGACTGGACGTTTGATCCCACCACCATCAGCGGCGAGGCCTTTGATACCTACGTGCGGGCGTTTCAGGCGCCGGGCGCGGTGCGCGGCGCGATGGCGGACTATCGGGCCAACGCCGAGGACGTGGCCCAGGATCTTGAGGACGCGGAGGTGAAAATCGCCTGCCCGGTGATGTCGCTCTGGGGCAATGATTTTCACGCCGTGGGTAAACTCTTTGATATGAAAAGCGTCTGGGCCGAGATGGCCGACAACCTGCAGACGCACGCCATTGCGGAGTGCGGCCACCTGCCGCAGGAGGAGCAGCCAGAGAAGGTCAACCAGCTGCTGCTTGATTTCCTGCAGGGGTGGCAGGGGGCATAGGGGAATATTACAGGGGCGATTAGGCCCCTGGTGGTCAGAATTCTCTTGAGAGGGTGAGATAGCCGTTAAATCTGATAGAGCATTCGTCTTTATTAATAAGACCTGATGCGATAAAAACGTCTTTCTTTTCCTCGCGGTTAAAGTAAGTGTATTTAGCGGTCAACGTTCTTGCGTTATTTTGATAGTAGCTGGAAAAGTACTCGCCTTCGCTTACATAAACTTTTTGGTTAGCCACCGCATCCTTCCTGTCGACCTTCGCTAATGAATCTGCGTATTTTTTGGAAACTATAGCGCTATCAATAATTTCTACTTTGGTTTTGTCTCTCTGGATTGTGGACGTATCAATATTTAAATCTTTTGAAATAATAGCAAATAGGGCCGATTCTATTGATGCACCAACGGTAGCGCAGCCAGTGTCGGCAGCATAAGCGTGGATGTGAATTAAAGCTAATAGACAGAAGCTGAATTTTTTAAACATATTCTAATCTTCCACTACTAAAATTTTATCACTACTGGCTGAGATAATTTTACGATAGGGTAAGTTTAGTATTATACAACCGTCAGATGCTTCTCCGGGATGCGCTGAACTGTCACCGTGGATCATGAATCCATCCCGCCCACACATCTGATTGTCAAGGTAGGGGGTAAGTCTCATCGTCCATGCCTTAGTTTTATGGTGGTAAAAGGCAGGGCCAATGGTATAAGTCCCTCTGGGAAGCGGGCCTTTACCTTTTACACATTCGTAAACTGAATCATCTTTAAATCCCGGTCTGCCTGAATAGTTAGCATCAAACTGATAAGTACCGCCCAGATAAAAACTATGTGAGCTTATTTTGTATACCCAGACCATTATTCCACCCCCTTTATACCCTTCCATAAGTCAGAATGTATTATATTTCCATCAAGATAATGCCATGTGATTCTTTCATATGCTAAATAGAATGCTTCAAGATGATTATGTCCGGCGAAGGTTGGGTTCTTAATGTCAAACATAAAAGGCTCAATCTCATTGATTGTTACATTATCCATGGTTACGCGGAAATACTCTTCCTCTTGTCCATTGTAGTTAATACGATAGAATCTTAATGTTGCTTTGTTAAAATTCCATCCTGAAGCCACGCCTTTATAAAGCCATGGAGAAGATGAATCTACTTCTTTAATAAGAGCGTAATCACCGTGCAGACATTTGCCTGTAATTTTTCCGGTTAGGGGAGCTGTAGGTAATTCTACATTGTGCATTAACTCTAAAATCTCGATCGCTCCCTCTCTGCCACTTATATCAACGGAACCCTTTATCTGATTTCCTGCATCATCAGTTAGCCATAGGTATACAGGTATAGCCATACTAAATCCCCTTTATCGGTGTGGTTATTGGTTATTTATCGTACTCTTACTTTCAGAGGATGAAGAGATTTTTCTATGGAAAATGAGATAGCGATCCGTAGATGGCGATGACAATTATTTCTGAGTGACTGCCGCTCATTACATTTTTTTATTAATAAGCGGATAAATATTGATGACATCGCTGCGTAAAATAACGCCTCTGCCAGCAATAAATACCAGGCGTAACGGCAATCGCCGCGCTCTATTTACAATTCCTTATTTCCCATAAAGATAGAGAGTTAGCGCCGGTATGGCGAAAGCGTAACCAGCGGTAGCAAAAAAGTCACTTGATCGCTCACGCTATTGAAACTACTGTATATAAAAACAGTATAAGAGGCGTGTATGATGATGTTATACAAACCCGCAGAGTTGCGCGAAATAGTCGCGCTCCCCTTTTTTGGTTATTTTGTACAGTGCGGCTTTCCCAGCCCGGCTCAGGACTACGTTGAACAGCGCATCGATTTAAATGAGTTAATTATTCAGCATCCCAGCTCGACCTATTTTGTGAAGGCGGCGGGAGACTCCATGACGGATGCCGGCATCGGTGACGGGGATTTGCTGGTGGTTGACAGCTCCCGCACCGCAGAGCACGGCGATATCGTCATCGCCGCTGTCGAAGGGGAGTTTACGGTAAAACGCCTTCAGCTCCGCCCCCGCGTCCAGCTTAATCCCATGAACAGCGCCTGGTCACCCATCGTAATCGGCAGCGAAGAAACCCTCGATATCTTCGGGGTAGTGACCTTTATCATCAAAGCGGTGCGCTGACGATGTTTGCGCTCTGCGACGTTAATTCGTTTTACGCCTCCTGCGAAACCGTCTTTCGCCCGGATTTAAAAGGGCGGCCGGTAGTGGTGCTGTCGAACAACGACGGCTGCGTGATTGCCCGCAGCGCCGAAGCGAAGGGGCTGGTGACCATGGGGGCACCCTACTTTAAGCAAAAAGAGATCTTCCGCCAGCACGGTATTGTCGCCTTCAGCAGCAACTACGAGCTGTATGCCGATATGAGCCGCCGGGTGATGGATACGCTTGAGGCCCTGACCCCGCGCGTAGAAATCTACTCCATCGACGAAGCCTTCTGCGATCTGACCGGGGTGCGCAACTGCCGCGATCTGACGGAGTTTGGCCGAGAGCTTCGCGCCATCGTCCAGCAGCACACCCACCTGACCGTCGGGGTTGGCATCGCCCCCACCAAAACCCTGGCCAAGCTGGCAAACTTTGCGGCAAAAAAATGGCAAAACCACACCGGCGGCGTGCTGGACCTGTCGAATATCGATCGCCGGCGAAAACTTATGGCCGCGCTACCGGTCGGCGAGGTGTGGGGCGTGGGCGGGCGCCTCGGTAAACGGCTGGAGGCCATGGGGATCCGCACCGTGCTGGACCTGGCCGATACCCATCCGGCGGCGATCCGCAAACACTTCAGCGTGGTGCTGGAGCGCACCGTGCGCGAGCTGCGCGGTGAGCCCTGCCTCGGGCTGGAGTTTGCGCCGGATAAGCAGGAGATCGTCTGCTCGCGGTCCTTCGGCGATCGGGTCAGCGACTATGAGTCGGTGCGCCAGGCCGTCAGCAGCTATGCCTTTCGCGCCGCCGAGAGGCTGCGCACAGAGCGCCAGCACTGCCGCTTTATCTCCGCCTTTATCAAAACCTCGCCTCATGCAACGGAACCCTACTACGGCAACAGCGCCTCGGTAAAACTGCTGACGCCCACCCAGGACAGCCGGGATATTATCGGCGCCGCGACCCGCTGCCTGGATAAGATCTGGCGTGACGGCCATCGCTATCAAAAAGCCGGGGTGATGCTGGGGGATTTTTTCAGCAACGGCGTGGCGCAGCTTAACCTGTTTGATGACGCGCCTCCCCGCCACAACAGCGAGGCGCTGATGGCCATGATGGACGAGCTGAATAAAAAAGGGCGCGGCACGCTCTGGTTTGCCGGGCAGGGGATCCAGCAGCAGTGGCAGATGAAGCGGGAGATGCTATCCCCGCGCTACACAACGCGCTTTGCCGATTTGCTGCGGGTCAGATAATTGCCCGGCCCGGCTGTCCCGCCGTCTGCGCGCCGGGACAGCCGTAAAGATTACGGGTATAATCCCGGCCATTATTCACCGGATCCAGAAACCACGATGACGAAACTTACCCTGCAAGAACAGATGCTGAAAGCCGGCCTGGTAACCAGCAAAAAAGTGGCCAAAGTACAGCGTACGGCTAAGAAATCACGCGTTCAGGCTCGCGAAGCAAGAGAAGCGGTAGAAGAGAATAAAAAAGCCCAGCTGGAGCGCGATAAGCAGCTGAACGAGCAGCAGAAGCAGGCCGCCTTGTCCAAAGAGTATAAGGCGCAGGTGAAACAGCTGATTGAGATGAACAAGATCGACATCTCGCGCGGCAATATCGGGTTTAACTTCACCGATAATAATCTGATTAAGAAAATAGAGGTCGATAAGCTGACGCAAACTCAGCTGATTAACGGCCGTCTGGCGATTGCCCGCTTAAGCACCGACGGCAACGGCGAAAGCAAATACGCCATTATCCCCGCAAGCGTCGCCGATAAGATTGCCCAGCGCGATGCGAGCAGCATTGTGTTACACAGCGCCCTGAGCCAGGAAGCGCAGGACGAAGACGATCCTTACGCTGACTTTAAAATCCCTGACGATCTGATGTGGTAAGACCCTCAGAACGGGCAGGCGTGGCGGGCATTGATGGCCGCGCCGGTAACGGGATGGATAAAATCCAGCTCGCCGGCGTGCAGCATCAGCCGCGGCGCCTGCTCCGTGCCCGGCAGCAGCAGCCCGCCGTACAGATCGCAGCCTAAAATAGGGTGGCCCAGCTGCTGGCAGTGGATACGCAGCTGGTGGGTACGCCCGGTCTCCGGAGTTAAGGCGACCCGCGTCAACGCCAGCCGGGTGCCGTCCTGCTGTTGCTGATGAAAACGCGCAATCACCCGATAGCGGGAGCGGGCCGGTTTGCCGCGAATAGCGCAAATCGACATCAGCGGGAACAGGGCCGGATCTTTGGCAATCGCCGCCTCTATCACCCCCTCATCCTCTTGCAGATGTCCGCAGAGCAGGGCGCTATACCCCTTGGTAACGGTGCGCTGGCTAAACTGCCGGCAGAGCGCGGCATTGATCGTTTTGTTCAGGGCAACCACCATCAGCCCGGAGGTGCCGAAATCCAGGCGGTGGACCAGGGTACAGCCGGGAAATTGCTGTACCAGCCGGTAATGCACCGAATCGAGGTTGCGCGCATTTTTGCCCGACAGGCTCAGCAGCCCGCCGGGTTTATTGATCAGCAGCAGATGGTCGTCCTGCCAGAGGATCTCAATCTGGCTATGGCAGGGTGGCGCAATAAAGCTATCGGGGAGGCTGGACATGGGGCGGCCTGCAGGAAAAGTGGCTGCAGATGATAGCGGATTTTTAGCGGCCTGGCGACGCCCCATATGCCGGCTGGCTTAAGCACGATTTACCTGAAATAGTGCGAAACTTACCCGAAATCAGAAGATATATCCCTCAAACGTTAAGATATAGCGTATGGTGGCAGTTCTATACGCCAGACTGGAGGGGATATCCCCAACATCAAATTTGTATGTCCGGTTTGTTCGAGCAGAAGATTTGTTTTCACCACTTTTGACCCGACGTTAAACCAACCTCATGGCGCAGCCTGCTCCCTTTGCGGAACCCGGCTCACTGCACATTCATGTATTGCCATACCCCGCCGGCGGCGGTGGCCAAAAAAGGCAATGTAGCGTGAAGACCCCGACAGGGGTCTTCTGGCTCAGTTCTGACCTGTCTTCTCAATTAACTCCGCTCCCTGATTCCTGATATTGCCCACGGCCCGCGTTACCGGGTGCCAGGTGAAGGCGTCCGCCGGTACGGCGCCCGCGGCGGCAATCTCATGAGCCTCCTGCCCACTGGCCTCCTCGCGCAGCCAGTCGCGCGCCGCCTCTGGCGTCAGCACCAGCGGGCGACGATCGTGAATATCCACCAGCCCCTTATCGGCCGCGGCCGTGACGATCAAAAAGCCTTCTGCCTCATCGCCACGCTCGAAGGGCCTGCTGCCGATGGCCGCCATAAATACCGGCTCTCCGTCAGCGCGGTAGATAAAATAGGGCTGCTTTTTATCTCCCTCTTTTTTCCACTCAAACCAGCCGTCGGCAAAGACGATCGCCCGCCCGTGACTCCATAAGGGCTTAAACATCCGGCTGGTGGCCGCGGTCTCCTGACGGGCATTAATCAGCGGCGACTTATCCCACCAGCCCGGCGCGTACCCCCAGATAACCGGATCGAGATGCAGTTTCTCTTCCCGCTCGCTAAGCAGCAGGACCTTAGTGCCGGGCGCCACGTTATAGCGCCCCAGGGGTTCGGGATCGTAAGGAATGTCGCGATCTGACTCCCCGGCCAGCAGGGCCAGGTAGGTTTCCCGGCTCTGGGCCTGGGCAAAACGTCCACACATAATCACCTCCGGATAGTGGGGTAAGTATATGTGCCCGGAGAAAGGTCTGCCTGCGGCGGCCGTCAGGCCTGGCCCCGGTAGTAAGGGATATCAATGGGCCAGGTATTGCGGATATTCAGCACCTGGCAGTGCACCAGGCGCGCCTGGTCGGCATACCAGAAGGCGACGTTGCCGCTCGCCTGGTCGTAAATCATCTGGTCGAGGTTGGCAAATTCGAAGATAACCAGCGAGCCTTTTCGGGTATGGCCGCCGCCGGTTTCGAAGCGGTCCGCCCCCCAGGACTCCTGGGTATGTTCGTAGCGGTGCAGTATCACCCTCACCTGGCCGCGCTGGGGGCAGAGCAGGGTGAGATCGGCGTTATCCATGGGAAATGCAAAACCAGCGCGGCTAAGTGTGAGCAGTAAAAAGAGCAGTAAAAATTTTTTCATTGAGTCCATGCCTGTGTTTGCGCGTGTTATGCCACGGGATGGAGGGGGCGTTGTTGAGATAAATCATTTTAATGAATGGGATGGGTGCGATATATACTGCTGACTTAATGAAAACCGTGGTTTATTGCATTTAATGGGAATGTGGCAAGGAGAATAACGTGCGGTGCGGGGCGAAAAAAAACTCCTGCTATACAGCAGGAGTTTTTCGTCATTTCAGGGTGATGTTATCTACTTTGCCCGCCGGAACGGCGTAGTAATACCACCAGGAGTCGTTGATATGCGCTGATTTGCTGGTGAGCGATTTTGCCGTCCAGGCTTTACCATCCACGGTCATTGTCGGTGGCGCAGAGAGCGGCGCTTTGCTTACCAGAAGCACATTACCCGCTGAATCTGCCCAGGCGGTCACGGTATCCGTTACGGGATAGGCGGTCCCCCTGGCTATTACCGAGTAGTCAAAATCCAGCTTCAGGCGGTTAACGTTGTCGACGCCGTAATATTCACCGTAAACGGCAGCATCGTGGAAGAAGCCGAAGTGGCCGCCGCTATTTTGCAGCTTAGAGAAGTAATATTCAGGAATGGTAAAGTCGCGTTTTCCGGCTGCAATCTCTTGCTTAATAATCTGCTGCCTTACCACTTCCTGCACGGCAACTACTTTATACGCCTTATACATCAGCGAATAAGACCAGCCAAAGACGATTGCACAAAGTACAAGGATTGCGCTGACGCCGTATTTACCGGCCTTGTTATTGGCTTTTAAAATTGCCGTAGCAATAAACGAGACCGCCAGCAGAATAAACATGAAGGTACCGTTCATTACCCTGTCAGGGTAGGACGGCGAAGCAAACATAATCACCGATGTACCGATCCCCACCAGTACGGTAAATGCCGCAAAGAACCAGGTGCTTTGGGAGATTTTAGCCCGCAGGGGTTTATTAAATACTACCAGCATCAGCAGCAGGAAAAGCACCACGTAGCTTATCCAGATAAGCGCCAGGTGATTATGGGTACGCTCGGTTAAATGAATAAAAATCCTTTCAAATAACGGCTTGCCGTACCAGAACTCTTTCCCGCTGGCGCGGATGAAATTACCGGGGGAGAGGATCAGTACGCATGAGCCTAAAATCGCGCTGAGGCTGTAAATTACCCGGTTTGCCGGTACCGTTTTAGTCCGCCAGAAGGCATAGCAAATAGCCAGCACCGACAATAACGAAACAAAAGGCGATACGCTTTCGTTGGAGCAGCCGGCCATAAAGCTGAGCAGTACCATCAGCGGGCTGATTTTTTTGACATCCCTGGTCACGATCGCATGCATAAAGAACAGCCACGCCGCCACGAACAGATTGGTCCACAGGTAGTTGGCCGCCCCTACGATCCAGAAGGTGGTCTGCCCTAAATTAGGGTTTGAAATCCAGTAGGTGAAGAAAATCAGCGGGAATAAAACTAAGTCATTTTTATTCCAGCGCAGCGTGCCGTCGGGCGTTTTGGTAATGAAATAACAAAAGGCGACGGTCACAAACGCCGTGCTGAGCGCGTAAACCGTTTGCGATTCGCTGGCAAGAATTAAGGCGCTGGCATAGTCAGCGATGATTCGCCCGCTCCAGGTCATATAGTGGTGATAATGTGAATCGAACGATATGCCCAGCAGGTAGTACCGGTAATCGTCAGAGTGAATAGGGGTGTACCACTCGATCAGGAAAATAGAAAATGCTGCCAGAAGCAGCATTGCTGGTTTAAGTAGCGATTTTAACATGACGGTTAACGGTCCATATTTTTGTGTTTGTGCTTGACGATATAGCGCGGTCGTTGTTTTACCTCGGTATAAACGCGACCTATATACTCTCCTAAAATACCGATACCAATAAGCTGCACTCCACCCAGAAAAAGAATTGCCGCCATAATTGACGGGTAGCCCGGTACCGGGTTTCCCCAGACCAGTTTGTTAATGACCATCCATGCCGCATAGAAAAAAGAGAGCGTTGACACGCCAAGTCCAATATAGGTCCAGACCCTGAGCGGGAAGGTAGAAAAACTGGTAATCCCCTCCAGCGCTAAATTCCACAGCCGCCAGCCGTTAAATTTTGTGTTGCCTGCAATACGGGGCGCACGAAAATACTCCACCACGTCGGTTCTGCCGCCCACCCATGAGAGCACCCCTTTCATAAAGAGATTGCGCTCGGGTAAGAGCTTAATATTTTCGACGACTTCCCGGGACATCAGGCGAAAATCACCGACGTTTTCCTCAATTTGAGGCTCGCTGATTTTGTTATGTAGCTTATAAAACCACTCGGCGGATTTACGCTTCAGGCGCCCGTCGGTCGAGCGGTCAGAACGTTTGGCCAGCACCACGTCCGCACCGGCCTGCCATTTCTCGATAAGACGGGGAATTACCTCGATGGGATCCTGCAAATCAACGTCAATGGGCACCACGGCGTCACCGGTAGCATATTCCAGCCCGGCAAACAGCGCCGGCTCTTTGCCAAAGTTACGGGTGAAGGAGAGCGGCTTAACCAGCGGATCGGCGGTGGCCAGCGCGTCAATAATCGATTCCGTCGCGTCTGTACTGCCGTCGTTGACGAAGACAATTTCGACCTCATATTCGCGCAGGCTCTCAAGCTCTCTTACCGCTTTATAAAAAATGGGTATCGCATCCTCTTCATTGAGGACTGGCACGATTAAAGAAACCCTCATTTCACGTCCTTAAAGACCACATAATTAGCATACAAAAAACCGCAAACCAGGCTGATTGCCGAAAAGACAACCAGCGTCAGAAGAGGGGGCAGCGCCAGAAGATCGGCTATCCGGCCGGTGGTGAAGCTAAGCGCCCCCATAAAAACGATATAGAGCACATATCGTTTCGCCGTCGCCTGCGCCTTAAAAGTGAAGCGGGCATTGGCAAAGAAGCTGAAGCTTACCGCCACGGCGAAACCGACTAAATTGGCCGTAGCCTGCGCGCTGCCTGCGCCATAGATGCACAGTAAAAACACAATCCAGTGAAGGGCAGTGTTAAGAACACCGATAGAGACGTATTTTGTTAAAATTTTAAACATTCTTCTAATCAATAGATTGCTGTGGGTGAGATAGTAACAAACAAAATATTCAGGATCATTAAAGAGAGGTTATTCGGATCCAGATAGACCCGAGGACTTGACCGCAGAAATCGTTCCGTCCTGGCAAAAAGATAAATTTTACAGCGCGCTGTAAAACTGGTTACTATACCCCCCTACAGTATGAGGAGGGCGTATGCCGCATTCACCCGAAGATAAAAAACGTGTTCTTACCCGCGTGCGCCGCATTCGCGGGCAGGTCGACGCCCTGGAGCGCGCGCTGGAGTCCGGCGAGCCCTGCCTTGCCATCCTGCAGCAAATCGCCGCCGTGCGCGGCGCGGCTAACGGCCTGATGGGCGAGATGGTCGAAATTCACCTCAAAGATGAGCTGGTTACCGGCGACACCACCCCGGACCAGCGGGCGGTCAGAATGGCGGAAGTCGGCCATCTGCTGCGCTCTTATCTAAAATAACTCCAAGACATCACAAAAAAGGAAAGCGTTATGAAATCACGTGCTGCAGTTGCATTTGGCCCTGGCCAGCCGCTCAAAATCGTTGAGATTGACGTCGCGCCGCCGAAAAAAGGCGAAGTGCTGATCAAAATCACCCATACCGGCGTCTGCCACACCGATGCGTTTACGCTGTCAGGTGACGATCCTGAGGGTGTCTTCCCGGCGGTGCTGGGCCACGAAGGCGGCGGCGTGGTGGTGGAAGTGGGCGAGGGCGTCACCAGCCTTCAGCCGGGCGACCATGTGATCCCGCTCTACACCGCAGAGTGCGGCGAGTGTAAGTTCTGTAAATCCGGCAAAACCAACCTCTGCCAGGCGGTGCGCGCCACCCAGGGCAAAGGGTTAATGCCGGACGGCACCACCCGTTTCTCTTATAACGGCGAGCCGATTTACCACTATATGGGCACCAGCACCTTCAGCGAATACACCGTCTGCGCCGAAATCTCGCTGGCAAAAGTTAACCCGCAGGCGCCGCTGGATAAGGTCTGCCTGCTGGGCTGCGGCGTGACCACCGGTATCGGCGCGGTACACAACACCGCCAAAGTAAAAGAGGGCGATACCGTGGCGGTCTTCGGCCTGGGCGGCATTGGCCTGGCGGTGATCCAGGGGGCGGTGCAGGCGAAGGCGGGGCGCATTATCGCGGTGGACACCAACCCGGAGAAATTCAGGCTGGCAGGTGAGATGGGCGCCACCGACTTCATCAACCCGAAAGACTACGACAAACCGGTGCAGGAGGTTATCGTCGAGCTGACCGACGGCGGCGTCGATTTCAGCTTCGAGTGTATCGGCAACGTCAACGTGATGCGTTCGGCGCTGGAGTGCTGCCATAAGGGCTGGGGTGAGAGCATCATCATCGGCGTGGCGGGCGCGGGCCAGGAGATCAAAACCCGTCCGTTCCAGCTGGTGACCGGTCGCGTCTGGCGCGGTTCCGCCTTTGGCGGCGTGAAGGGGCGCACCCAGCTGCCGGGTATGGTAGAAGATGCGATGGCGGGCAAAATCGATCTGGATCCGTTCATTACCCACCGCCTGCCGCTGGAGCAGATCAACGAAGCTTTCGATCTGATGCATGAAGGTAAATCTATCCGCACCGTTATCCATTTCGGCGATAACTAATTCTTCTGCCAGCGGTTTCTGCCGCTGGCATTTCTTTAATAATCTTTTCTAAAGTGTGACCGGCGTTGCGCTTTTAGCCGTAAGCAAATTTCCTGTAGTGCCGATGACTATTTCACAGGCGTGTTTTTGCGCATCTTACCTACAAGAGAGTCGACGGTCATGGATACTTCATCAACGATGCGGGCGCAACATAAGTTGAGTTTCCTGCATCACATCAGGTTGCTTCCGCTGTTTTCCTCCATTCTCGGCGGCATATTGTTGCTGTTTGCCCTGAGCTCGGGTCTGGCCGGCTATTTCCTCTGGCAGGCCGATATCGACCAGCGGGACGTGACCGCAGAAATCGAGGTCCGCACGGGGTTATCGAACAGCTCCAACCACCTGCGCACCGCCCGTATCAATATGATCCACGCGGGCGCCGCCAGCCGCATCGCCGAAATGGAAGCGATGAAAAGCAACATCGCCGAGGCCGAAAAGCGGATCAAACAGTCCCGCACCGGGTTTGACGCCTACATGAACCGCGCCGTGCGCACCCCGGCGGACGAAGCGCTGGATCCCGAGCTGAAATCACGCTATCAGGCCTACATTGACGGCATGCAGCCGATGCTGAAATTTGCCAAAAACGGCATGTTCGAAGCCATCATCAACCACGAAAACGAAACCGCGCGGCCGCTGGATGAGGGCTACAACGAGATCCTGTTAAAAGCCATCAAAATCCGTACCGAGCGCGCAAACCAGCTCGCCGAACAGGCGCATACCCGCTCCCAGCTGGGGCTGATGTTTATGGCGGGGGCCTTTGTGCTGGCGCTGCTGCTGACCATCGTCACCTTCGTGGTGCTGCGCCGTACGGTGATTACGCCGCTGCAGCGCGCCGCTAACCGCATTGCCCACATCGCCAAGGGAGATCTGACCCTGGCCGACGACCTGACCGGACGCAGCGAAATCGGGCGCCTGACCCAGGATCTGCAAACCATGCAGCACTCGCTGGTCAACACCGTGGGCACCGTGCGTCAGGGGGCGGAGGAGATCTATCGCGGCACCAGCGAAATCTCCGCCGGCAATACCGATCTCTCCTCCCGTACCGAACAGCAGGCCGCCGCCATTGAGCAGACCGCCGCCAGCATGGAGCAGCTCACCGCTACCGTGAAGCAGAACGCCGACAACGCGCACCATGCCAGCAAGCTGGCGGAAGATGCCTCCGGTAAAGCCAGCCGCGGCGGGCAGATGGTCTCCGGGGTGGTGAAAACCATGAGCAACATCTCCACCAGCTCGAAGAAAATCTCCGAGATCACCGCCGTCATCAACAGCATTGCGTTCCAGACCAATATTCTGGCGCTGAACGCCGCGGTAGAAGCCGCCCGCGCCGGCGAGCAGGGGCGTGGCTTTGCGGTAGTAGCCAGCGAAGTACGCACCCTGGCGAGCCGCAGCGCCAACGCGGCGAAAGAGATCGAAGGGCTGATCAACGAGTCGGTGACCCTTATCGACCAGGGCTCTGGCGAAGTGGTTGCCGCCGGCAACACCATGAATGAGATCGTCGAGGCGGTGAAGCGCGTCACCGATATCATGCTGGAAATTGCCGCCGCCTCCGACGAGCAGAGCCGCGGCATTGTGCAGGTGAGCCAGGCCATCTCTGAGATGGATAAAGTGACCCAGCAGAACGCCTCGCTGGTGGAAGAGGCCTCTGCCGCCGCCGCCTCGCTGGAAGAGCAGGGCGCGCGCCTCACCGAAGCGGTGGGCGCATTTCGCCTGAACGGTACGGCGCCCGACCGTCCCGCCGTCATTACGCCGGCAGCGCCGCACGCGCCGCTGCGCCCGGCGGCGGTCAGCGGCGGAGATAACTGGGAAACCTTTTAACGCCTGAGCCAGACGGCCAAAGGGTTTATGTTTCTGCATAAACCCTTTTTTTATTCCGCGCGCGCTATGCTCACAGTAAGGCGTAAAGAGGAAAAGGCTATGCAATCAGCAAAAGGGTGTGTCCTGGCGGCACTGGTACTGGCGGGCTGCTCGTCGGGCGGCAGCGTGGGGATCGGCGGGATAGGCATTGGCGGCGGCGGGGGCAGCAGCGGCGTAGGGGTCGGGCTCTCCTTCCCGGTGGGGGGCAGCACGGCGATAAATGACAGCCTGCCGGACTGCGACGGCGATCTGTATCGCATTACGCCGCGCTATCCGCAGCAGGCCGCCGCGCAGCAGTACTCCGGCCGGGTGACAGTCTCCTTTAACGTCAGGCTGAACGGGCGGGCCGCCGACTACGAGGCCGCCGGGGATAAGGCGTTCTTTGAAGAGACGAAGCGGGCGGTGATGCGCAGCTGCTGGCCTGCCGGGGTAAGGCAGAATCTGCTGGTGAGCTTTAGCAACGGCACCGCGGTCAGCTGGTCTGAGAACTCGCTATAAAAAACCGGCCACTGAGGGTGGCCGGTTTGCTTATGAAGGGCAGTTACCGCTTGTCGGGGAGCGCGTAGGCGATGATGTAATCGCCGCGATCCGGCGACTGGCGCGCGCCGCCGGCGTTAATGACGATGTACTGCTTGCCGGTTTTCGGCGACACATAGGTCATCGGGCCGGACTGGCTGCCCACCGGCAGACGGTCTTTCCAGATCTCTTTCCCGGTGGCGGTATCAAAGGCGCGCAGGTAGAAATCCTGGGTACCGGCGAAGAACAGCAGGCCGGACTGGGTAGAGAGCGACGCGCCCAGGGTCGGCATACCGATCGGGATCGGCATATGCATGCGGATACCCAGCGGGCCGGTATCTTTCACCGTACCAACCGGTACCTGCCACACCAGCTTGCCGGACTTCAGATCCACCGCCGACATGGTGCCGAACGGCGGTTTCTGGCATGGAATGCCCAGCGGCGACAGGAAGCGCTCGCGCATGGCGCCGTACGGGGTGCCGTCCATCGGCACAATACCCATCTCGATACCGCTGGCGTTTTTGGCCACGTTGGCGCGCGGCACCATGTAGTTCGCCAGCCCCAGACGCATATCGTTGACAAACATCAGGCCGTTGTTCGGGTCAACCGACACGCTGCCCCAGTTCATGCCGCCGAGCGAGCCCGGGAACTGCAGGGAGCGGTCGAGGCCCGGCGGGGTGAAGACCCCCTGGTGGCGCATCTCTTTAAACTGGATACGGCACAGCAGCAGGTCGACCGGGGTGGCGCCCCACATGTCGGACTCGGTCAGGGTCTGGTTGCCGATCATCGGCATGCCCACGGAGTACGGCTGGGTTGGGGAGTAACGTTCGCCCTTGACGTTGCCCGCCGGGACCGGACGCTCTTCCACTTTCGCTACCGGCTCGCCGGTTTCGCGGTTGAGCATAAAGATCATGCCCTGCTTGCTGGTCTGCACCAGCACCGGCGTGGTGCCACCCTTGCCGTCCGGCAGATCGTACAGCAGCGGCTGGGCCGGCAGGTCGAAGTCCCACAGATCGTGGTGGGTGGTCTGGAAGTGCCAGCGCACCTTACCGGTGGTGGCATCTACCGCTACCACCGAGGAGCTGTATTTGTCGTCCAGCGCGGTGCGCTCGCCCGCGAAGAAGTCGGGGGTAGCGTTACCGGTCGGGAGGTAGATCAGGTTCAGCTTCGCGTCGTAAGACATGGCTGACCAGACGTTCGGCGTCCCGCGGGTGTAGGTCTGACCCTCCGGCGGCAGGCCGGTAATGTTCGGGTTGCCCGGATCCCACGCCCACGCCAGTTTACCGCTGCGCACGTCATAGGCGCGCACCACGCCCGGAGGCTCGCCGGTGGAGAAGTTATCCGCCACGCGGCCGCCGACCACCACAACGTTGCCCGCCACCAGCGGGGTGGAGGTTTGCTGATAGTAGCCCGGTTTGATCTCGCCCATGCCAACGCTCAGGTCAACCACGCCGCGATCGCCAAAGTCTTCGCACAGCTTGCCGGTGTCGGCGTTGATAGCGATAAGGCGGGCGTCGGTGGTCGGCAGGAACAGGCGGCGCGGGCAGGCCGCAGGCTGGGTATCGGCCTGTGACGTTGTCACGCTTGTCTTATCTTCGAAGTAGCCCAGACCGCGGCAGCGCTGCCAGTTTGGCGCGGTGGCCTTCGCGTCGTAACGCCACTTCTCTTTACCGGAGTCCACGTCCAGCGCCAGCACTTTGCTGTACGGGGTGCAGACGTAAAGGGTGTCGCCAATCTGCAGCGGGGTGTTCTGGTCTTCCGCGCCGGAGCCGTTGCTCTCGGGAATATCGCCGGTATGGGCAACCCAGGCCACCTTCAGCTGGCTGATGTTCTCTTTGTTAATCTGGTCGAGCGCGGCAAAGCGATCCCCGTGGGTGGTATTGCCCCAGTGCTCCCAGTTTTTCTGCTGCTGGCTTTCGGCCACCGGCTTAACCGGCACCGGCTCGTTCGCCGCTACCAGGGTTTGCGGCTTAAACATCCAGCCGAAGCTGACCAGCATGGCTACCGCCAGCACGGCGGCGATGCCGAAGGCCGGGGCTTTGTTGGCCGGACGGTCGGCGCCGCGCAGGAACGGCCAGACGACAGCGGCCAGGAAGGCCAGTACCGCAAAGGTGAACAGGCGCGAGAAGAGCGGCCAGAAATCCCAGCCCGCATCGCTCACCGCCCAGAAAAGGGAGGCGATAAAGGCCACCGCGTACAGCAGAATACCGCTGACGCGGTTCCGGGCGATTAAAAACGCGGCGATAAGCATCACCACGCCCATGATTAGGAAGTACCAGCTTCCGCCGACGGTAGCGAGCTTAAAGCCCAGCCCCCCCACGGCCAGACCGACGATCGCCATCAGTCCGACCAGTAACCACTGCAGGAATCGGGGGAATCCGCGTGGCGCCTTGCCTATAGCCATTTCTGTCTCCTGACAACCTCGACTCCGTTGGCCGGCGCTTATCGCACCTGTACCAAATGGGTAACAGAAGTAGAGGTATGCAATAAATAGTACGTTTATATCCAATGAATACGTCGTTGAACACACCGATTATAGTTTTTGATGAACCATTTGGTGAATTCGGCGGCTATGATAAATCTGTTAAATTACTTTGCGCAATTGTTAATGAATGATTTCGCATTATTTGAGTAAGGAATATAAAAAAGCCCGTCAGCAGGACGGGCGGGCAGGAGGGGAGATTATACCGGCATGGATTTGCGGATGGCGCTTAACAGGGTTTGCGTCGCGGCGGAAAGGGGGGTATCCACCCGGGTCAGGATGCCGATGGGTTCACCGGCGCCGATGGCCGGCACCGGCAGCGAGACCAGCGTGCCCTGACGCAGATCCTCTTTAACCGCGCCGGAAGGGACAAACCAGACGTAGTCAAAATCCACCGTCAGCTGGCGGGAGAGCGAGGCCGACAGGGTTTCGATACAGCCGGGCGGCAGCTTGCAGCCCTGGGCGAGCAGCAGGTTTTCCGCGGTCTGGCGCGGCACCGTGCCTTTGGGCGAGAGCACCACCGGCCACTCCATCACCCGGCTCAGGGTGACGGTATCGCTCAGCAGCGGATGGCGCGGGCGCACCACCAGCTTTAGTGATTCCAGAAACAGCAGCTCATAGTTAAGCCCGCTCATCAGCTCGGGGTCGGACATGCGGCCAATCCCCAGATCCAGCTCGCCCGTTTTCAGGCCGGCCAGCAGCATCGGGTTGTTCATGGTGGCGACCTGCAGGGTGATGTCGCGCTGCTGCTTATGGAACTGGCCGATCACCGCCGGCAGGATCCCCAGCGCCGCCGTGGGCAGGGCGCCGATGCGCACCACGTTGGCAGCAGGATCGTCCTTACGGGTGAGGGACTGCCCGGCGGTATTGAGGGCATCGAGCACCTTAACCGCATGGGTGAGAAACTGCTCCCCCACCAGGGTGAGCTGCGCCCCCAGGCGTCCACGCTCGAACAGGCGCGTGCCGGTGAGCTGCTCCAGCTCGTTCAGGGTCTTGGAGAGCGCCGGCTGGCTCAGGTTAAGAGTTTCAGCCGCGCGCCCCAGCGTACCCTGCTGCGCGACGGCCACGAATGTATGTAAATGGCGCAAACGAATGCGCTGACTAAACAGACCATTTTTTTCCATAGGCGATGTTTAAAGCAGAGCGATAAGGGTGACAAGGCATGTTGTTTAATTTTGATAACTTGCTAGCAAAATATTATTAACATTTCCCCATTTTAAGTAAAGCCCCGCTGCGCCATAGCCTGGAAAATAGCCGTCGGCAGCTCTTTGTTTCGATTGAATTTAATCCCGCAGGGTGCCGGACTACCGGTATAAAACCGGGGTTCTACAGCCGGAAAGCGCTATGAGCAGAGGTTATGCTTCGCGCATGGCGAAGGCGTGGCGTCGGCAGATATGGCAGCGGTCCGCGTCGGGGGTGAAGGTGGAGAAGGTGTGCCCACAGCTGCGGCAGGTTTTCTGCATCAGGGGGAACCGTTCGTGCTGCGGTTGTGCGCGCTGCGCCTCGATGCTGATGGCATCCGCAAAGCAGACTGCCGCGCAGCCGTTGCAGCCGGTACAGTTGGCTGAGGTCCACTCCAGCGCGGCGGGGGTAAAGCGCAGCGCCTCTTCTGGACAGGCTCGGGCGCAGGCGCCGCAGGCCACGCAGCGGGAGCGATCCAGCGTCAGGCGCCAGGCGCTTTTGCCGTAAGAGGCGTTGCCGCGGGCCTCGCGACCGGCAGTCACCCGGGCTGAACGGGCGTCTTCTTCGGCAACGCGCAGCCAGTGGCGGCGAGAAACGTCAACGGCGCGGGCGGCGGGCGGGATAATGCGCCACTGCGTTTCGTTCAGCTCGCGCAGGGTGATGTTCAGCGCCGCCACGGCCAGCGCCCAGGCCGGATGGGCTGCAATATCCATCTCTACGCCGCGGATGGCGTGCTGGTGGTGCCACAACAGCAGCTCCTGCGGGGTAACGGTGGCGGAGAAGGGGGCGACCAGGTAATTAGCGCGCACCTTACGGCTCAGCGGCTGAAGGTTTTCCGGCGCATCGGTCGGGCAAACAAACAGGCAGTTCCCGCAGCGCACGCACTTTTCATCATCAATACGCGCCCCGCCCGCACTGCAGGCGATTGCCCCCACCGGGCAGACCGCGGCGCAGGCGCGGCAGCCGTGCCGGGGAAAGGTTTTACGCAGGCAGGAAGCCCCCACGCCGGGGGGCGCGGAGGGCTTGACGGTAAAATGAAACAGCGCCATCAGCTGATGCTGAAGAAAACAAAGCGGAACAGGATCTCGGCCACGACCAGCAGCAGGCCGCCGACCACCACGCCGTTCTGGCGGCTGCGCCAGCCGCTGAAGGCGAAGAGCAGAGCGCCGACGACGCTGACGACCCAACTGCACAGGCGCAGGCCGCCGAGCTGGTTAAAGGCGTCAAGCGGCTGGTGGGGCAGGGTCACCACCCCCTTCAGCGACGCCGTGGCCAGGTAGTGCATATAGGCCGGCTGGGCCAGCAGGCGCACGGCGACGATGCCGACAACCAGCATCACCGCCAGACGCATCAGCCGCTGCCGCGCCTGGGTCACGCCCGGGCTACGCAGGATCGGCAGCCAGCTCATGGCCACCGCGCCGAGGATACCCACGGAGCCGTAGAACATCAGCCAGGTGTTGAAATGCATCCAGGTAATCACCGTGCTGTGGGCGTAAATAGCGCTCATGCACCAGACGTCAATCAGCCCCAGCACTACCGCCACAGGCAGCAGGAAGGCGATCAGCGTTTTGCGTACCAGCATGATTAGCGTGCACAGGCCCACGGCCGCCAGGAAGAAGCTGGCGAAGACGATTTCGCGGCTCAGCCAGGAGCTGGCAACGTGGCGCAGGGCGTTAAAGGCGTTCAGCGGATAGCCGAGGTGCAGCGTCGACGCCATCAGCCCAAGACCGCCGGCGATGCAGGCCAGCAGCATCGCCGGCAGCAGCTGGCGCCGCGCCTCGGGATGCGCTTTGGTCTTCGGGGCCGCCAGGGTTAAAAACAGCGTGATACCGACAGAACCCTGAACCAGCAGGGTAAAAATCAGTAATGGCAACTCATGCATGCGGTTGTTCCTCTTTTTCTGCCCCTGCGTGCGGCTTGATCACCAGATTCGGCCGGGTGATTGATGGGTCCGGCAGGCCCTGTACTTCGCAGACGTTGCCGTAGCGGGCGCGTAACTCGTCGATCGGCCCAAACTTGATGGCCCCCAGCGGACAGGTCGCCACGCAGACCGGCTGCTCGCCCTTGGCCTGTAAATCGACGCAGAAGTCGCACTTCGACATCTGGCCCGTCTCCTCATTCATCTGCGGCGCGCCGTAAGGGCAGGACCAGGCGCAGTAGCCGCAGCCGACGCACTTGCGGGTATCGACGCGGACGATGCCGTCGCCGGGGCGCTTGTGCATGGCGGTGGTCGGGCAGTTTTTGGTGCAGATAGGATCCGCACAGTGGTTACAGGAAATCGAGAGGGTATAAGCAAAAACGGAGTTGCTCATCCCGCCCTGGCCGGTAGGAATAAACCCGCCGCCTTTCACCTCGTAGACGCGACGAAAACGGCGTCCTACCTCAAGATTGTGTTTATCTTTGCAGGCGACCTGACAGGCTTTGCAGCCCGAGCAGCGGGATGAATCAATGAAAAACCCCAGCTGTTTATCGCTGACGGGAGGAAACTCTTTATACTGCTGACTCATACTTTTCGACCTCCACAAGCATGGTTTGATGGGAATTACCTTTAGCAAGCGGAGTAATACGCGCCGAGCTAAGTACGTTAGGGCAACCGCCGCGACAGACGCCGTCTTCATCCGGCAGCCACCAGGCCCCGGCCTGCATCGCCACTACGCCAGGTATGATGCGCGGGGTGACTTCTGCCGGAACCTGGCAGATGCCGCGCGCGTTATGGATGCGCACGCTGTCTCCCTGCCGGATGCCGCGCTTTTGCGCATCGATTGGGTTAATCCACAGTTTTTGCACCTGCACCTCCTGTAGCCAGGGGTTGGCGTACTGGGTGGAGTTGGCGCGGTTTTTGCCTTTCCAGGTGATCAGCTGCAGAGGGAACTTCCCGGCCAGCGGATCTTGCGGGCCTTCGTGGGCCGGAACGTAGTGCGACAGGGCCGGGATATCCGGGTTATTCATGTCGTACAGGCGCTTAGAGAAGATCTCGATCTTGCCCGAAGGGGTTTTGAACGGATGATTGTCCGGGTCGCGGATGTTGTCCTCGAAGGCCACGTAAGGTTCGCTTTTAAACAGGTGCTGACGATTCTTCAGCAGCTCTTCGAAGGTCGGCAGATGTTCATCCGGCATGGACAGACGGGTCTGCTCCCAGATGTGTTCAATCCACTCTTTCTCGCTGCGGCCCTCGCTAAACTGCGGCTCAATGCCGAGCTTGGCGGCGACTTCGCGCTGCCAGTCGTAGTCGGAGCGGCGCTCAAATTCAGGCTCGACGATCTTTTCTGACAGAATCAGGTAGTTGCCGGTGCCCCAGGTTTCGCCAATGTTCCAGCGCTCCATAAAGCTGGTCTCCGGCAGGAGCAGGTCCGCGTAGCGGGCGCTCGGCGTCATGTAGAGGTCGCTTGCGAGGATAAACTCGATTTTGGACTCGTCTTCCAGCACCTTAACCGCCTGGAGCAGATCCGGGTTCTGGTTAGCAAGGTAATTGCCCGCCAGCGAAACCAGCATGCGGATGTTGCTTTTTAACTGCGTGGCGCCGGTAAGGCCATCCTCAGGGGTGACTTTGCTGGCATCGTCTGCCGCCTGGACCCAGTTCATGATCGAGATTTTCTCTTTCACCGGGTTGTCCGGCATTTCCGGACCGGTGGTGAACTTACGGTTACCAATGCCGCCGTAGCCTGCTGCCCATCCGCCTTTCACGCCAACGTTGCCGGTAATAGTGGCAAGCAGGGTGGAGCCGCGCGCGGTGCGCTCGCCGCAGATATGCCGCTGCGGACCCCAGCCCTGGATCAGCGCCGCCGGTTTGGTGGTGGCGTAATCGCGGGCGAGCTGGCGAATGGTTTGTGCCGGCACGTGGGTGATTTTTTCGGCCCACTCCGGGGTTTTAGCGATGCCGTCTTTGTTGCCCATCAGATAAGCGACCAGCGACTCGTTGGCCGGCACGCCTTCCGGCATGTTGTCTTCATCAAACCCCAGCGTGTAGCGGTTGATAAAGGCTTTATCGTGCAGGTTTTCGCTGATGATGACGTACATCATCGCGTCCATCAGCGCGTTATCGGTGGCGGGTAATAAAGGCACCCACTCATCGGCCAGCGACGAGACGGTATCTGAATAGCGCGGATCGACCACGATAAACCGGGTACCGTTTTGCTTCATTTGCTGGAAATAGTGGTTGGTGTGGCCAAAAATGGTTTCGGTAGGGTTATGCCCCCACAAAATAACCAGCCGCGTATCTTTCAGGGTATCCAGCGAACTTCCGCTGGCGGCGGTGCCGTAGGTATAAGGGGTGGCGGCGGCGGTGTTGCCCATACTGACCGAGTGATAATATTCGAGATATCCCCCGGTGAGATTAAATAAGCGGCGCATCATTTTATCGCCGGAGAAGGTGCCGCCGCTTACCGCGGTATTATTATGTACAAAGCGCGACTCCGGACCATATTTGGCGGTAATACGTTTAATATTATCGGCAATCAGGGTGGTAGCTTCATCCCAGGAAATTCGTTCAAATTTACCCTCGCCGCGTTTACCGACGCGCTTCATGGGATATTTAAGCCGGTCCGGATGATAAACGAACTTGCGATAGCTGCGGCCGCGCACGCAGGCGCGCATCACCGGCATTTGTGGATCCAGCGCCTCGTCCGGGCGGGTAGTGATTTGCGTCACCACGCCGTCGGCAACGTGCGCGCGAATATCGCACTTGCCGCCGCAGTCAAAGGTGCTACAGGTTTGCACTACGCGTTCCGCTGCGTTGGTTTGCTCAAGCCCGGTGGCGGTTTCTTTTGCTGCGCTTGCCCGGCTGCTCAATACAAAGGGTAACGCCACCGCGGCCGACCCGGCCTTCAGGAACCCACGGCGTGAAACGCCCAAGGGCTGGCTCTCATCATTGTTTTCAGGTGCAGACATATTTGTTCCTCTCAAAAAGAGGCGCTATTTTCACTTATAGCCAAAAATGGGTATTTGATATTTATCAAGGGTGGCAGGGCTGATAATACTCCGGGTTGATAATGAGAATGGTTCACACGCAAATGAGAATAAAATAAACGCAAATAAAGCTTGAAATAAAAAATAATTAACAAAATAGCCGTTAATTAAAAAGGTAACCGGGTGAGTTAAATATTTGCGAATAATATCGATATGTTAAATTTAATTCTTAATATCGATGTTTTTTAGGGGAGGGCGAAACGGCTGCGCAGAAATTCTTCACCCGACAATCGGGATCACACTTCAGAAATTCTTCCTGCCGCCCTCGGCGGCCTTTTCTACACTCCAGATAATATTCACTGGAGGCATGAGATCATGGCGCACACCATCACGGCAGATGATATTCGGGAACACTTTTCGCAGGCTATGTCGGCGATGTACCAGCAGGAAGTTCCGCAGTACGGCGCGCTCCTGGAGCTGGTGGCGGATGTGAATCTGGCGGTTCTGGAGAACAATCCTCTGCTGCACGAGCAGCTGGCCAACGCGGACGAGCTGGCGCGTCTTAATGTGGAACGTCACGGGGCGATCCGCGTCGGCACCGCCCGGGAGCTGGCCACCCTGCGGCGTATGTTCGCCATTATGGGGATGTACCCGGTCAGCTATTACGATCTCTCCCAGGCCGGGGTGCCGGTACACTCCACCGCCTTTCGCCCGGTAGATGACGCCGCCCTGTGCCGCAACCCGTTTCGCGTCTTTACCTCGCTGCTGCGACTCGAACTTATCGACAACCTCGCCCTGCGCGAGAAGGCGGCGGCGATCCTCGCCCGCCGCAGCATATTTACCCCGCGCTGCCTGGCCTTAATTGAGCGGCACGAGGCGGAAGGGGAGTTTACCGAAGCCGAAGCGCGCGAGTTTGTGCAGGAGGCGCTGGAGACCTTCCGCTGGCATCGCCATGCTACCGTGGATCGGGAAACCTACCAGGCGCTGCACAACGAGCACCGGCTGATTGCCGACGTGGTCTGTTTTCCCGGCTGCCATATTAACCACCTTACGCCGCGCACCCTGGACATCGATCGGGTGCAGGCCCTGATGCCGGAGTATGGCATCGAGCCTAAAATCCTTATTGAAGGGCCGCCGCGCCGGGAGGTTCCGCTCCTGCTGCGCCAGACCAGTTTCAAAGCACTCGAGGAGCCGGTGCTGTTTGACGGCGAACATCAGGGCACCCATAGCGCCCGTTTTGGCGAGGTTGAACAGCGCGGCGTGGCGTTAACGCCGAAAGGGCGGGCGCTGTACGATCGGCTGCTGGCGCAGGCCGGCACCGGTAAAGACAATATGACCCACCAGCTGCATCTCCGGGAGGTGTTCCAGGAGTTCCCCGACAGCGATATCTTCCTGCGCCGCCAGGGGCTGGCCTGGTTCCGCTATCGTCTGACCCCCAGCGGCGAGGCGCACCGCCACGCCTTTGGCCCCGGCGACGATCCGCAGCCCTTAATAGAGCGCGGCTGGGTGGTGGCGCAGCCCATCACCTACGAAGATTTTCTGCCGGTCAGCGCCGCCGGGATCTTCCAGTCGAATCTGGGCAATGAAACTCAGGCGCGCAGCCACGGCAACGCCAGCCGGGAGGCCTTTGAAGCGGCGCTGGGCTGCCCGGTTCTCGATGAGTTCAGCCTGTATGAGGAGGCCGAAGCGCGCAGCAAACGGCGTTGCGGTTTGCTCTGAACAGGCTACTCTGCTGGGGTGTTCCGATTTTTGAAGGTTAATATGGAAAACCCCGCTATTCCGCTCGTCACCATCCGCCAGGGGGCGCTCTGCGGCGCCACCGAGGACGATATCCACGTCTGGTACGGTATCCCCTATGCCGCGCCGCCTACGGGCCCGTTGCGCTGGCGCTCGCCGCAGCCGGCAGCGGGATGGAGCGGCGTGCGTCAGGCGACAGAGATCTCTCCATCCAGCTGGCAGAGCAGCGAGTATTGCCAACAGCTGGGCGGCGGCGATCCGGGGCGCTTCTCGGAGGATTGCCTCTATTTAAACGTCTGGGCGCCGGTAAAGCGCACCGGGCCGCTGCCGGTGATGGTCTGGCTGCACGGCGGGGGCTTTACCATCGGCGCGGGCGCCCTGCCGCCCTATAACGGCAGGGCGCTGGCCCGCCGCGGGGTGATAGTGGTGACGCTCAACTATCGCCTCGGGCACCTCGGCTTTTTTGCCCACCCGGCGCTGGCGGGGGAAGAGGAGCGGGTGGTGCATAACTTCGCCCTGCTGGATCAAATCGCGGCCCTGGCCTGGGTGCGGGAGAATATTGCCGCCTTCGGCGGCGATGCCAACAGGGTGACGCTGTTTGGCGAATCCGCCGGGGCGCGCAGCGTGATGTCGCTGCTGGCGTCCCCGCTGGCAGAGGGGCTGTTCCATAAGGCCATTATCCAGAGCGGCTATACCCTGCCGGACACCCCGCGCAGGCAGGCGCTGAAGAAGGGGGTGGCGCTGGCGGCCCATTTCGGCCTGAAAAACGCCACCGCCGACGAGCTGCGGGCTATTCCGCCCGAGGCCTTCTGGCCGCTCGCCGCGCCGCTCAACGTCGCCCCCGCGCCCATTGCCGGGGATTGCGTGCTGCCCGAGCCGGCGCTGGATCGCTTTTTTGCCGCCCGTCAGCATCCGATGCCGGTGATGATCGGCTCTAACAGCGACGAGGCCAGCGTGATGTCGGTGTTTGGCGTCGATCTGGTGGAGCAGGTCCAGAAGCTGCGCCGGGAGAGCCGTCTGGGACTGGGGCTGATTAAGCTGCTCTATCCCGGCGTGAAAGGGGATGAGGAGTTAGGCCGCCAGGTGTGCCGGGATATGGCCTTTACCACGCTTGGCTACGTGGTGATGCAGGCCCAGCAGCGGGTGGGGGCGCCGTGCTGGCGCTACTGGTTCGACTACGTGGCCGAAGCGGAGCACGCCACCTACGTGAACGGCGCCTGGCACGGCAACGAGGTGCCTTACGTCTTCGATACGCTGACCCTGGCCGAACCCGCGCGGCGCTACGTTAATGAGCGGGATCTGGCCTTTGCGGCCCGGGTGGCCGACTACTGGGCAAGCTTCGCCCGGGACGCCGGCCGGGAGTGCGATACCCTCGAAGGCCCGGTGCGCTGGCCCGCCTGTATAAAAGGGCGAGATGTACTGATGCGCCTTGGAGTGAATAAACATGCAGGATTTAAGCTGGAAACCCGCTTTATGCGCGCCCGGCTGGCGCTGTTTAAGCGGGTAATGAAGCGCCACGTCAGCCTCGATTAAGCAGGCACCCGCGAAAGGCCGCCAGCGCGGCGGCTTTCTCTTTCGATCCCCGTAGCACCAGGCGATAGCTGGCCCCGGTCTTCACGCTGTCGGCGTAAGGCCGCACCAGCCGCCCGGTGCGGATATCCTCTTCTACCAGCGTCTCATCCACGATCGCCATCCCCAGCCCCTGGATAGCGGCGGTTATCGCCAGGTCCATGGTGTCGAAGTGTTGATTTTTGTGCATGGCCGGCGCAGGCGCGGGCTGTTTTTCCAGCCACAGCGACCAGTCGGTGTTATCCCGGGTGGGGTGTAAAAAGGTGAGACGATCCGGGTCACAGCCCTGGCGAAGCGGGCTGACCACCGGGGTTAACGCCTCTTCAAACAGCAGGTCGCCCGCGCTGAGCTGGGTGCCGAAAACGATGGCCGCATCGTAGGATTCGGTTTTGAAGTTAACGCTATGGTCGATGGTGGTGGTCAGCGCGATTTGCAGCTCGGGCTGGTCGCGCTCTACCTCCAGCAGACGGGGGATCAGCCAGCGCATGGCGCAGGTAGGGGCCTTCAGGCGTACCACCGTTTGCCGGGCGCGCGCCTGCTCGGCCACCGTCAGAAACTGTTCAAAGGAGGCGCGCAGATCCGGCAGCAGGGCGCTGCCCTGGGACGAGAGGCGCAGCCCGCGGGCGTGACGCTCGAACAGCGGAAAGCCAAACCAGCTCTCAAGGGCGGCGATTTTGCGGCTTACCGCCCCCTGGGTGAGGCAGAGCTCAACCGCCGCATGGGTCAGATTGAGATGCCGGGCGGTGACCAGAAAAGCCTCGACGGCGTTAAGCGGAAAAGTACGGCGCGGCATACTACCCCCCAGCTATGTGTTTTTGTCATGGCTATTATGACAACAATTCGCTTGTCGCCACAAGCGGCTTCGGATTGAATAGTTATGCACTCTTCACGCGAAAGGGAACCACGATGACTCTGCGCACTCCGATACAAGCCCGCTCCAAGCTGCCGGACGTTGGCACCACCATTTTTACCGTTATCGGCCAGCTCTCGGCGCAGCATAACGCCATTAACCTTTCTCAGGGGGCGCCGAACTTCTCCTGCGATCCGAAGCTGATTGCCGGGGTTACCCGCGCCATGGAGGCCGACCATAACCAGTACGCCTCCATGACCGGGCTGGCCGCGCTGCGTGAACGTATCGCCGATAAAATAGAGGGGCTGTACGGCACCCGCTACGATCCGGCCAGCGAAGTGCTGGTCACCGCCAGCGCCAGCGAGGGGCTCTATTCCGCCATCGCCGGGCTGGTGCATCCGGGCGATGAAGTTATCTATTTTGAACCCTCCTTCGACAGCTATGCGCCTATCGTCCGCCTGCAGGGGGCGCAGCCGGTAGCCATTAAGCTCGGGGTGCCCGACTTCGCCGTTAACTGGGACGAGGTGCGCGCCGCCGTTACCCCGCGCACCCGGATGATCATCATTAATACCCCGCACAACCCGAGCGGGCAGGTCTTCTCCGCAAACGACCTCGCGCAGCTGGCGGCCATTACCCGCGATACCGACATTATTATCCTCTCCGACGAAGTCTACGAGCACGTGGTCTTTGACGACGCGCCGCACCACGGCATGGCCACCCATCCGCAGCTGGCGGAGCGCAGCGTGATAGTGTCGTCGTTTGGCAAAACCTATCACGTCACCGGCTGGCGGGTGGGCTACTGCGTGGCCCCGGCGGAGCTGATGGAGGAGATCTGCAAAGTGCATCAGTTTTTGATGTTCTCTGCCGATACCCCTATGCAGTACGCCTTTGCCGAGCATATGGCCGATCCCCAGACCTGGCTTACGCTGGCGGCGTTTTATCAGCGCAAGCGCGACCTGCTGGTGAGCCTGCTGGCCGACTCCCCGTTCCGCCTGCTTCCCAGCGCCGGGTCGTTCTTCGTGCTGGCGGATTACAGCCACTTCAGCGACGAACGCGACAGCGAGATGGTCAAACGGCTGATCGTCGACTGCGGTGTGGCGACGATCCCGCTGTCGGCATTCTATACTGACGGCACGGATAACAAACTGATTCGCCTCTCTTTTGCGAAAGATGAGGCCACGTTACGGGCAGGTGCGCAGGCGCTGTGCCAGGTTAAACCACGCTAAGGAGTTCCGCTATGAAAATGAATGCGTTTGTCGTCGGCCTGGGATTGCTCTGTTCCTGCTCTGCCTTTGCCGCCACCGAATTACGTTACGGCGTGGAGGCCGAGTACCCGCCGTTTGAGAGCCGCAATGCCTCAGGCGAGCTGGAGGGTTTTGATATCGATCTGGGTAAGGCCATCTGTGCAGCCGCCGCGCTTAAGTGCAGCTGGGTCGAAACCTCCTTTGATGCCCTGATCCCGGGGCTGATGGCGAAAAAATTCGACGCCATTAACTCGGCGATGAACATTACCGACAAGCGTCGCGAGAGCATTGACTTTACCCAGCCGATCTACCGTATTCCCTCCCAGCTGGTGGGCAAAAGCGGCACCGGCGTGGATGCCACCCCGCAAGGGCTGAAGGGCAAAACCATCGGCGTTTTACAGGGCTCTATTCAGGAAACCTACGCTAAAGAGCACTGGGAAAAGCAGGGCGTTACCGTGGTCTCCTATAAAGATCAGAATATGGCATGGGGCGATCTGCTGAATGGCCGTATCGATGCGTCGCTGGTGATGTCGGCGGCCGGGCAGGCGGGCTTCCTCAGCAAGCCGCAGGGCAAAGGGTTTGGCTTTATCGGCAAACCGGTCTCTGACGACACCATCCTCGGCAGCGGGATCGGCTTTGGGCTGCGCAAAGGTGACGAAGCCACTAAAAAACAGCTTGATGCCGCCATCGACAAAGTCCGCGCGGACGGCACCATCGATAAGCTGGCGCAGAAGTACTTCCCGGGTATCGACGTCAGCGTAAAATAGCCTTTGCTGGCCCCTGCTGATGATCTCAGGCAGGGGCCTTTTTTATACGTATCTTTACCTCCGTTTCAGGCTATTCCCCTCGACAGAAAATATTTCTCGCTTTGTACATATAATCGCCGCCTATGAATTGGATTCTTAACCATTTTTGTTTAGGCTGTGCCCCTTTAATGATGTTCTTTCTTGCCGTTGTTTCGCCCGGCGCGAAACCCACTCACACGACCATAAGGACGTTTTTCCAGGCATGAATCGCAGACGTTTTTTACAAGGCTCACTGGCGGTTGCTGCGCTGAGCGGTACATCCGGCCTCGCGGCGCTCTTCTCCCGCGCGGCAAACGCAGCAGAATCGGACATTGCCGACGGTATGAGCCGTCGTTTCGATTTCTCAGTGTTGCAGTCTATGGCGCACGACCTGGCGCAAAAACCCTGGGGCGGGGCGCCGCGCGCGCTGCCGGACACCCTGGCGACCTTAACGCCGCAGGCTTACAACAGCATTCAGTACGATCCTAAGCACTCCCTGTGGAACAACGTTGAAAACCGCGAGCTGGACGTGCAGTTCTTCCACGTGGGAATGGGGTTCCGCCGCCGGGTGCGGATGTTCTCCCTTGATTCGGCGACCTCCCAGGCGCGTGAAATTCACTTCCGCCCGGAGCTGTTCAACTATCACGACGCCGGGGTGGATACCCGCCAGCTGGAAGGGCAGAGCGATTTAGGTTTTGCCGGCTTCCGCGCCTTTAAAGCGCCGGAGCTGGCGCGCCGCGATATCGTCTCCTTCCTCGGGGCGAGCTATTTCCGCGCGGTAGACGATACCTATCAGTACGGGCTCTCCGCCCGCGGCCTGGCGATCGATACCTTTACCGACACGCCGGAGGAGTTCCCGGACTTCACCTCCTTCTGGTTTGAGACCGTCAAGCCGGGGGATACCACCTTTACCGTCTATACCCTGCTCGACAGCCCGAGCGTTACCGGCGCCTATAAGTTCGTGATCCACTGCGAGCAGAACCAGGTGATCATGGAGGTGGACAACCGCATCTTCGTGCGCAAAGACATCAAGCAGCTCGGCATTTCGCCGATGACCAGCATGTTTGCCTGCGGCAACAACGAACGGCGGATGTGCGACACCATTCATCCGCAGATCCACGACTCCGACCGGCTGGCCATGTGGCGCGGCAACGGCGAGTGGGTCTGCCGGCCGCTGAACAACCCGCAGAAGCTGCAATTTAACGCCTTCCAGGACAAGAACCCGAGGGGCTTTGGCCTGCTGCAGCTCGATCGCGATTTCTCCCACTATCAGGACATCATGGGCTGGTACAACAAGCGCCCAAGCCTGTGGGTGGAGCCGCTGAATAAGTGGGGCAAAGGGGCGGTATCGCTGATGGAGATCCCGACGACGGGCGAAACCCTGGATAACGTGGTCTGCTTCTGGCAGCCGGAAAAACCGGTTAAAGCCGGCGACGAGCTCGATTTCAAATATCGTCTTTACTGGAGCGCGAAGCCGCCGGTCCGCTCGCCGCTGGCCAACGTCTTTGCCACCCGCACCGGCATGGGCGGCTTCCCGGAGGGCTGGGCGCCGGGCGAACACTTCCCGAAAGTGTGGGCGCGCCGCTTTGCCATCGACTTTATCGGCGGCGACCTGAAGGCGGCCGCACCTAAGGGGATCGAGCCGGTGATCACCCTCTCTAACGGTGAAGCGAAGCAGGTGGAGATTCTCTACGTTGAGCCCTTTGACGGCTATCGTATTCAGTTCGACTGGTATCCCACCAATGACTCCACCGACCCGGTGGAAATGCGCATGTTCCTGCGCTGCCAGGGGGATGCCATCAGCGAAACCTGGCTGTATCAGTACTTCCCGCCGGCGCCGGACAAACGTAACTACGTGGACGATCGCGTAATGCGTTAAACAAGAGGCGCGGGAAAACCCGCGCCTTTACCGCAAACTATCGCAAAAAAGGATAATTTTGCGATAGTTTGCGCCCGATGCTATAACTATCTCAAAATAGCGAAAAGTTGAGATAGTCTGATGGCGATCAAAAAGCCCCCAACCTATATCCCTTTTAGCCAGCTTACCGGACTGTCGCTGGAAACCCACTTAAAATACAACCGGGTTCTGGACGGCAAAGGGCGTTACCTGCCTTACGATGAGTTCTGTCGGCGGATCGCCAAAGACGAAAACCTGGCAATTGCCTGGCTACTGACGCGCCACGCCCGCGACGCCGCTATTCAGCGCATTGAATATTATAACGAGGCCGGAATTCAGGCCGGGTTTGCCCTGACGCCCACTATTAGCGCGGTTTGTGAACTGGCGGATAAGCATACTACCCGCCTGGCCCTTAACGAGACGCTTACCCGCCTGCGCGGAGCCGGCGCGGAACTTAGCCCATTACAGTTTGAAGAGCCGATCACCTCCTCGCAGCTGGAGGGTGCTAATACCACTACCCTGGTGGCGCGCAGCATGCTGGCGAGCGGAAGGGCGCCGCGTACTGAAGACGAGCAGATGATTGCCGGTAATGCACGGCTGATGGCCGGGATATCGACAATGCTCGCTGAACCACTCACTCCGTCTCTTATTCGTAAATTACACGCAACGGGCATGGCGGGTATTAACGATGAAAAATACCGGCCCGGCGAGCTACGCACCACGGATGACGTGGTGATTGCTGATTATGACGGCAACGTGGTTCACCAGCCGCCCGCGGCCGCAAGTCTGGAAACTCGCCTGCAGAAGGTCAGCGACTGGGTAAACGGTCAGGAGGACTATATTCACCCGCTGGTCAAAGCGTGCATTCTGCACTTTATGATTGCCCATGAGCATCCCTTCAGGGATGGCAATGGCCGAACCAGCCGGGCGCTCTTCTACTGGTACATGCTTAAGTCGGGCTATGACGCCTTTCAGTATGTCTCCATCAGCCAGCTGCTGCACGCCGCGCCGGTGCAATATGCAAAAAGCTACCAGTACACGGAAACGGACGCTATGGATCTCACCTATTTTATTGAATATCAGGTTGGAGCGATCCGTCGGGCTATCGAGCGCCTTTTAAGTCATGTGGACGATTTGACAAGCCGCGCGGCCAGAATAGACCGTTTTCTTTTTGAAAAAGGTGTCCTGGCAAAGCTGACCAGCCGTCAGATAACCCTGCTGAATATCATCCTTGCGGCACCTGCTAACGACTACTCTGCGGCAGGAGTGGCTCAGGCGCTGGGTGTCTCTGACAACACGGCGCGCAATGACCTACGCGCGCTGGCGCGAGAAAAGCTGCTGGAGAAGCATGCCGCAAACGATCAGAAAACGATTTATCGGGTGGCCAGAGCGCTGCAAAATCCCTGATGCTGCCCCAGCCAGCGCTCCGGCGCAGCATCGCCTTTTATGTCGGCGGTTTTGCATCAATCCCCCCATTTTTCAGGCGTAGCCGTACTCTACTAATCTGCATAAACTACGCTAAACCCGCCTGAAGTGAGGAATTATGACCGACACCGCCCCTGAAATTATCCCCGTCTGCGAGAACATCGAACTGCGCGCCGCGGCCGAAGAGCACGCCGGCGAACTGCACCGGCTGGTGGTGAAAAACCGCGCCTGGCTACAGAAGGCTCTCGACTGGCCGCAGTACGTGGGCACGGTAGAGGACTCCCTGAAGAACATCCAGGGCAACCGGATGCTGCACGAGCGCGGTTACGCCAAAATGTTCCTGATCTTCCGGGATGACGCCATGGTCGGGGTTTTGTCGTTTAATTCCATTGAGCCGCTGAATAAAACCGGCTATATCGGCTACTGGCTGGATGAAGAGCAGCAGGGGCAGGGGATCCTCTCCCGGGCGCTGCAGGCTTTTATCCATTACTATGCCGGACGCCGGGAGATCCGTCGGTTTGTGATCAAATGCCGGGTGGATAACGCCGCCAGCAACCGGGTGGCGCTTAACAATGGCTTTAGCCTTGAAGGCTGCCTTAAAGAAGCGGAGTTTTTGAACGGGCGTTACGACGATCAGAATATCTACGCCCGCATCCTTGAGCTATAGCGCCCCGAGCAGCGGGGTGCGGATAATGCGCTGGGAACCATTGATCACCTTCGCGCCGCGCAGGTGAATGGCCTCGCCGTCCAGCGCCTCGATTACCGCGTCATCGGTAATATCAATATGATGCTCGATCAGCACTTCGCCGCTGATGCGCGCCCGGCCCTGAATCACCACCTTATCGTCCACCAGAATCGGCCCGCCGCGCAGCCAGGCGTGGCCGCCAATCAGCACGTGGTGCTTAATCACGCAGTTGCCCTCCACCAGGGCATTCTCCGCCACCTGGGAGCTGTAGCGCAGGGTAGGAATGGCATCCTCTTCCAGCCCGGCGCGCAGGCGGGCGTTGCCGTAAACTTTGGCGCAGTCGCACACCCAGACGTTGTTCAGCTCGTTGCCCTCCAGCAGGGCGTTATCAAATACCTCGGCGCGATGTTCAACAAAGGCATATTTCACCATCGCCTGGCCGTAGATCTGCGCCTGGTGTACCACCCGCGACTCGCTGACCGTGGCGTCGCCGTAGATTTGCAGGATCTGCTCCCGGTCCGGGGTGAGCCCTTTCGCAGCAACGATCAGGCTGTTATGCAGGATGCGCGCGTTGTTGAACAGGTGGCACTCCCCGCGCACCGCCGAGGCCTGTACCGTGACGTTGTCACTAATGCGCGCCCCGTGGCTCACCTCTGCGCCATCGAGCCAGACGTTATCGCCAATCCGCGCGTGATGGCTAATGACGCAGGGGCGGGTAACGCGGGCGTTGCCGGATATCTGAGCCCCGGCGAACGCTACGCTGTTCTGGTCATAGATCCAGCAGTCTCCGTGCTGGGCGAGGGCCGATTCATCCTCCACCCAGCCGCCCCGGGTGCCGCTTGCCACATCGCTAAAATCCCGGGTGGCGATCAGCTGGCGGAGGGTGACCGCCGCTTTTTTATCACCGTCCTGCCAGTGGTGCAGGCGCGTTTCGTCGCTGAGTCGATATTTATTCATTTCGGTTCCCGCTGAAGATCTCTCCACTAACCGTAGCAAACTTTAGGTTGATCGAAAGGGTGGCATCCGCAAATGAAACCTCTTAAAATAGCATTTCAAATATAATTTATAATTTCAAATAAATGCATAAAACCAACAAATCCGAACAAGTTCTTAACCTGCCCGCCGGCTACTACGGCATGGTGCTGGGGATTATTGGCATGGGCTTCGCCTGGCGCTATGCCGCTACCCTCTGGCCCGTATCACCCTGGCCCGCGAACATCCTGGTGACGCTGGCGATGGTTATCTGGCTGCTGCTGACGGTGGCGTTTATCACCCGGGCGGTGCGTTTCCCGTACAGCGTGCTGGCGGAGATGCGCCACCCGGTGATGAGCAGTTTTGTCAGCCTTTTCCCGGCCACCACCATGCTGGTGTCGATAGGTTTTGTGCCCTGGTATCGCCCGCTGGCGCTGGTGCTGTTCAGCATTGGCGTGGTGGTGCAGCTGACCTACGCCGCCTGGCAAAGCGCCGGACTCTGGCGCGGTAAACATCCAGAAGAGGCCACCACGCCGGGGTTGTACCTGCCAACGGTCGCCAACAACTTTATCAGCGCCATGGCCTGCGGGGCGCTCGGCTTCCACGATGCCGGCCTGCTGTTTCTGGGGGCCGGGGTTTTCTCCTGGCTGAGCCTGGAGCCGGTGATCCTGCAGCGTTTACGCAGCGCCGGCGAGCTGCCCCCTGCGCTACGTACCTCGCTGGGCATTCAGCTGGCGCCCGCGCTGGTGGCCTGCAGCGCCTGGCTAAGCGTAAACGGCGGCGAGGCCGATACCTTCGCCAAAATGCTGTTCGGCTACGGCCTGCTGCAGTTGCTTTTTACCCTGCGCCTGATGCCCTGGTATCTGTCGCAGCCGTTTAACGCGTCGTTCTGGAGCTTTTCGTTCGGCGTGTCGGCGCTGGCAACTACCGGTCTTCATCTGGGACAGAGCAGCGGTAGCGGGCTGTTCCACCTGATTGCCATCCCGCTGTTTGTTTTTACCAATGCCATTATTGCGCTGTTACTGGCGCGTACCTTTATATTGCTGATGCAGGGCAGGCTGTTAGTCCGCACGGACAAAGCCACGCTTTTGCAGGCTGAGGAAAAGAAATGAGAGTTGATGAGAACTACTTTACCGATAAATACGGCATGACCCGCACCCACTCCGAGGTGCTGAACGCGACCACCGTTATCAAACCGGGCAAGACCCTCGATCTGGGCTGCGGCAACGGGCGTAACAGCCTGTACCTGGCGGCGAACGGCTTTGACGTCACCGCCTGGGATAAAAATCCGGCCAGCATCGCCAACATCGAAAGCATTAAGGCCAAAGAGGGGATCGCCAACCTGCAGACGGCGATTAAAGATCTCAACTCCCTGAGCTTTGACGGCGAGTACGATTTTATCCTCTCCACCGTGGTGCTGATGTTCCTCGAGGCGCAGACCATTCCGGGGCTTATCGCCAATATGCAGCGCTGCACCAGAGCGGGCGGCTATAACCTGATCGTGGCGGCGATGGATACCGACGATTACCCCTGCACCGTCGGCTTCCCCTTTGCCTTTAAGGCGGGCGAGCTGAAGGATTACTACGCCGGCTGGGAGCTGCTTAAGTACAACGAGGACGTCGGCGAGTTACACCGCACCGACGCCCAGGGGAACCGCATCAAGCTGCGCTTTGCCACCATGCTGGCGCGCAAGCCGGCCTAACGGGCGGCCAGCAGGCAGATTTGCAGGGCGGTGTTGTAAGAAGCCTCGAACGACGACAGCGGTAAAAACTCAAACTTCGAATGGAAGTTATGGGCGCCGGTGAAGAAGTTCGGGGTCAGCAGCCCTTTCGCCGACAGCGCCGCGCCGTCGGTACCGCCGCGCATCGGGGTCGGTTTAGGGGTGATGCCCAGGCTCTCCATCGCCGCAAACATCAGGTCGATGGCCCGGCGGTCTTTGCCGATCGCGTTGCTGATGTTGCTATAGGTATCTTCGATGTGCCAGCTCACCTTCGCGGTGGGATATTGCGCCGCGATCTTATCGGCCACGTCGGCGATCTGCACCTTGCGGGCGGCAAAGCTGTGGCGGCAAAAATCGCGAATGTTGGCCTTCAGCACCGCCTCGCTCTGCCCGGCCTGAATGCCGTTAAACCAGATATAGCCTTCGCGCCCTTCGGTGCACTCCGGCGTCTGCTGGCGATCGAAGTGGCTGATGTAATCGGTGGCCATCAGCAGGGGATTTACCAGCACCCCTTTGGCCGACATCGGGTGGGCGGTAACGCCGGTGAAGCGGATCTCCGCCGCCGCGGCGTTAAAGTTCTCATAGACGATTTCGCCCAGCTCGCAGCAGTCGATGGTCCAGGCAAAATCCACGTCAAAGCGCTTAAGATCCAGCGCCTTGGCGCCGTTGAGGCCAATCTCTTCGTCCGGCACGAACGCCACCACGATATCCCCGTGCTGATGCTCCGGGGCGAGGTTCTCCAGCAGCGTCATCACCACAGTTACGGCCGATTTATTATCGGCGCCCAGCACGCTGGTCCCGTCGCTGAAAATAATCTCCTCGTTGGGGTAGGCAAGAATTTCCGGATGCTCGCTGACCCGCAGCCAGATATCTTTCTCTTTATTCAGACAGAGATCATCACCGGTAAAAGTTAATATTTGTGGATGAATATCCGGCGATAATCCGACGTCGACGGTATCGATATGGGTAATAAAACCGATGCGCGGCGCCCCTGCAACATTGCCTTTTTTTACCGCCGTCACGGTGGCGAATTCGTCGATGATAATATCGCTCAGTCCCAGTGATTCCAGCTCTTTCGCCAGCTCGCGGGCCATTTCATGCTGGCCCGGCGTGGAGGGGAGGGTTTTAACTTTAGGATCGCTCTGGCTGGTAATGGCGAGGTAGCGAAAAAAGCGTTGGGTTAATTGTCTGGATAGCGCTGAAGCCATGGATGATCCTTCTTAATTTGTCTTATCAGGTGTTTGCGTTGTCACTTTAATGTTATTTATGAAATGGCTAAATAATGATTAGCCGTCGAATTAAAAGACAGGAAAACGCGATGAAAAGCAAGCTCACAACTTTAGCCCTGGCCATGGCCGCGCTGACGGTCAGTTCCACCGTTGCCGCCAAAACGCTGGTGTACTGTTCCGAGGGATCGCCCGAGAACTTTAACCCGCAGCTCTATACCTCCGGCACCAGCGTGGACGCCAGCGCGGTGCCGGTCTACAACCGCCTGGTAGATTTTAAGCCCGGTACCACCGAGCTGGTGCCAAGCCTCGCCGAGAGCTGGGAGGTGAGCGAAGACGGCAAGGTTTACACCTTCCACCTGCGTAAAGGGGTGAAGTTCCAGAGCAACAAGCTCTTCAAGCCCAGCCGCGACTTCAACGCCGACGATGTGATCTTCTCGTTTATGCGGCAGAAAGATCCAAAGCATCCCTACCACAACGTCTCTAACGGCAGCTATTCCAACTTCGAGAGCCTTGAGTTTGGCTCGCTGATAACCGCCATCGACCGGGTGGACGACCACACCGTCCGCTTTACCCTGGCCCATCCGGAGGCGCCCTTCGTTGCCGATCTGGCATGGTATTTCGCCTCGATTCTTTCCGCTGAGTATGCCGACGCGATGTTAAAAGCCGGCACGCCGGAAAAGGTGGATATGGACCCCATCGGCACCGGCCCGTTCAGGCTGGCCCAGTATCAGAAGGATTCGCGCATCCTGTTTACCGCCTTCCCGGAGTACTGGCAGGGCAAGGCGAAGATTGACCGGCTGGTGTTTAGCATCACCCCGGACGCCAGCGTTCGCTTTGCCAAGCTGGAGAAAAACGAGTGTCAGGTGATGCCGTTCCCCAATCCCGCCGATCTGCCGCGCATGAAGGCCAACAAAGATATTAATCTGATGAGCAAAGCGGGGCTGAACACCGGCTTCCTCGCCTTCAATACCCAAAAAGCGCCGCTGGATAACGTGAAGGTGCGCCAGGCGCTGGCGATGGCCATCAACAAGCCGGCGATTATTGAGGCCGTGTTCCACGGCACCGGCACGGCGGCGAAAAACCTGCTGCCGCCCGGCGTCTGGAGCGCCGACAGCGAGCTAAAAGATTACGATTACGATCCGGAAAAAGCCAAAGCGCTGCTGAAGGAGGCGGGCTTTGCCAACGGCATGACCATCGACCTGTGGGCGATGCCGGTCCAGCGCCCCTATAACCCCAACGCCAAACGCATGGCGGAGATGATCCAGGCCGACTGGGCAAAAATCGGCGTGCAGACGAAGGTGGTGACCTACGAGTGGGGCGAATACCTCAAGCGGGTGAAGGGGGGCGAGCACCAGGCAGCGCTGATGGGCTGGACCACCGCCACCGGCGATCCGGATAACTTCTTTGGCCCGCTCTTTACCTGCACCTCCGCCAACGGCGGGTCGAACTCGGCGAAGTGGTGTTATCAGCCCTTTGATAAAATAATTGCCGAAGCAAAATCGATAACCGACCGGGATAAACGCACGGCGCTTTATAAAGAGGCGCAGCAGATGATGCACGATCAAATGCCGGCGGTGATGATTGCCCACTCGACTATTTTTGAGCCGGTGCGTAAATCGGTAACGGGTTATGAAATCGATCCCTTTGGCAAACATTTATTCTGGCAGGTGGATATTAAATAACCTTTAATCGCCGCCCGGATAATATTCGGGCAGCGTTTTTTTGATTTAATTCGCAGCCCTCATTTTTTGTCACAACGCCCGGATATATCTTTTGCTATAACTTCATTTGCATATCTGCAATTCACAGGAAAATACCCATCATGCGTACTAAAACTTTATTTAAAGTTGCTGCGCTCTCTGGCCTGCTGACGCTAGCTGGCTGCGCATCGAAAGTGGCCCAGCCAGACCAATATTCAGGCTTTTTAAAAGACTATTCCGGACTTCAGCAAACCACCTCGGCATCGGGTAAACCGACGCTGCGCTGGGTCGATCCCTCTTATGACGAATCCAAATACGACAGCATCCTCTGGACGCCGGTAACCTATTATCCGACGCCGAAACCTACCACTCAGCTAGGCCAGAAGGCGCTGAACGATATTCAGGCCTACACCGATTCTAAGCTGAAAGCCGCCGTGGGCCAGCGTAAGCCCATCGTCACCACGCCCGGCAAACATAGCCTGATCTTCCGCGGCGCCATCACCGGCGTAAGCTCGCAGAAAGAGGGGCTACAGTTCTATGAAGTGGTGCCCGTTGCGCTGGTGGTTGCAGGTACGCAGATGGCAACCGGCCACCGCACCATGGATACGCACCTCTTCTTTGAAGGCGAGCTGATTGACGCCGCAACCAATAAGCCGGTTATCAAGGTGGTACGTAAAGGTGAAGGCAAAGAGCTGAACAATGAAAACGCGCCTATGACCCTGGCGACGCTGAAGCAGGTTGTTGACGACATGGCGACGGACGCCACCATGTTTGATGTGAATAAAACCGCTAAATAAGCCTTTGTTCCGGCCTGCCTCGCGCAGGCCGGAACCTTTTATGCCAGCCGCACCCGCCTGAACCAGCTCTCCGGCTTCGCAAACATCACCAGATTCCCGGTTAAGATCAGCAGCAGCCCGGTAATGGCGTTGGCATGCCAGACATACCCCTCATAAACCGTCGAGAACGACAGCGCCACCAGCGGAAACAGCAGGGTGCTATAGGCGGCCTTGCCGGCGCCGATGCGCCCCACAAGGGTGAAATAGGCGCCAAAGGCGATGACCGAGCCAAACAGCGCCAGATAGAGCAGGGCGCCCATATAGCTTGCCGTCCACAGTGGCGTAAAGCTGTCCCCGCGGATCAGGGCGATGGCGCCCATCACCAGGGTGCCGTAGAGCATCGCCCAGGCGTTGGTGGTCATGGTCTCAAGGCCGTTGCGCTGATGGCGCAGGCTGATCATATTCCCGAGCGAGAAGCCGTAGGTGCCAAGGGCCGACAGGGCGATGCCGGCGAGCAGGCCCGGGCTCCAGCCGCTGGCGATTAAATCGCTCCAGAAGAGGGTGATAATCCCCAGCAGCCCCAGCGCGGCCGCCAGATAAAAGCGCGACGGCGGGCGCTGGCCAAAGAACAGAAAACTGTTGATGGCGTTATAGAGCACGGCCATGGAGAAGATCACCGACTCCAGCCCGGTGTTGATATAGCCGGCGGCGGTGTAAAAACACCAGAAATTAAAACAGAAGACGCAGCAACCCTGCAGAAAACAGAACAGGTGATCCCGCGGGCGCATTTTTCGCAGCCGTCCCAGGCAGGTCAGCACCAGCATGATGGCGGCGGTGGCCACCGCGAAGCGCCAGAAAATAGAGACCGGTGCCGCGACCGGCCCCTGCTGTAGATAGATAGCAATCCAGGTCGTTCCCCAGATAAGCACCACCAGCCCGTATAATAATGCGTTCATTGTTTCTCTCTTATTGCTTGTCAGGCGTTCAGTATCGGGCCAGACGGCCGGGCTGGCTTTCACCTGCCTGCGCGGCACTTGCAAATTCTTGCGCTTTTTTCCGTGGCTTAGGCGAACAGGGGTGGCACCGGCGGGAGGATCTTTTTAGACTGTTAACCACTGTTTAACCGGAGGACGTGGGGCGTTATGGCTGAGATGTACGGAGCCTTTGAAAATCTGCGCAGGCATAAAGCCGTACTGCATAATGCGGTGGCGCTGAATTCGGGCATTCTGCTGGCGGCCTGGTCGAACAAGCGCGACACCATCACCCAGTATTGCGATCACCACACCCTGAGCCTGTACGTGGCCGACGGCTACGAGAGCTACCACAAAACCACCGCCGGCTGGAAAAACGGCGGCGGGCCGGACCGCTTCTGCCTGATGCCGAAAGAGAGCGAGTCGACCTGGGATATCCGCGACGATCTCTCCTTTGTGCATCTCTACTGCACCGACGCCCATCTGCGCGAGGTGGGCGAGAAAATCTGGGACAAGAGCCCCTATGCCGTCAACCTCGACGAGAGCCTGTTCGGCGACGATCCGAAGATAACCGCCCTCTACCGCCACTTCATCCTCGGCTGCGACTGGGCGCAGCCGGCTAACCAGCTGACGCTGAGTAGCGCCTCAACGCTGTTGTTGACCCACCTGATCCAGGGCTACAGCAACGTCCAGTGGAAGCTGCCTGCCGTTACCGGCGGGCTGTCGCCTTTTACCCTGCGCAACGTGCTCGGCTATATCGAAGCGCATCTGGCCGAGCCGCTGACGCTGGCCGATCTCGCCGCGCAGGCGAGCCTGAGCGAATACCATTTTGCCCGCATGTTTCGCCAGTCCATGCAGCTGGCGCCGCACCAGTACGTGATGCAGCGGCGGATGGAGCATGCCCGGGTGCAGGTGCAAACCACGCGGCGGCCGCTGACGGAGATCGCGCTGGCCTGCGGCTTTAGCTCCCCCAGCCACTTCAGCAATCGCTTTCGCAGCGTTTATGGCCTCACCCCCAGCCAGCTACGCGCGGCGCGGGCGTAGCACCCCGTAGCAGATCCCGCCCGCCACCAGCCCCCAGAAGGCCGAACCGATGCCCGCCAGCGTCACCCCGCTGGCGGTGAATAAAAAGGTAACGATGGCGGCATCGCGCTCTGGCGCATTGTTCAGCGCCTGATGCAGACTGCCGCCGATGGTGCCGAGCAGCGCCAGCCCGGCCAGGGTCTGGATCCAGCTCAGCGGCAGCGCCGCCATCAGCCCTACGATCGACCCGCCAAACACCCCCGCCAGCAGATAAAAGACTCCCGCCGCCGCCGCGGCCAGCCAGCGTTTATCCGCGTCCGGGTGGGCGTCCGGGCTCTGGCAAATGGCGGCGGTAATGGCGGCAATGCAGATGGAGTAGACGCCAAAGGGCGAGAGCAGCAGCGCCATGCCCCCGGTGACGATAATCAGCGGCGAGACGGCCACCGGATAGCCCGAAGCCTTCATGGTGGCGAAACCGGGTGCATTCTGCGAGGCCATGGTGACCAGAAAGAAGGGCAGCCCGATGCTGATTAAGCTGGAGAGCCGGAAGGTGGGGGCGATAAACTCCGGCATCACCACCGCCAGGGTCAGGCTGGATGTGACAACGTCACCTTTAAGCGCCGCCACCGCGCCGCCTGCCAGCAGGGCGGCGACGATGGCGTAGCGCGGGGCCAGCGCTTTTGCCGCCAGCCACGCCAGCAGCATGCTTCCGCACAGCAGCAGATGCCCCTCCATATTGCTGAAGGCCTGCAGCCCAAAGCGCAGCAGCACCCCGGCCAGCATGGCGGCGGCCAGGCTGTGCGGGATTATCCGCATCAGGCGGGCGAAGAGGCCGGTAAGGCCGCAGAGTAAAATCAGGGCGTTGGCGAAGATAAAAATACCGATGGTTTCTGAGAGAGTAACCCCCTGCAGGCCGGTGGCCAGCAGCGCCGCGCCGGGGGTTGACCAGGCGGTAAGCACCGGGGCCTTATACCAGCAGGAGAGCGCCAGGGTGCTGGCCCCCATCGCCAGCCCGAGAGCGGTCATCCAGCCGGCGATTTGCGCAGGGGTGGCGCCCGCCGCCGCCGCGGCCTGCCAGATAATCGCCGCCGAGCTGGCGTAGCCGACCAGCACGGCCACAAAGCCGGACAGCAGGGTAGGAAAAGTCAGTGACGGGGCGCGCATGCGGACTCCTTGTGCGTTATAGCGTACGCAGAAGGTATCACTGTGCGCTATAGCATACAAGTGCTACACTGCGCCCCCACGGGAGGATCTATGGATATCACACAACATCTTGCCACTACGCTAAAAACGCTGCGCCAGGCGCGGGGCTGGAGCCTGTCAAAGCTGGCGGAAGAGACCGGCGTCTCCAAGGCCATGCTCGGCCAGGTGGAGCGTAACGAATCGAGCCCCACGGTCTCGACGCTGTGGAAAATAGCCACCGGCCTGAACGTGCCGTTCTCGGCCTTTATCAGCCCCCAGGCCGAGCCGCAGCCGGTGTTTGACCCCCAGCAGCAGGCGATGGTTATCAAGCCGCTGTTTCCCTGGGATGACGAGCTGAAGTACGACCACTTCTCTATTACCCTTGCGCCCGGCGCCTGTAGCGAATCCACTCCCCACGAGGCGGGCGTTGTTGAGCACGTGGTGGTGATTAGCGGCGAGCTGGAGATGCAGATTGACGGCGTGTGGCGCACCATTGGGCCGGATACCGGGCTGCGTTTTGCCGGCGATAAACCCCACGCCTACCGCAACAGCAGCGAACAGCGGGTACACTTTCACTCACTTATCCATTATCCCCGCTAAAGCCGCGCAAAACGATTCCGTTGACGCATACTTCTGTCTACAATAGCCGCCATTTTGACCATAACGGATAACGACGAAGTATGCGCCTGCAATCCCATCATCTTGAACTCTTAAGCCCGGCTCGTGACGCCGCCATTGCCCGTGAAGCTATCCTTCACGGTGCGGATGCGGTCTATATCGGCGGCCCTGGTTTTGGCGCCCGCCATAATGCCAGCAACAGCCTGCGCGATATCGCCGAACTGGTGCCGTTCGCCCACCGCTACGGGGCGAAGGTGTTTGTCACCCTGAACACCATTCTTCATGATGATGAGCTGGAGCCCGCGCAGCGGATGATTACCGACCTGTACCAGACCGGCGTGGACGCGCTGATCGTGCAGGATATGGGAGTGCTGGAGATGGACATCCCGCCCATCGAACTGCATGCCAGCACCCAGTGCGACATCCGCACCGTTGAGAAGGCCAAATTCCTCTCCGACGCCGGCTTCAGCCAGATCGTGCTGGCGCGCGAGCTGAACCTGAATCAGATCCGCGATATCCACCAGGCAACCGACGCCACCATCGAATTCTTTATTCACGGCGCCCTGTGCGTGGCCTATTCCGGCCAGTGCAATATCTCCCACGCCCAGACCGGGCGCAGCGCCAACCGCGGCGACTGCTCTCAGGCCTGCCGTCTGCCCTATACCCTGAAAGACGATCAGGGTCGCGTAGTCGCCTTTGAAAAACACCTCCTGTCGATGAAAGACAACGACCAGACCGCCAACCTGGCGGCGCTGATCGACGCGGGCGTGCGCTCCTTCAAAATCGAAGGGCGTTACAAAGATATGAGCTACGTGAAGAACATCACCGCCCACTACCGCCAGATGCTGGACGCCATCATTGAGGACCGCAGCGACCTGGCGCGGGCCTCCTCCGGGCGCACCGAGCACTTCTTTGTGCCCTCTACCGATAAGACCTTCCATCGCGGCAGCACCGACTACTTTGTCAATGCGCGCAAGGGCGATATCGGCGCCTTTGACTCGCCGAAATTCGTCGGCCTGCCGGTGGGCGAAGTGCTGAAGGTGGCAAAAGATCATCTGGACGTAACGGCGACAGAGCCGCTGGCCAACGGCGACGGGCTGAACGTGATGATCAAGCGCGAAGTAGTAGGCTTTCGCGCCAATACGGTGGAGAAAACCGGCGAAAACCGCTATCGCGTCTGGCCGAACGAGATGCCGGCCGACCTGCACAAAGTACGACCGAATACGGCGCTGAACCGCAACCTCGACCACAACTGGCAGCAGGCGCTGCTGAAAACCTCCAGCGAACGCCGCGTGGCGGTGGATATCGAGCTTGGCGGCTGGGAAGAGCAGCTGATCCTCACTATGACCAGCGAAGAGGGGGTGAGCGTCACCCATACCCTGGACGGGATGTTTGAAGTGGCGAACAACGCTGAGAAAGCGATGAATAGCCTGCACGACGGGGTGGCAAAGCTGGGCCAGACCATCTACTACGCCCGCGATATCCAGGTCAACCTGGCGGACGCGCTCTTTGTGCCGAACAGCCTGCTGAACCAGTTCCGCCGTGAAACCGCCGAAATGCTCGACGAAGCCCGTCTGGCAAACTACCCGCGCGGCAGCCGCAAAGCGGTCTCGGTGCCGCCGCCGGTTTACCCGGAGACGCACCTGAGCTTCCTGGCTAACGTCTACAACCACAAGGCGCGCGCTTTTTATCATCGCTACGGGGTGCAGCTGATCGACGCCGCCTACGAGGCGCACGAAGAGAAGGGCGACGTGCCGGTGATGATCACCAAGCACTGCCTGCGCTTTGCCTTTAATCTCTGCCCGAAACAGGCGAAGGGGAATATCAAGAGCTGGAAGGCGACCCCGATGCAGCTGGTCAACGGCGACGAAGTGCTGACCCTGAAGTTCGACTGCCGTCCCTGCGAAATGCACGTTATCGGCAAGATGAAGAATCATATCTTCAAAATGCCGCAGCCGGGCAGCGTGGTGGCCTCCGTCAGCCCTGACGAGCTGATGAAAACCCTGCCAAAGCGTAAAGGCGCTTAATCAGCGCAGATGGATCTCCGGTTTGCGCGATTTCTGCCAGAAGTGGTGCTCGCGCAAACCGTCCGCCGACTCCTCGGCCTGGCTGCGCAGCTCATCGCTGTCGGCCTCGTGGCGCAGCTGGTGATCCACGTTCTTCACCCAAAAGAATTCATGTCCTTTGTGTCCCGCCATCAGCTGACCGGAAAAAAGCGCGCAGGTCAGCATCACTATCGATAACGTTTTAGTAAACATTCTGCCACTTCCCGGTTACGTTGAGCGGCCATCATGCCAATAGTTCAGTTGGGTTATTATTGCCTTTTTCAAAGGCGGGAAAAGGTTTTGTCAGATTTTGTCGATGAGTGGTTCATCGATCTCTCCATTGAAAGCGCATGGTTCAGGGACGTGCACGAACTGCCCCCTCTCCCTTGAGGGAGAGGGCTGGGGTGAGGGGGAACATGCGGCACCGGAGGTGGTTCCGTTCACCTCACGTTCCTTACTTCTCTGATACACCTGAACCGGTGAACGTGCCAGCCTCAAGGTCTTCTTCCACCTGCGTTATCCATACCCACTCTCCCCTCAGTGCCTCGATAAAAATAGTCGTTTATTGTGAAAGTTCAGGTCCCCTTTCAGCGATACACGCAGCATGCGGGCAAGGCCGAAGCCTTTTCGCCGCTGACGGACGTTATGTTTTATCGACTATTTTTCATTCGCCCCTCTGATTGCGGTATCATTCCCTGCAAATAACCCTTACGGAAGAGGTGGTCTTATGTGGCGGGAAGAACTGGATGATACTGGCCTCGGGCATCATGGTGACAAAACGACAACCGGGGCAGTCTGTTATTCCAGTATGCAGGATAGTTACTGGTTCGGCATGCCTGCGTTATTACGTCAGGGCGACCGGGTAGGTATCTGCCCGTCCTGCGGCCAGCCTGGAAAAATTGCCGAAGGCACACCCCGGATGAGTTACGGCGGGCTTTATGTCGCGTTTGATAAGGCGCTGGTTATTTGTGGTTGTCCGCCGGGTTCGAACCGGCTGATAGCCCGCACCGGAGACTGGCTCGGCCCCGGCGAGCCGCCACACCCTTATGAACCGTCACATATTGTGCTGGCGCGGATGAACGGTGAGACCCGCGCTGAACCTGAGCAGCATGCACAGGCGGCGAAAAAAAAGGATAAACCGGCCCCCCTTCCGCTCCCTGCCGTGATTTATCAGACGAAGAACCGGATGGATGATTATGACGCGAAGGATATGCACCACGGCGATCTGGATGTTCTGGCATTACGGAACCAGTTTCGTCTGGATGTTGATACGGTCTCGACAAAGGTCAATGCGTATACGCTCAGGCTGGTCAATCCGCTGAACCCTTACGGGATACCTTCCCCGTATGCAATGCCGGAAACCCAGAAGCAGATGCCGGCGGTCAGTCGGGAAGAGGCTGCCGCCTTAATGTTTGATGAGTTCCGGGAGCTGGCGAAACTGTTCTCTTTTCAGGGGCCGTACAGGGACGTCATCATGGAGATGATCACCCACATGCAGGAGAACACGGGCACGCCGTACAGCAGCCCGTTGCTGGACAGGGCGCTGAAAGAGCAGATCCTGAACGACCAGTCAGAACAAAGCTCGTTGTTGAGAATCAAAAAAGTTATCAGTCGCTATGTTAATACTGAATATTCTTTTTACCCGTTAAAAGATAAAGAAAAATTCAAAGATGAAATTGGTAATTACTCCGTTCTTCCAAAATTTGATCGCAATACAGATTATACAAACGGGCTGGTAATTACCGTCCATGATACCTGGTCGACGCATATCACGCTGGAGTCACTGGAGGTGAACGGTGACAGTTACCGGGCAAAAGTGCATTACAGGATTCAGGATCACTTCGGGCTTGATGATACCGATGTCCTGGATCCGCTATACCAGAAATTCCGTCTTTTCCGGCTGTGGTTCGCGCTCCAGCGCTGGGATTTATACGGATATAAGCCATTTATCACCGAGATAAATGCGACCGTGGAAATCAGCGGGAGGCGAGGTGAATAAACGGCTCATTGCGGGTATTGTGGCGGCTGTTGCCTGTGGCTATACATTGTGGCAGTACCTGACTCCCGTTGAAATTGTGGCGGTGCATAATAGCAACACTATCCTGGTCAGGCATTTTCCGTATCTGAAAAGTCGCCAGATAGCCTGGTGGGAAGCCAATAAGGACATGATACAGGCAAAATTTGGCATACCGCATAAGGATGGAGATGGCTATTACGGTGTATATATTCAGGATTTTGGCGACGGATACCGTGTTGATCGGGGAACGGATGAAGACTCTGATTTGTTGTGTTTTGATGATATGTCTGTCAGTGCACGGTGTATTGAGAAAAAACCGCTTATGTCGATAGGTAGCGCTCCAAATGCTGCACTGTATTACGAATAGATATTGAATAATAAAAAGGCTCTGCTTGAGATCTTTTTTTCGCGCGCAATCTCCTGCTCTGTAAACGAAAAAACCACCTGGAGAGGTGGTTTGGTCGAAGGTTAAGTCAACTGGGGAACTGATTAACCGGGTAACTGGCTTACACGGAGCGTAGAGACCAAAAGTGGTCCTTTTGGTGTAGCTGTATCCTGGTTATCACTTCAGGACTTTCTACAGGTTATAACGTGTTATCCCGCTCCGTGAATTCAGTTACCAATGGCTGCTGCCAGTGACGTTTTAGCGTGTCTTTTTGGTTTAGAGTTATGACATTAGTTGGCAGAGATGACGCAGTAGTCGGGCTGAAAGGGCGCCTGCATGTACCAACCGGGTACATGGGTTATAGATCTGACCGTTCAATACACGGCGAGCCCTGGCACGTTCACCGGTGCGGTTGTACCTGAGAAACACTTAAGGTGAGGTGAACGGAACCAGCAACAGAGCCGCATGCTCCCCTCACCCTAACCCTGTCCCCAAAGGGGAGAGGGGAGCGCCCCGCTATAACCCCCCCTTCACCAACCCTCTAATTCCTCTCATTTTTACCACCCTGTGATCTACGTCGTCGCGTTAGCTTGACGCGTAATAGCACGCATGTTAACTGAATGTTTTGCCTTTTTTTGCGGTCCGTCAGATAAGGAATATCCATGTTGCGTTATAGCCTTTTAGGCGCCGGGCTTATGCTCGGTGCGTCTGCGTTTGCTGCCCCGGTGGGCGATCTCCCGTTAATGCCATGGCCGGCGAAGGTCGAGCGGCCCGCCACCCAGGGGACGCTGGTGCTCACTAACCAGATATCCGTAAAGGTCAGCGGGGACGATCTTAACGATGCGGTCGCGCGCCTGCGTGAGCGCATCGCGCGGCAAACCGGCTGGACGCTGCAACCCCAGAACGCCGGCAATGATAAACCCACCATAACCATTACCGTGGCCCGCAGGGTGGCGCCGCTGCCGAAGCCGGACAGCGATGAAAGCTACCGGCTCACCGTTGATGCCACTGGGGTAAACATCTCCGCCAACACCCGCTTCGGCGCGATGCGGGCGATGGAAACCCTGTTGCAGCTTATCCACAACGGCGCGGAAAACAGCTTCCTGCCGTGGATCACTATTGAAGATGCCCCGCGCTTCCCGTGGCGCGGCCTGCTGCTTGATTCCGCCCGCCATTTCATTCCGCTGGAGGATATCAAACGCCAGATCGACGGCATGGCGGCGGCCAAGCTTAACGTCCTGCACTGGCACCTCACCGACGATCAGGGCTGGCGCTTCGCCTCTAAGCGCTACCCGAAGCTGACCCAGCTTGCCAGCGACGGCCTGTTCTATACCCAGGACCAGATGCGCGATGTGGTGCGCTATGCCGCCGCGCGCGGCGTCCGCGTGGTGCCGGAAATTGACATGCCGGGCCACGCCTCGGCCATCGCGGTGGCTTATCCGGAGCTGATGAGCGCCCCGGGTCCGTATCAGATGGAGCGCCACTGGGGAGTGCTTAAGCCGGTACTCGATCCCACCAAAGAGGCTACCTACGCCTTTGCCGAGGCGATGATCGGCGAACTGGCGGCGATCTTCCCGGATCCCTATCTGCATATCGGCGGCGACGAGGTGGACGACACCCAGTGGAAAAACAACGCCGCCATCCAGCAGTTTATGCGCGACAACAAGCTGGCCGACAGCCACGCGCTGCAGGCCTATTTCAACCGCAGGCTGGAAGCTATCCTCGAAAAACACCAGCGCCAGATGGTGGGCTGGGACGAAATCTTCCACCCGGATCTGCCGAAAAGCATCCTGATCCAGTCCTGGCAAGGGCAGGACGCGCTGGGCGAGGTGGCGAAGCAGGGCTATAAAGGCATTCTCTCCACCGGCTTTTACCTCGATCAGCCGCAGAGCACCGCCTACCACTACCGCAATGAGATTGTCCCCCAGGGGCTGAACGGGGTCGATATCATCGGCGATAACGACAGCGCCCAGAGCTGGGCCTTCTCCATGCCGCGCCTGAAGGGCAAGCCGGTAGAGGGCAGCTTTACCCTGGTGAAGGGTGAATCCGGGTGGCGCGGCTTTATCGACTTCAGCGGCAAATCGCGCCGGGCGGTCAGCGACATTGAATGGCGTGCCGATAACCAGGTCAGCTTCAGGGTGGATACCTGGATGGGGGAGACCCGCCCGGTGGTGGACGTCGACGGCGATAAGCTCAACGGCTACTTCCTGGTGGGCAACGCCCGCTATCCCATCAGCGGAACGCGCCTGAATGAGGTTCCGAAAGGCATCGCGCCGGCGGTGCCGGATGCGGCACAGCAGGCTAACCTGCTGGGGGGCGAGGCGGCGCTGTGGGCAGAGAACGTCGCCGCCCCGGTGCTGGATATCAAGCTCTGGCCGCGCGCCTTTGCGGTGGCGGAGCGGCTGTGGTCGGCCAAAGAGGTGACCGACACCGACAACATGTACACCCGCCTGCAGGCGATGGACAGCTGGAGCACGGTGTCGGCGGGGCTGCAACAGCACGGCCAGCAGCAGACCCAGTTTATTCGCCTGGCGAACAGCGTGGAGATCGTACCGCTGCAGATCCTCGCCCAGGCGCTGGAGCCGGCCCAGTATTACACCCGCCAGCACCTGAAGTTCCAGGCCGGCAATTACCATCAGTTTGAGCCGCTCAACCGCTATGCGGATGCCCTTAGCGCCGAGAGCAATACCGTGCGCCAGATGAACGGCTGGGCCGAGCGGCTGGTGAGCGATGCGGAAGATAACGAGAGCGCCGAAGCATTGCGCCACCTCTTTAGCCGCTGGCAGAACAACACCGGCGATGCGCTGGCGCTGTGCGAAAACAGCGATCGGCTGAAGGCGCTGAAGCCGGTGATTCAGGAGGTGGATAAGCTGGCGTCGATTGGCCTGCGGCTCACCGATCTGGTGGCGCGCCAGGGAACGCTGGATGATGCTGAGATCGCCTCTATACAGCGCGAGCTGGACGGTGCGGCACAGATTCAGGATGAGATTGTGATTGCGGCGGTCTATCCGCTGGAGAAACTGCTGAGGGCAACGCGAAATCAGTGAGGCGGTATTTCCCCACTCCCGGGGCGGGAGTGGGGAGGCGGAAGCTAATTACTTAACTGTCCATGCCATCTGCCAGTGGGAACCTACGCCTGGTTCGAACTGGTTAGCGCCGGCAGCGTACTGGATGCAGTAGCCGTTGTATGGCGCTTTCTTACACTGGTAAGTTTTGCCATTTTTCGGCTGCAGCACTACGGTGCCTGCTTTATAAGACGCGATGTTCTGTGGGAAGACGAAGTCGTAGTTACCGCCGGTGTTACCGGAGGTCGCTTCGTTTTCCAGCATCATATCAATCACATCCTGAGCGAACAGGGTGCCGTCTTTGTTGGTCGCGTAGTATTTCAGCATGTGGTGGCCAGCGGTCACGTCGGTCAGGTTCATGGTGACATCCTGGTTGGCGTTGTTCATTTCCTGCTTCACGTAGCCTTTTTCTGCACCCATGTGGTTCAGAACGCGTGCTTCCAGGTTTACGTTACCCTGGGTGTTTACGTGGAAGGTTACGGTGGCGTTGCCGTTCACGATTTTGCTGAAGTTAACGTTAGAAACGGCGATATCTTCGTTCACCTGCGCCTGCTGCTCTTCATAAGAGATAGCAACGGATTTCAGGGTGCTGCCGTCTTTCACGTACACGCTGTTCGCGCCGTGAACCGGGTTAACCACGCCGGATTCATCTTTAACGCCTACGCGTACATCGCTGTGCGCAGCGTTGATCGCCTGGGCCAGGTCGTAAGACCACTGGCTGGCGTTGCCCTGAGAGGCAGAGGCGATGGTCAGCTCGGTGCGCATGGAGACCACTTCACCGTTGGCATCAAAGAAGCGGGCAATTACTTTGTCGCCAGCGTTAACGTTGTTACCAGAGATCTGGCCGCTGAGGGTTTTAGTCCACTCAGAAACCACAACCGGCGTTTCGTCCGGAGTGACGTTGCCGCCGTTGCCGAAATCAACGTCGATAGCCTGGTAGAAGCTGTTAGCCGTATCGGCAATTTCCCATACCGCGTAAATAACCTGGTAGCCGGTACGCTGCGGGACATTACAGGTCATTTCCTGACGCTGAGCCGGCGCCTGGCCATTACCGTTTACGCTACAGAACGGGGTTAATTCAAACTGATCGCGGGTCAGTGGTTTATTTGGGTTCCAGTCTTGCTTGGTAATATACCAGCGCCAGTTGGTGGTTTTATGCGGAGCAGTGTGGTACCAGGTAAATTTATTTGCACCAGCCGTAATAGGCGTTTTAGTCCATGCATTCAGGCTCTGGCGATCAAGCTGGGAATATTGAGAGATACCGGCACTGGCCAGCTGTCCATCAGGCGGCAGCGCGCCGTTCGGGAAGCCGGAGGCGCGTTCTACGCTCTGCGGTTCCCACTGTACGGAGCCGCAATCAATATTTTTACCGAGCTTACACATATAAGCGCGGCTGGCCGGGGATTCTACATAACCGTGAGCTAAAGCCGATGAAGCAACCGTGAGTGTGGCAAATGCCAGTGCAATTTTTGAAAGTTTCATTTTTTATTCCATTAAAGGGGATTAATGCTTTTTGGGCGGGGGTAGTCTCTACCGGAATAAAAATTTAGTCATTTCAAGCTGCGATGAAAAATAATAGTGAAAATACTTGAAGGCTATTTCGCTCTGTGTATTCGGAATATAAAAAAAGGCAGCCCGGGGCTGCCTTTATATTTAAAAACAAGAATTAGCGACGCACGGCGATCGCTTCGATCTCGATTTTGACATCCTTCGGCAGGCGGGCCACTTCGACGCAGGAGCGCGCCGGGAAGCTGGCGTTATGCTCGGTGAAAAAGGCTTCGTAGGTGGCGTTAACGGTGGCGAAGTCGTTGAGATCTTTCACGAACACGGTGGTTTTGACGATATCGCCTACTTTCAGGCCCGCGGATTCCACAATCGCCTTGACGTTTTCCAGCGACTGACGCGCCTGGGCGGCCACGTCTTCCGGCACTTCGCCGGTTTTCGGGTTCACCGGGATCTGGCCAGAGGTGATGATCATGCTGCCGAGATCGACGCCCTGAACGTAAGGGCCGATAGCTGCCGGAGCATTTTCCGTGGCGAGTACTTTGGTCATGTTTTCTCCTGATTGCATACGAGTAGTCCCGGCCATTATAGGAAGCCGGGATTTCATTACCAACCTCTATTAGCCGGCCAGCACCACATTGTGGGAAAACTCTTTTTCGCAGTACTTGCACTTGAGGGCGATATCATTGGCGCGCTTTTTCACCGCAAAGCTGGAGGAGACCGGCTCCGCGTGGCTGATGCAGTTGCTGTTCGGGCAGACCAGCACGCTCTCAATGCGCTCCGGCAGGCTGGGGCGCGATTTTCCCACCACTTCGTAATCATCGATGCGGTTAACGGTCGCCTCCGGCGCGTACAGGGAAAGCTGGTTTACCTGCTCGTCGGTGAGGAAAGTGTTCTCGATTTTAATCAGGTCTTTGCGGCCCATCTCGCCGGACGGCAGGTTCAGGCCGATGGTGATGCGCTGATCGGTTTCGGTCAGCTTAAACAGCGTCAGCAGCTTAAAGCCCACCTGCGCGGGGATGTGGTCAATTACGGTGCCGCGCTTGATGGCTTCGACCTGAAGTTTGTTGTCGTGTGTCATTGTCGTCTCCCCCTTACAGAGCTAAATCGCGATTCAGAACCAGCGCCAGCAGCGCCTGGCGGGCAAAAATGCCGTTGCCGGCCTGCTGGAAGTACCAGGCGTGCGGCGTTTTATCGACATCGGTGGTGATCTCATCGATGCGCGGCAGCGGGTGCAGGACCTTCATGTTGTCGCGCGCCCCCTCGAGGTCGCTGGCGCGCAGCACAAACTGCGCCTTCACGTTGGCGTATTCGGACGGGTCGAGGCGCTCTTTCTGCACGCGGGTCATATAGAGAATATCCACCTCTGCCATCACCGCTTCGATGCTGGCGTGCAGGCTCCAGGCGATGCCTTTTTCGTCGAGCATATCGAGAATGTACTGCGGCATCGCCAGCGCGTCCGGGGCGATAAAGTAGAAGCGATTGCCGTTAAATTTCGCCAGCGCCTGGGTCAGGGAGTGGACGGTGCGGCCATACTTCAGGTCGCCGACCATGGCGATATTCATGTTCTCGAGGCGGCCCTGGGTCTCCTGAATAGTGAAGAGATCCAGCAGGGTCTGCGTGGGGTGCTGGTTGGCGCCGTCACCGGCGTTCAGTACCGGCACGCCGCCGCTGAATTCGGTCGCCAGGCGCGCGGCGCCCTCCTGTGGGTGGCGCATCACGATGGCGTCCACGTAGGTGCTGATAACCGAGATGGTGTCGGCCAGGGTCTCGCCTTTTTTACCCAGCGAGGTATTGCTGCTGTCGGAGAAGCCCACCACGCTGGCGCCCAGGCGGTGGATGGAGGTCTCGAACGACAGGCGGGTGCGGGTAGAGGCTTCAAAGAAGCAGCTGGCGATCACCTTGTGCTTTAACAGCTCCGGCTGCGGGTTTGCTTTTAATTTTGCCGCGGTTTCCAGCACCAGCTCCAGCTCGTCGCGGTTGAGGTCGTTTATGGAAATGATGTGTTTTTGATAAAGCGGATTCATGTTTATCTCCTGACGCCGGGCAAAAAAAAGCCCCTCAAATGAGGGGCTGTAGGAATAGGTTGTACTGCGGGAAGAAAAACGGCAGGCCAGCGTCTGTTTTAAGACGCGGTAAGACGTTATGTCGAACACACTGGACCATGCTTCCTCCCGGCAAATTGTGGGGCATTATACGCAGCCTGAGAGCGGGATCAAGCGATTAATTCACCTTTTAAGCAAGGCAAACGGTTCAGTTTGCATGGTTATGCGCCAGTGCAAAACCCGGTGAAAAAGTGGTGGTATGGCAGCTGAAATTCTCGTATAAAAGTTGAAAATGAAACGCTGTTTTATATTGAGGATTTAATCATGATCGTTGGAAATATTCATAACCTCCAGTCCTGGCTCCCGGCCGAGCTGCGCCAGGCAATCGACCACGTTAAAGCGCAAGTAACGGACGCTACCGCCACGGGCAAACACGATATCGACGGCAACCGCCTGTTTTATCTGGTGTCGGAAGATATGACCCAGCCGTTCGCCGAGCGCCGCGCCGAGTATCACGCCCGCTATCTGGATATCCAGATCGTGCTGAAAGGGCAGGAGGGGATGACCTTCAGCACCCTGCCAAACGGCACGCCGGACACCGACTGGCTGGCGGATAAAGATATCGCTTTCCTGCCGGAAGGCGAGCAGGAGAAAACGGTGGTGCTGAGCGAGGGGGATTTTGTGGTGTTTTACCCGGGGGAGGTGCATAAGCCGCTGTGCGCGGTGGGGGCACCGGCCCAGGTGCGGAAGGTGGTGGTGAAGATGTTGGTGGAATAACTGGCTCTGTTCCCTGTGAAAGAGGGGGAGGACAACAGGCCGCACCGCTCCAGTTCCCTCTCCCCTCCGGGGAGAGGGTTAGGGTGAGGGGAACATGCGGCTGTAGTGGTGGTTCCGTTCACCTTACGTGCAGTGCTTCTCTGGCACACCCGCACCGGTGAACGTGCAAAGGGGCTCGCCGCCGCCCCTTTGCAATCCGGCTCCCGGCAAAGAAAATCGCCGCTTCGCGGTGCCCTCAGCTTATTCCTTCCGGCTTCGGGTCGGGCACCAGCCTGCATCCATGCAGGCTATGCCCTCTCGGCGCATCCCTGCGCCTCGCCCCGGCCTCCAGTCAACGCTTCGGCGATTTTCAGCCGGACCAGCGCATCGCTGGAGCATTCTCTGTTCCAGAGGCAATGTTATGGCTGCGATATGTCATGGCTGGGTTTTCTCCCTCTCCCTGTGGGAGAGGGTTGGGGTGAGGTCAGCAGGCCGCACAGGCCAGTCCCCTCTCCCCTCCGGGGAGAGGGTTAGGGTGAGGGGAACATGCGGCTGTGGTGGTGGTTCCGTTCACCTTATGTGCAGTGCTTCTCTGGCACAACCGGACCAGGGCATTGCTGGAGCATTCTCTGTTTCAGGGACGATGTCATGGCTGGGTTTTCTCCCTCTCCCTGTGGGAGAGGGCCGGGGTGAGGGCAGCAGACCGCACCGCCCTGACCACGAAAATGTCAGCGTTCCATTCCGTTACATCATTCTGTGATCCCGCTTAAAAATCCCACACTCCTGGCTTATTCCGCATTGTCCTGCCCTTTCCCGGCGTTCTAGTATTAAAGCTAAATAAACGAACGCTGTTCTATAATGTAGAACGAAAGGAGATCGCATGCAGCAGGCCGTACCGTTCCGGGGGATCGTTCCGCCCGTCTCCACCATCTTCAACGCCGATGGCAAGCTCGATCGGCAGGGCACCGCCGCGCTGGTGGACGACATGATTAACGCCGGCGTCGACGGCCTGTTCTTTCTCGGCAGCGGCGGGGAATTCTCCCAGCTCAATACCGAAGAGCGCAAAACCATCGCCGAATTCGCCATTGAGCACGTGAAGGGCCGCGTGCCGGTGCTGATCGGCACCGGGGGCACCAACGCCCGGGAAACCATCGAGCTCAGCCAGCACGCCCAGCGCGCCGGGGCGGACGGGATCGTCGTCATTAATCCCTACTACTGGAAAGTCTCCGAAGCCAACCTGATCCGCTACTTTGAGCAGGTGGCCGACAGCGTCACCCTGCCGGTGATCCTCTACAACTTCCCGGCGCTGACCGGGCAGGATCTCACCCCGCAGCTGGTCAAAACCCTGGTGGACTCCCGCAGCAATATCGTCGGCATCAAAGACACCATCGACTCGGTGGCGCACCTGCGCAGCATGATCCTCACCGTCAAGGCCGCGCACCCGCACTTTGTGGTGCTCTGCGGCTATGACGACCACCTGTTCAACACCCTGCTGCTGGGGGGCGACGGGGCGATCTCCGCCAGCGGCAACTTCGCTCCGCAGCTTTCGGTAAAACTGCTGCAGGCCTTCCGCGACGGCGACCTGGCCCAGGCGGCGCAGTATCACCAGACCCTGCTGCAAATCCCGCAGATCTACCAGCTGGATACGCCGTTCGTGAACGTTATCAAAGAGGCGATTGCCCTCTGCGGCAGGCCGGTCTCCACCCACGTGCTGCCGCCCGCCGGGCCGCTGGACGAGGCGCGCAAGGCGCAGCTGAAATCCCTATTACAACAGCTCAAGCTCTGCTGAGCCGGAAGGGTACGATGTCGATAGAAACGATTTTCACCCCGCAGGACGACGCCTTTTATTCGGTCAAAACCCACGCCGCCGGGCCGCAGGGGGCGCTACCCCTGACCCCGCAGATGCTGATGGAGTCCCCCAGCGGCAACCTGTTCGGCATGACGCAGAACGCCGGAATGGGCTGGGATGCCAACAAGCTCACCGGCAAAGAGGTGCTGATTATCGGCACCCAGGGCGGGATCCGCGCCGGGGACGGGCGTCCGGTGGCGCTGGGCTACCACACCGGCCACTGGGAGATTGGCCTGCAGATGCAGGCGGCGGCGAAAGAGATAACCCGCAGCGGCGGCATTCCCTTTGCCGCTTTTGTGAGCGACCCCTGCGACGGCCGCTCTCAGGGCACCCACGGCATGTTCGACTCCCTGCCGTACCGCAACGATGCGGCCATCGTCTTTCGCCGGCTGATCCGCTCGCTGCCCACCCGCCGGGCGGTGATCGGCGTGGCGACCTGCGATAAGGGGCTGCCCGCCACCATGATCGCCCTGGCGGCCATGCATAACCTGCCCACCATTCTGGTGCCGGGCGGGGCTACGCTGCCGCCCACCTTTGGTGAAGACGCGGGCAAGGTGCAGACCATAGGCGCGCGCTTTGCCAACCACGAGCTCTCATTGCAGGAGGCCGCCGAGCTGGGCTGCCGCGCCTGCGCCTCGCCGGGCGGCGGCTGTCAGTTCCTCGGCACCGCGGGCACCTCGCAGGTGGTGGCCGAAGCCTTAGGGCTGGCCCTGCCGCACTCGGCGCTGGCGCCCTCCGGGCAGGACGTGTGGCTGGAGATCGCCCGCCAGTCGGCGCGGGCGGTGTTCGAGCTGGATAACCGGGGTATTACCACCCGGGATATCCTCACCGACAAGGCCATCGAGAACGCGATGGTCATCCACGCCGCGTTCGGCGGCTCGACTAACCTGCTGCTGCACATCCCGGCCATCGCCCACGCGGCGGGGTGTACCATTCCGGACGTGGAGCACTGGACGCGCATCAATCGTAAAGTACCGCGGCTGGTAAGCGTCCTGCCCAACGGGCCGGATTACCATCCGACGGTGCGGGCGTTCCTCGCGGGCGGGGTGCCGGAGGTGATGCTCCACCTGCGCGCGCTGGGGCTGCTGCACGAAGATGCCATGACGGTGACCGGCCAGACGGTGGGGGAAAACCTCGACTGGTGGCAGGCCAGCGAACGCCGGGCCCGCTTCCGCCAGTGCCTGCTCGACGAGGACGGGGTGGATCCGGACGACGTGATCCTGCCTCCGGCCCGCGCCAGGGAGCGGGGCTTAACCTCTACGGTCGCCTTCCCGGTGGGCAATATCGGCCCGGAGGGATCGGTAATCAAAGCCACGGCTATCGATCCTTCGGTAGTCGGGGAAGATGGCGTGTATCGCCATACCGGCCGGGCGCGGGTGTTTGTCTCGGAAGCTCGAGCGATCAAGGCCATCAAAAACGGTGAGATCGCGGCGGGGGATATCATGGTGGTGATCGGCGGCGGGCCGTCCGGCACCGGCATGGAGGAGACCTACCAGCTCACCTCGGCCCTGAAGCACGTCTCCTGGGGCAAGTCGGTATCGCTCATCACCGACGCCCGCTTTTCCGGGGTCTCCACCGGGGCCTGCTTCGGCCACGCCTCCCCCGAGGCGCTGGCGGGCGGGCCGATCGGCAAGCTGCGGGATAACGACATTATCTCTATAGAGGTCGACAGGCTTGGCCTGACCGGCAGCGTGAACTTTATCGGCACCCCGGAGCAGCCGCTGACGCCGGAACAGGGGGCAGCCGCGCTGGCGCTGCGCCCGCCGCACCCGGAGCTGCACGCCCATGATTTTCTGCCGGACGACACCCGCCTGTGGGCGGCGTTGCAGTCGGTCAGCGGGGGCACCTGGAAAGGCTGTATTTACGATACCGACAAAATTATCGAGGTTATTAACGCCGGTAAAAAAGCGCTCGGATTGTAATTTTTAAATAAAAATAGCCGTCTGCGGGAAATATCCTGCGGACGGTTTTGTGCTGCCTGAAATATAAAATAATATCCGTGTGGTTATATTTATAATTAACTGAAAAATAACGTCTATTTATTTTATCCCTGAAGCGATAACGACCTCAATCACAAAAGTAAAATATCGTAATTCATAAACCAGAAATGACCATTGCCGCCCGTTCCGGCCTCTTATTACACTTTATTAACACGTAGGTTAATACGTAAACAGATGACCAAAGGGTGTATTCCTGACGATGCGCCGGAACGCTATTTCCGGCTCAGGTCCCTGACGTCCGCACCGTTTCATCCGCGTTGGGGGTAAAAATGCAGTTAACCATGAAAGATAAAATTGGCTACGGGCTGGGGGACACCGCCTGCGGCTTCGTCTGGCAGGCGACCATGTTCCTGCTGGCCTATTTCTATACCGACGTCTTTGGCCTGTCGGCGGGCATTATGGGTACCCTGTTTCTGGTCTCACGAGTGCTGGACGCGGTAACCGACCCGCTGATGGGGCTGCTGGTGGACCGCACCCGCACGCGCCACGGCCAGTTCCGCCCGTTCCTGCTGTGGGGGGCGATCCCCTTTGGCATCGTCTGTATGCTCACCTTCTACACGCCGGACTTCTCGGCCAACGGCAAGATCATCTACGCCTGCGTCACCTACATTCTGCTGACCCTGGTCTACACCTTCGTTAACGTCCCCTACTGCGCCATGCCGGGGGTGATCACCGCCGATCCGAAAGCGCGCCACGCCCTGCAATCCTGGCGCTTTTTCCTCGCGGCGGCGGGATCGCTGGCGATCAGCGGTATCGCTCTGCCGCTGGTGGGGATCATCGGCCGGGGCAACGAGCAGCTCGGCTACTTCGGCGCCATGTGCGTGCTGGGGCTGTGCGGCGTGGTGCTGCTCTACGTCTGCTTCTTTACCACCAAAGAGCGCTATACCTTTGAGGTGCAGCCGGGATCGTCGGTCGCCAAAGATCTTAAGCTGCTGCTGGGCAACGGCCAGTGGCGCATTATGTGCGCCTTCAAAATGATGGCCACCTGCTCAAGCGTGGTGCGCGGCGGGGCGACGCTCTACTTCGTGAAGTACGTGATGGATCATCCGGAGATGGCAACCCAGTTCCTGCTGTACGGCAGCATCGCCACCATGTTCGGCTCGCTCTGCTCCTCGCGCCTGCTGGGCCGCTTTGACCGGGTAAAAGCCTTCAAGTGGATAATCGTGGCCTACTCGCTGATTAGCCTGCTGATTTTCTTCACCCCGGCGGAAAACATGGCCCTTATCTTCGCCCTTAATATCCTGTTCCTGTTCGTCTTTAACACCACCACGCCGCTGCAGTGGCTGATGGCCTCCGACGTGGTGGATTATGAAGAGAGCCGCAGCGGCCGCCGCCTGGACGGGCTGGTCTTCTCCACCTACCTCTTCGCCCTGAAAATCGGCCTCGCCATCGGCGGCGCGCTGGTGGGCTGGATCCTGGCTTACGTGAACTACTCCGCCAGCAGCAGCGTGCAGCCGGTGGAAGTGCTCACCACCATCAAAATTCTGTTCTGCGTGGTGCCGGTGGCGCTCTACGCGGGCATGTTCACCATGCTCTCTTTCTACAAGCTCACCGACGCCCGGGTGCAGGCCATCAGCCGGCAGCTGCTGAAGCACCGCGCGGCGCAGGGCGACGACCTTCCCGCGGCGGCCCCCGCGGCATCCCATTAAGCAGGAGGCTCTATGTACACCATTCACAACCCGATCCTGACCGGCTTTAACCCGGACCCGTCCCTCTGCCGTCAGGGGGAGGATTACTACATCGCCACCTCTACCTTCGAGTGGTTCCCTGGCGTACGCATCTACCACTCCAGGGACCTGAAAAACTGGCGGCTGGCGAGCACGCCGCTGGACCGCGTCTCGCTGCTGGACATGAAGGGCAACCCCGATTCGGGCGGCATCTGGGCGCCGTGCCTGAGCTACGCCGACGGTCAGTTCTGGCTGCTCTATACCGACGTGAAAATCGTCGATTCGCCGTGGAAAAACGGCCGCAACTTCCTGGTCACCGCCCCCTCTATCGAGGGGCCGTGGAGCGAGCCGATCCCGATGGGCAACGGCGGCTTTGACCCCTCGCTGTTCCACGATGATGACGGGCGCAAATACTACATCTACCGCCCCTGGGGGCCGCGGCACCACAGCAACCCGCACAACACCATCGTGATGCAGGAGTATTTTCCGCAGACGCAAAGCCTGTCGCCGGAGCGCACAACCCTCTTCACCGGCACGCCGCTCGGCTACACCGAGGGGGCGCACATCTATCGCCACGCGGGCTGGTACTATCTGCTGGTGGCGGAGGGGGGCACCGGCTACGAGCACGCGGTGGTGGTGCTGCGGGCGAAAACTCTGGAAGGCCCCTACGAGCTGCACCCGGAGGTAACCATGATGACCAGCTGGCACCTGCCGGAAAACCCGCTGCAAAAAAGCGGCCACGGCTCGCTGCTGCAAACCCACACCGGGGAGTGGTTTATGGCTTACCTCACCAGCCGACCCCAGCGGCGGCCGGGGGTGCCGCTGCTGGCCGCCGGCGGGCGCGGCTACTGCTCGCTGGGGCGCGAGACCGGCATCGCGCGCATCGAATGGCGCGACGGCTGGCCGTACGTGGCGGGGGGCAAGCACGCGCAGCTAAGCGTGCCCGGCCCGCGGATGGCCGAGAGCCAGAATCCGGTGCCCGCGAGCTGGCGGGAGGATTTTGACGGCGAGCGCCTCGACCCGGAGCTGCAAACCCTGCGCATCCCCTTTGACGAGACGCTCGGCTCCCTAAGCGCCCGCCGGGGCTGGCTGCGCCTGTACGGCAACGACTCGCTCAACTCCACCTTTGTGCAGTCCACCGTGGCGCGGCGCTGGCAGCACTTCGCCTTTAGCGCCGAGACGCGGATGGAGTTTTCGCCGCGCCACTTCCAGCAGAGCGCCGGGCTGACCTGCTACTACAACAGCAAAAACTGGAGCTACTGCTTTGTGGACTACGAGGAGGGGCAGGGGCGCACCCTGAAGGTGATTCAGCTCGACCAGAACCAGCCGTCGTGGCCGCTGCACGAGCGGCCGATCCCGGTGCCGGAGAGCGCCCGGAGCGTCTGGCTGCGGGTGGCGGTGGATGGCCTGGAGTATCGCTACAGCTACTCGTTCGACGGCGAAAGCTGGCAGGAGGTACCGCTGGTGTTTGATGCGTGGAAGCTTTCGGATGACTACATCGGCGGGCGGGGATTCTTTACCGGGGCCTTCGTCGGGCTGCACTGCGAGGACATCAGCGGCGACGGCTGCCACGCCGACTTTGACTACTTCAGCTATACCCCGGCGTAGCCCAGCGCGCGGGAGAGCCGCAGCCCGGCCTCCTGCAGCTGCTCGCGAAACTGCGCCAGCCCGGCGTCGTCCACGCGGGAGGTAAGCGTCGAGAGGCTGAGGGCGGCGATCACCCGGGATTGGTGGTTGCGCACCGGCACCGCCACGCAGCGCACCCCCTGCTCGTTCTCCTCGCTATCCAGGGCGTAGCCGCGGGCGCGGGTGTCGGCCAGCGCCGCCAGCAGCGCCTCGCGGGAGGCGATGGTGGTCGGGGTAAAGGTGGCGTAGTCGTAATTCTCCAGCAGGGCATCCAGCTCGGCTTCGCCAAGCCAGGCGATAAGCACCTTGCCGATGGCGGTGGCGTGCACCGGCAGGCGGCGGCCAATGCGCGAATAGGCGATGGCCGCCAGCCTCCCCTCGATCTTCTCGATATAAACCCCTTCGCGCCCGTCCAGAATGCCCAGGTGGGTGGTCTGCCCGGTGCGCGCCGACAGATCCTGCAGCCAGGTTTTCGCCTTCTCGCGGATATCAATGGTACTCACCACAAAATGGCCGCGCTCCACCAGCTTCATGCCCGGGCGATATTTGCCGTTCTCGGGGTTCTGATCGATATAGCCGTGCAGCTGCAGGGTTTTAAGCAGGGAGTGGATGGTGCTTTTGCTCAGGCCCATCTGCCTGCTGATATCGGTGATTTTCAGCTCGGTGGCCTGCTCGTTAAACAGATCGAGGATCTGCAGGGCACGTTCAACAGATTGAATAATAGGCATAAGGTGAGCATATCCGCGCTGGAATTGAGGCCAAAACGTACCCTGTTTACGCTGAAAAATCAATCGACTGGCAAAGCGGGAACATTTGCTAAGCTTATAATCCGCTTTAAACAATAATGGCGGCCTAATTTGACATAAGTCATTCTTGCGACTTATGGACGTTAATTAAATAGATAGGCTGTGCCTATTACTCACATTTTCATTGTTCTTTTACACTTGTTAACCGTAAGGCTTTCCGATTTTTTGCATGGCTCGTTTAAAAGGTATTTTGATGACTGCTTCTAAAACATGGATCTCTTTGGGTACTATTGCCAGTCCGGCCACCGGAACATTATTTTCCAAAATTCTTACCCAGCATAATCATAAATATATTCTCTGGTATAACGGAGAGCAGCTTTTTAAACCGGGCGATAAAATTACCGTGCGCCGCAATCGTCTGTTTGTAAACGACGAACAGTGCGATATCAACATCCTGCAAATCGATAAATACAACCACACCATGTGGCGCGTAATGCACAACATGTCCAGCTGCTCCGGCCACCGCGAGCCGGAGAGCAAAGAGTGCGTGGCCCCGTCCAAATGTATTTTTAAAAAATGCCCCTGGGGCAAGGTGCGGGTAGCCGACGGCCGGTAAGCTTATTTCAATAAATAACAGGAGCAGGTTAACAAACCAGGCGGCAATTTGTCGGCCGGGATATTGCCATGCGTAAACTATTTGCGGCCAGGTTTATGGCGTAAATACCTGAAGCCATCTGGCAAAATATATAGTGCGATGGCGAGATAATATATTTTATGCGAAGAGATATTAACGAAACGGAGAGCCGCAGCTCTCCGTTTATTTTAAAATAGGCGGTGATTATTCACCGAGGGTGGCGACCATCACCGCCTTAATGGTATGCATGCGGTTCTCGGCCTGATCGAAGACGATGCTGGCCGGGGATTCAAACACCTCGTCGGTGACCTCCATGCCGCCGTGCAGATCGAACTCCTTCGCCATCTGCTGGCCAAGGATGGTTTGATCGTCGTGGAAGGCCGGCAGGCAGTGCAGGAACTTGACGTGCGGGTTACCGGTCAGCGCCATCATCTGCGCGTTGACCTGGTAGCCGCGCAGCAGGGCGATACGCTCCGCCCACTTCTCCTTGGCTTCGCCCATCGATACCCACACGTCGGTATAGATAAAGTCGGCACCCTTCACGCCCGCCGCCACGTCCTCGGTGAGGGTGATTTTGCCGCCGTTCTTCTCCGCCAGCGCGCTGCACTCCGCCACCAGGCTCGCCTCCGGCCAGCAGGCCTTCGGTGCCACCAGGCGCAGATCCAGCCCGGCCAGCGCCGCCGCTTCGAGCATCGAGTTGCCCATGTTGTTGCGCGCATCGCCGGCGTAGACCAGCACCATCTCGTTAAAAGCCTTGCCCGGCAGGTGCTCCTGCATGGTGAGCAGGTCGGCCAGCAGCTGGGTAGGGTGGAACTCGTTGGTGAGGCCATTCCATACCGGCACGCCGGCGTACTGCGCCAGGGTTTCGACCACCTCCTGGCCGTGGCCGCGATACTGAATGCCGTCATACATGCGGCCCAGCACGCGGGCGGTGTCTTTAATTGACTCTTTATGTCCGATCTGGCTGCCGCTCGGCCCTAAATAGGTGACGCGCGCGCCCTGGTCAAATGCGGCAACTTCGAAAGAGCATCGGGTGCGGGTTGAGTCTTTTTCGAAGATGAGCGCGATATTTTTGCCAGTCAGTTTTTGTACTTCGGTGCCGTGTTTCTTATCGGACTTAAGCTGCGCCGCCAGGGCGAGCAGGCTGTTAAGCTGGGCAGGGGTAAAATCGAGCAATTTCAGGAAGTGTTTCTTAAACAAACCAGTCATTTTATCCTCACATGGCAGAGGCCACTTATTGAATTAAAATTCAATTTATATGTATGAATATTCATTTGCAACCCCGTTTCACAATTCTTTCCGGGAAAGGTGGAGGCAAACACATCCGTGTGTGAAAATAGAAGTACTGCCGCACTTTAAAGAGGATTGAGCCATGGCAAACCCGGAACTACTGGAAGAGCAACGCGAAGAGACGCGCCTGATTATTGAAGAGCTGCTGGAAGACGGCAGCGATCCGGATGCGCTGTACACCATCGAGCACCACTTCTCCGCGGATGACTTCGAAGCGCTGGAGAAGCTGGCGGTTGAGGCATTCCGTCTGGGCTATGAAGTGACCGAGCCGGAAGAGCTGGAAGTGGAAGAGGGCGATACCGTCATCTGCTGCGACATCCTGAGCGAAGGCGCCCTGAAGGCGGAGCTTATCGACGCCCAGGTAGAGCAGCTGATGAACCTGGCCGAGAAGTTTGAAGTTGAATACGACGGCTGGGGCACCTACTTCGAAGATCCGAACGGTGAAGAGGGCGACGACGAAGATTACATCGACGAAGACGACGACGGCATTCGTCACTAAGCGATTCAGCGGTGGCGCCTGCCACCGCTTTTCAAGGTACAAAAATGGATTACCCGCAGATACTTGCCCCCGTTCTGAACTTCCTCCACTGCCCGACCCCGCAAGCATGGATAGACAAAGCCCGCGACCCGGCTAACCTGCCGCTGCTGCTCACCGATCATATGGTGTGCGAGCTGAAGGCCGCCCAGACCGCGCTGTTATTAGTGCGGAAATACGTCGCCGACGAGAGCGGTGCCGACGCGCTGCTCGACTGGCTCAGGCCCTACGAGGCCTTCACCTTTCGCGAAGGGCCGGAACCCGACTTTATCGCCCTGCATAAGCAGATTGGCAAAAGCGTGATGCCCAAAACCAGCGACCCCTGGGGCCAGGCGCTTATCGAGAGCATGGTGCTGTTGATTAAAGAAGAGCTGCACCACTTCTGGCAGGTGCGCGAGGCGATGCTGGCGCGCAATATCCCCTACGTCAAAATCACCGCCAGCCGCTACGCGAAGGGGATGCTGAAGGAAGTACGCACCCACGAGCCGCTGACGCTTATCGACAAGCTCATCTGCGGCGCCTACATCGAGGCGCGCTCCTGCGAGCGTTTCGCCGCCCTGGCGCCCTTCCTGGATGACGATCTGCAGAAGTTTTACCTCTCGCTGCTGCGCTCGGAAGCGCGCCATTATCAGGACTATCTGCACCTCGCGCAGCAGGTTAGCGAAGACGATATCACCCCACGGATTAAGCATTTTGGCGAGGTCGAGGCTACGCTAATTACAACGCCGGACAGCGAGTTTCGCTTCCACAGCGGCGTGCCGATATAAATCAAAAAGGACAGGGAACGATGAAAAAGGGTGTAGGTATTGCGATTGCCGTGGCGCTGGGCGTGGCGGCGGCGAGCTGGATTTATCATGACAGGCAGCAGCCGAGCTTTGAACAGCAGCTGGACACCGCGCTCGGCAGCATGCCGGTGTGGCAGGTGATCAAGGAGCAGGATCCGGCGTTCCGCAAGAAAATCCAGGACGAGACGGCCGCGATGCAAAAAGCGGGTAAAAGCGAGCAGGAGATTATCGACGCCCTGCAGCCGCAGATCCTGCGTTTGCAGATGACGCGCCTGCAAAACGCGCCGGACGCCAACGTGGTGGAGTATATGAAGCTCAATATGGAGCAGACCGCAGCCATGCAGAAGGTGAGCGACGACAGCTGCTTCCGCTTCCTCTACCCGGAGATTAAGGGCGGCGTCAACCCGATGCGCCTGCTGGATAAAGGGCTGATGGAGCGCCGCATGCAGGCCGACGCCGAGATGATGCGCGCCGCCTTCGGCCCGAACAAACACAAGGTAACGCCGGCAGAGGTGAAGCGCGCCGAAAACGACGTGCTGCCGATTATGCAGAAGCTGGACGATAAGTACGGCGAAGACATCGAGCTGTTGCAGAACCCGCGCAAGGCGGTGGGCAAAGAGAAGCTGAGCTGTAATCTGGTGCAGGAGCTGTGGAGCAACGTGCTGGAACTGCCGGAGGAGAACGCCGCCGGGGTGATCCGCTATGCGGTGTCTGACCTGTAACTGAAGCTGCGCTGCTTTTTTCAGCACTTAGCGTAACAACGGCGCACGCCGCTTGCATGGCGGCGTGCGACAGGTATAATCCACAACGTTTCCGCATCCCCTTCAGTGCCGAAGTGGCGAAATCGGTAGACGCAGTTGATTCAAAATCAACCGTAGAAATACGTGCCGGTTCGAGTCCGGCCTTCGGCACCATCGGAACATCAATAGACGTCAACGGACGTCTTTTTTTGTGCCTGAAATCCAGTAT